>OCVV011154951.1_pt1 | contig 16993 bp, 13 predicted proteins | sample 1539721 | NCBI WGS metagenome assembly OCVV01 (sample SAMN02144230, study PRJEB22623) | gut metagenome | biome: sheep rumen | host: Ovis aries | place: New Zealand | reverse complement strand
CAGAAGTTCAACGCAGAAGGTCGTCCTATCTGGAAGCCTATGCATATGCAGCCTATTTATAGGAACAATCCTTTTATTACAGCAAAGGGTAATGGAAGAGCTGTAACCAATGCTTATATCGATGAGGGAGAAGCTCTTGATGTTGGCAATGATATCTTTGAGCGTGGCCTGTGCCTTCCTTCAGATAACAAGATGACACCTGATGAGCAGGATGTGATCATTGAGATAATAAGAAGGTGTTTTGAATAACATGTATAGTAAGTATATTAAAAGAATACTTGATATAATCTTATCTCTTGTAATTCTTATCCTATTTTGCTGGTTATATTTGATTGTGGCTATTCTAGTCAGGGTTAAGCTAGGATCTCCAATACTATTTAAACAGCAAAGACCAGGATATAAAGAGAAGATATTTGGTATATATAAATTTAGAACCATGACAGATGAAAGGGATGAAAATGGGAATCTGCTTCCTGATAAAGACAGACTAACCAGTTTTGGAAAGCTTTTAAGAAAAACTAGTCTTGATGAAATACCTGAACTGTTTAATATTCTAAAAGGTGATATGTCTTTTATTGGACCTAGACCACTACTTCCTGAATATTTGCCTTATTATACAGATAAAGAGAAGCTTCGTCATACTGTAAGACCGGGACTTACAGGATTAGCGCAGGCTAGTGGACGTAATCTTGTAGATTGGGATACAAGACTGTCATATGACGTAGAGTATGTTGAGAATCTGAGCTTCAAGATGGATATTCTTGTCATCATTAAGACAATAAAGACTGTATTTGGACATTCTGAGCAGGTTGCAGAAGATACCAATGCTACAGAAGGTAATTTTGCTAAAATCAGACAGGAACGTCTTGAAAAGACCGGAAAGCTAGAAGCTTGAAAATGAGTATCTTATGCAGGATTTTAAAGAGGTGAAACGTGACTAATATACTGGTATTAAGCGCAGGGACGCGAGACAAAGTAGTAGAATTCTTTAAAAAAGAAATTGGAGAAGATGGAAAGATAATTGCTACAGACTGTAGTAATATTGCTCCGGCTATTTATGAAGCTGATAAGGCATACATTGTTCCTCCTATAAATCAAGATGGGTATATAGATAAAATTGTTGATATCTGTAGAAAAGAAAATGTGACAGGATGTTTTTCACTGATAGACCCGGAACTTTCTCTTATTGCAAAAGAAAAGGATAGGCTACAAGCTGCAGGATGTACTCCTATAGTCTCATCATATGACCTATGCGAACTTAGCCTTGATAAGTATAGAATGTATGAGCTTCTTGGGAGCGATAATAATACATGGAAAAATGGAACAGATGAAAAGCTTTTTAAGGCTGCTCATTGTTACCTGTCTGTTGATGAATTTCATAAGGCAAGAGCCAAAGGTGAGGTTGATTTTCCGGTATTTGTAAAACCTCAGAATGGTAGTGCCAGTATTAATATCAATAAGATATCATCAGATGAAGAATTGAATACTCTGTTTGACATATATGATGGCCTTATGATCCAGGAATTCATGAAGGGGCAAGAATACGGTGCTGATGTCTATATAGATATGATTAGTGGCAGATGTACTGCTATATTCCTAAAGAAAAAAATCAAGATGCGCGCCGGTGAAACAGATAAGTCTGTATCTGTAAAAGATGGAGCTTTATTTGAAAAGATTGCGAAGTTTGTAGAAAACTGCGGTTTTAGAGGGATGATTGATATTGACCTTTTCAAGGATGGTGAAGATTGGTATCTGTCAGAAGTTAATCCTAGATTTGGTGGCGGATATCCACATGCATATATGTGCGGAGTTAACATGCCCAGATACGTTATCAATAATCTAAATGGTATAGAGAATCCTGTAAATATAGGTGATTACGAAGAAGGCATCTATATGATGAAATATAATGAGATTAAGATATTGAAAGAGGACGAACTCGTTGAGTAAGATATTGATACTTGCTAATTCTTCCGGAGGACTTTATGACTTCAGAGGAGAAGTGCTAAAGAGATTAGTAGATAATTCATATGAAGTAGTAGTAAGTTTGCCTGATAATACAAAAGTACTGGAAATAGAAAAACTTGGCTGCAGAGTTGTCAGTACATTTTTAAACAGGCGAGGAGTCAATCCCAAAGAAGATTTAAAACTTTTAAAATCATATAAAAAGCTTATAAAAGAAGAAAAACCTGATCTTGTCTTGACTTATACGATCAAGCCTAACATATATGGGGGGTATGCGTGCTCAAGGCTAGGAGTTCCGTATATTTCAACAATAACCGGACTGGGAAGCGCTTTTCAATGGGGCGGTCTTAAAAAGAAACTCATCGTTATGATGTACAAAATAGGACTTAAGAAGTGTAACTGCGTGTTTTTTCAAAACAAAGGAAACTTGGAGATATTTGAACAACTTGGAATCAAGGGGAAAGATTCGCAGCTGGTGAATGGTTCGGGAGTTAATCTAAATAAACATGTATTTGAAATATATCCAGACCATGATGATACCACAAACTTTCTATATATCGGAAGAATTATGAAAGAAAAAGGTAGCGATGAACTTCTGTATGCTGCAAGGAAACTTAAGGAGAAGTACGCTGAAAAGGTTTCTGTAACAGCGCTTGGATATTCTGAAGAAGATTATGAGGATAAGCTTAAAGAGGCTCAGACAAAAGGTTTTATGAAAGTAATACCATTTCAGAAGGACGTTCATCCATACATTAAGGAGGCAGATGCAATAGTTATGCCTTCTTATCATGAAGGAATGTCCAATGTCATACTTGAAGCATCTTCAACCGGCAGACCGGTTCTGGCTTCTGATATAAGTGGATGCAGAGAAGGCGTGGATGACGGAATAACAGGATACCTTTTTAAACCTAAGAGCGAAGAGGCTTTATATACTTCAATGGATAGATTTATGAGTTTATCTACAGAAGATAGAGCCAATATGGGAAGGGCAGCCAGACTTAAGATGGAAAGAGAATTTGACAGAGAAAAGGTTGCGGATACATATCTAACAAAGATAAAAGCTGTTTTGGGATAAGCTGGAGTTGTAAGAATAAAAAAGAACTTAAGATGATTCTATGGAGAGCTATATTAAGCAGATCAGTATAGAATCAATTAAGTTCTTTTTTGTATAAAATCATGTAGAATTAAAATATTATCGTAAAGATTTTATTTTCTTTTTGCGATTTTGGGATATCATAGGAATGATCGTAATATCAATCCATATTATCAGGCAAAGTCCGGTAATGATACTTCCGGTCTTAAGTCCCGGAGTCTCATATTTAAGTAATATATCATGCTCACCAGTGGGAATCAAAGCAGCCATATACATAATATCTGCTCGATACAGATTGGCTTTTATACCGTCGATATATATACTCCAACCTGTACTGTAAGGGATACTCAGGAGCATTAACTTGTCTGTATCTGTGGTGATTTTACCGGTCACTGTGTCTATAGCATAAGCAGTATTGCTTAGATTCATATTAACATCAGACATCTGATATTGAAGATGCGAAGATAAGTTTGCAACGGCAGTATCAGCAGGCTGGCATACGACCTTCATCTGTCCGAGTGAGTATGTACCTTCATTTTCAAAAGTTATCTTGACTGAAGTGATTGATGAGGCGTATCCGAAATTAACAAGATAATCATGCCAGTCACTTCTAAATGAAAAATATTCAGTGTAATAGTAGAGCTTTTTAGTAGTAACATTTGCTTCGCCGTTATATGATTCAAATTGAACCGGCATTACACTATCATGTTCATGATTACCATAAAAACCATTGATAGAAAGATAAGTCTCACATCCTGTAAGTCCATCAAATGTAAGTGTAAAAGAAGCTCCGCTCTGGGCTTCTATTTTTATGTCGTTTAACTCAGTGATGGTATTAGCTGATGACAGATCATTGCCCATAGAATCAGTGATTGTCATACCATCTATCTGTGAGATGCTATATGGAATATCCTGATAAGAATATGATAGTGCGGTATTAGCTACAAAGTCATTAGAAATACTGCTTGCAACATCGTCCGGAAGGACTACGGCTTGTGTTAGAGCCTCTTGACGTTGAGCCAGATTCATATCATTAAATTCTGATTCTGTAATAAAGCCCGAGTATGTTATTCCTGCTGATAATGGAAGGATATTTTTAAATATTTTAATAGCTGGTGGATATGCATCAGCTGATAATTCGGTCATCTCGGCGAATCCATATGGAACATACATATACTGACCATCATCATATCCATTGGCGCAGTCATATCTTACATTGGCAAGTGCCATGGGTATAAATCTGTCGTCAAGAGCATAATACGCGAAGCTTTGGTCTTCAAATATGCCGAGCTTGTTAAGATATGTTGATATATATCCGTTAGCAAGCGAGAATGCATACTGAGTCGATGAATAACCGTAAGGCATGGACGCATTGTAGTTAAGAGATAGAGTTTTGCCTATTCCGCTATATCGTCTAAGACTATTATCTAAAGCGCCGGTAGCTATATCTGCTGAAAAAGCGCTATCTACATAAGCAACTTCTGAAGCGGTTGATGCAAGGCTGTATTCTTCAGGACTCATTTCGTCTTTAAATTCCTGAGGAAAAGAAGCTTCAGATTCCGAGTATCCGTAGCTTATATTGATAACTATAGAAAGGAGTGCGATTGCCAAAGTAACAATACCTGCTAGCATATGCCTGGATCTAAGCACTAATACTAGCACTAGGCATATACAAATAAGAACTACAGATAATAGAATATTCTTTTGTATAGGAGCTGTGATATCTATTAGATAACCTAATTTATATTCTATAAAAACTAACACTATAGTGATAACAGAAGCTGTGATCATCTGCTTAAGGGATGCACTGAGTATGTCTTCGAATACACTTATCAAAGTCCATGCTGCCAGTAAAGCAATAGCATAGCTCCAACGGTTGTTAGAGTATGAGAATCCGTTGAATATCTTACCAAATACGGGGAATATCAATAATATGATCGTTAGTAGCCAGGTTATCTTGAGTCTTAAGTGTCCCTTTACTGCAATCATGAAGATGATACCAACTACAAGAGCAGCAGATAATCCAAGTTCAGTATCATTCATAGGATTATTATAAAAACCAAGCATATCAGCAAATAGCATTTTGTAATAATCGCTACTATAGAAGAAATCTTTGGCATAGGCAATACCGTTTCTTGAATTCTGTGTAAACTGTATAGCAACGGGAAGCAGTATAACCATAGACATACCTATGCCTGTTATAACATAGGGTATAGCCTTGATAAATGTAGATATCCCGAATAAAATAGGCGTACTTTTTGAGAATAACAATTTATGTGAAGAAAACAGATCAGGAGATTCCTTATATTTCATAGCAATGTAAGTGAGCCTGCAAATAAAGTAAGCGCAGGCAAGTATAGCTTCTGTATAGAAGAAATAGTAGTTACTTATTCCTGCAAGGAAGATTGCAAATATAAGAAAAGAGGGTTTATTGGAATATAAATATCTTTCGATTCCTGTAAGAATCAGAGGGAATACCACAAGAGGTATTACAAAGAAAGGGTGCAGCATTCCAAGATAGATGACCATACCACAAAAAGAGTAGGATATAGCAGAAGCTATAACTACTGGTAACTTTGGAACAGCATAGTTTGGAATTGTCTTTTGGTTATAACCAATCCTTGTGTGACAATATATAAGAAAAGAAAGTCCTGCCAAATAAGGACGAAGGACTATAAGAGCGCTATAAAGACTGATCACATGTGAAAGGGGGATAAATGCAGCTATCAGAACAAGAGGATCCCCAACTCCGTAGTATGCAAGAGTAGAGATGATATCACTTCCATAACCTATGGAAAAAGCGTATGTTCCGGGCATATCAGCACTTGTAAATATTCCCGCAATCAAGTCATGAAGCCATCTGGATATATATTCCATAGCTCTTATATGCTGACGCCAGCCATCGCCGTTATATACAAGGCTCTTGCCCTGAACTTTAAAAAAGTGCATTAAAAAAGTAATGATTAAGGCGTACAAGACAGTATAGATCATAAAAGTATAAATAGCTGAAGATTTCTTTTTCAATTTAATGTCCTCTTTTATGTGATCAAAATATCAGAAAAAGCTACGCTAAAGGAGTATTAACATATAGACATAGCATTTTATGGAAAATTGATAATGTGTAGTCTGCAAAAGGCTACTTTATAAGGGTATCATAAAAAATGAACATATGGGAAAAAAGTTGGTGTTTTTAAATAATTGAGTTATAATGATGGATGCTGCAAAAAAGTACTTTATATAAAAAGTTGGAGATTTTGTTTTTTTGAGTTATAATGTTCACGTTCATATTGTGAATAGTATTTAATTTGAAGTTTTATGATATTAAGGTTATTTATGACTGACCATGATATCACATTATATAATCTTGGAGGTTTAATCATGGATTTATATGAAAAACTCCTTTCAGGAGAAGAGAAGCTCTCTCTTGTAGGACTTGGATATGTTGGTATGCCTATTGCTGTAGCATATGCTAAGAAGATCAAAGTTGTAGGATACGATTTCAATGCTGCTAAGGTTGATCTTTATAAGAAAGGAATAGATCCAACAAGAGAAGTTGGAAATGATGCCATCAAAGAGACAACAGTAGAATTCACAGCTGATCCTGAGAAGTTAAAAGAGTGTAAATTCCATATCGTAGCAGTTCCGACTCCTGTTAACGATGATCATACACCGGATCTTACACCTGTAGAAGGTGCCAGTCATACACTTGGTAAGTACCTTACAAAAGGTTCTATAGTAGTTTACGAATCAACTGTATATCCGGGAGTTACAGAGGATATATGTGTACCGATCCTTGAGAAGGAATCAGGACTTAAATGCGGCGTAGATTTCAAAGTTGGATATTCACCGGAACGTATCAACCCTGGTGATAAGGTACATAGACTTGATACTATCACCAAGATTGTATCGGGTATGGATGAAGAGACACTTGAAACAGTTGCGAAAGTTTATAGCCTTGTTGCTCTTGCAGGTGTTTATAAGGCTCAGTCAATTAAAGTTGCAGAGGCAGCTAAAGTTATTGAGAATTCACAGCGTGATATCAATATTGCTTTCATGAACGAACTTTCAATGATCTTCAATAGAATGGGAATTGATACCAAGAGCGTTCTTGAAGCTGCTGGAACTAAGTGGAACTTCCTTAATTTCCGCCCGGGACTTGTTGGCGGACATTGTATTGGTGTAGATCCTTACTATCTTACATATAAGGCAGAGGAACTTGGTTATCATTCACAGATAATTCTTTCCGGTCGTCGTATTAACGATGATATGGGTAAATATATCGCAGAGTCAGCTGTAAAGCGTCTTATCGCTAATGATATACCGGTTAAAAATGCTAAGGTTGCAATACTTGGATTTACATTTAAAGAGAATTGCCCAGATACACGTAATACTAAGATCATTGATATTGTAAAAGAGCTCGGAGAATACGGCATAAAGCCCGTTATAGTCGATCCTCAGGCTGATGCTGATGAAGCTAAGAGACTCTATGGTGTAGAATTTGATACACTTGATGCAGTTAAGGATATGGATGCTGTTATAGTGGCAGTTGCCCATGAAGAGTTCAAGGATTATAAGCCTGAAGATATAGCTAAGTTCTTCAATCCTTCTCATAAGACTAAGGTATTCATGGATCTCAAAGGAATATATGAACTTAAGGATTATGAGGGTTCAGAATTTGATTATTGGAGACTGTAATTGCTACAATAAGTTCTTTTGATAGGATGATTATGAGCTTAATAAGATTAGAAAATACTTGAATAGCTCAATGTAAGTGTCCGACCCCTGATTTGCTGTTGATATCAGGGCGCCGGACTATTTTTGATGATTACACCGATATACTTAAATGCTGGGATGATGAACATATTATTCAATTGCTTTTTGGCATAGAATTAAGAGGTATGACATGCACTATAAGATTGTTGTTTTTGGAGTAAAAGATACATCAGAGAATATAATAGATTTTATTCAAAAGGAGCTGTGTCCGGTTGATCTTGTTATAACGATTGCTCCAAAGGTTACAGAAAAAAATCAGGTTTCCGGTTTTAAGGGATTGTCATTTCTTACTGACAAATATGGCATACCTGTATTTGAAGCAGAGAGCTATTATCTCAAGGATGAAAAGACACTAAAGTTTATAAGTGAGAATACCTTTGATCTGGGTATTGTTATGGGATGGCAGAGGCTCATACCTAAGGAAGTTCTTGACGCTTTTAAGGCAGGAATTTATGGCTTTCATGGAAACTGTGGCTATCTTCCTTTTGGAAGAGGAAGATCTCCTCTTAACTGGTCTATGATTCTTGGAGATTCAAGATTTAATCTTAATCTCTTCAGATATGATGAAAAGGCGGATTCTCCCAATGTCTTTGCTACAGAGATGTTCCAGATAAATGAACATGATGACATCAGAACAGCGCAGTATAAGAATATGATCTGTTCTAAGAATCTTATCAGGAGACTAGTTACAACCTATATGGAGAAGGGAGAGATCCCTATCCGCACTGATTCCAAGGATTTTGATTCATGGTACAATAAGCGTACTGCTGCAGATGGTAAGATTGATTTTACTGACAGAACACGTAATATATACAATCTAATCAGAGGTGTAGCAGCCCCTTTCCCAGGAGCGTTCTGCTATGCAGATATAGAGGATTTGGACCACAAGGTTACAGTATGGGAAGCACATCCTTTTGACGAGATGATTGATTTTTCAAAATTCGCTCCGGGACAAGTCGTTGATATATTTGATGGTAAGCCGATCGTAAGAACAGTTGATGGCTCGATCAGAATTGACAGATACGATGCTGATTTTGAAATAAAAGTTGGAACGGTACTTAGATAATGAAAAAGATTGCATTTCATCTTAATTGCTTATGTCAGGGAGGAGCGGAGAGAGTAGTATCTAACCTTGCTAATCAGTTCGCTCAGGAAGGTTATAAGGTTTATATAGCGACAGAGTGGTATGACAAGAATGAATTTGAACTTGATGAGAGAGTCACAAGAGTTCATGTCGGACTCCGCGAAGAGGATGAGAAGAAGAACAGGATTACAAAGTTCTTCTTACGTATTAAATATTTAAGGGAATTCGTAAAAGAGTATCAGCCGGATGTTCTGATTCCTTTTGCACACAGAGCTAATTATAGAGCACTCATGGCAGCAGGTAATAGCAATGTTCCGGTAATAGTATGTTGCAGAACAGATCCTACAGGGCACTATGATCACTTTTCGGATAAAGTTCAGATCAAGTGGTTATTTCCTAAAGCGTCCGGAGCTGTTTTTCAGACTACTGGTCAGAGAGACTTTTTTAAACCATATCTTCAGAATAATTCCACTATAATTCTGAACCCGATAAACCCTAAGTATTTTGGAGTGACTCATCCTGCTGTAAAGGAGAAATCAGTAGTTCATCATGCTAGACTTATCGATTTCAAAAATCAGCCAATGCTCTGCAGAGCTTTTGTGAGAGTTCACGAGAAGCATCCGGATTATGTTCTTAAGATATATGGACCGGATTCCAAAGATGGAACAAAAGAAATCCTTGAAAGAATCATAGAAGAGAATAATGCCAAGGATTATATCTTTTTGATGGGCGGAAGTGATGAACTTGAAAAAGAAATCCCGAAGGGTGAAGTATATGCTTTCACATCTGATTGGGAAGGACTTCCGAATTCACTTCTGGAAGCTATGGCTATGGGAATGCCGATCGTAGCTACAGATTGTCCGTGTGGTGGACCGAGAACTGTGATGAATAATGAAGAGAATGGTCTTCTTATCCCTATCAAGAATGAGGATGCTTTGGTGGAAGGTTTATGCAGACTTATCGAGGATAAAGAGCTTGCTAAGCGTCTCGGACAAGAGGCTGCCAAGATAGAAGAGATAGCTAATGGAAAAGCGATTTTTGAAAAATGGCGTGTTTATCTTGATAAAGTTATAGCAGGAGAATATCCAAAGGGCTGATAAATATAAGGAGAGCTTATCATGTTTTCATATGAAGATTACAGACAGATAATAAGAGCAATCAAAGAAACAGGATTATATGCCACATATGAAGAGGCGCTGGAGCGCGACTCATTTATCATTATGAGGCATGATGTTGAATATTCTGTAGAAAGAGCATATGCACTTTCTAAAGTAGAGGAAAGTGAGGATTTTAGATCTACATTTTTCTTTCAGTGGACTAATAACTCATATAATATTCTCTCTCGTAAGAATAGAGATATCCTTACGGATATGCATGAGAGAGGCCAGCATATCGGACTTCATTTTGCACTTAATGGCATGACAGATATGAAGCTTATAAGAGAGCGAATTCAGCAAGAGATGGATATGCTTAGTAATATGCTGGGTTTTGAAGTGAACTCTTTTTCAGTTCACAGACCTTCTCCTGATATACTTGCCGAGAATATCAAGCTTCCCGGAATAATTAATGCATATCAGGACGAGTTCTTTACATTTGATCCTAAGGCTACGCCTGAGTCCAAACTGGATGTTAAGTATATGTCAGATGCTAATCATATATGGAGATATGGCTATCCTGATACAGAAACTATCAAGGCTCACAAGAAGATTCAGATTCTGACACATCCTTTTGCTTGGACTAAGAAGGGATATGATAACCTTGATAATTATAAAACACTTATTAACGAGAAATATGTTGAGTTATTAGATTCTATCGATAATGAGTGTAAGGATTTCGGTCCGCTTAGAGATAATTTTGAAAAGTTGCCGTTATAATTATCTATAATTTATTTGATTTTTTATCGTTAAATAACTATGGAGGAACCAATAATGACAAGAGAAGAAGTGTTTGAGAAATTAAACGAAGTATTCAGAGATGTTTTTGAAGATGACGATATTACAGTGGATGATTCTACTACAGCAGATGATATAGATGGCTGGGATTCTCTTGAACATATTAATCTTATGAATGCAATAGAGCAGGAATTTGATATCAAATTCACTATGGGTCAGATTGTATCAATGAAGAACGTAGGCGAAATGGTAGATATCATAATCAGTAAGCTTTGATATCTAAAATAATACAGTTAATTGTACGATACGGTGATTAACAATACAATGTAATAATAGTTTATATTAAGTGGGAGAACGATGAAGATACATCATGTTGGTTATCTTGCAAAGAACCTTGAAAAGAGCAGGAACAAGTATGTAGAGCTTGGGTTTGTAGTTGAAAGACCTGCTAAGTATGATGAAATACGTAAGGTTAATATTGAATTTCTTATCAATGGTGATTACCGTGTAGAACTTATAGAGCCTGTAGATAAGGATTCTCCAATGTATCCGTTACTTACAAGATACAAGAATACGCCATATCATTTTTGCTATGAAGTTGATAATCTTGATAAGGCTATTACTGAACTTTCGGATAAACATTATACCATAATGCAGGAACCGGAAGTGGCTCCTTGTATAGATAATGACAGAGTTGTTTTTATGTACAATAACAGTATTGGCATTATCGAACTGGTAGAAATAAATGCTTGATGATAATGCTTTCTTAATTGGATGTATTTATATACATGATCGTAACTAATAGTAAGAGAGAGGGAGACCTATGCAAGAACTTGAATATCCTTTTGATGGAAATTATATAATGAAGAAATCAAAGAGCTTAAAGAAAACTCTTCTTGCAGATGGCTCAAAGAGGATAACCAAGAAAATAGCGGTTCTTGGTGGATCAACTACTCATGATATAATACGCATTTTAGAGCTGTTCTTGTTAAATTATGGAATTGAGCCGATTTTTTATGAATCTGAATATGGTCAGTATTATCAGGATGCTTTTTTTCCGGGTGAAGATCTGAGCAATTTTAAACCGGATATAATATATATTCATACCAGTAATAGGAATATTAAGGAATATCCTACACTTGAAGATAGTGATGAAGTTGTAGAGACTAAGCTCAATTCTACTTTTAGACATTTTGAAAGTGTATGGCAGAAGTTAAACCAAACATATCATTGTCCTATAATCCAGAACAATTTTGAAGCACCATTTTTTAGACTTCTTGGCAATAGAGATGTTTATGATATTCATGGAAGACTGTCTTTTATAAACAGGCTCAACGAGAAGTTTAGTGAATATGCCAGAAAGTGTTCTGCTGAAGGTACCAGCTTTTTTATTAATGATATTAATTACCTTTCAAGCTGTTATGGACTTGATGAATGGTCAGATCCTATGGCATGGCATATGTATAAATATGCTCTTTGCATTCCTGCAATACCCACCCTATCTTATAATATTGCTAATATAATCAAGTCTATTTTTGGTAAAAACAAAAAAGGCCTGGTTCTCGATCTTGATAATACCCTTTGGGGAGGCGTTATCGGAGATGATGGAGTAGATGGTATAGAGATAGGCCAGGAAACGAATCTGGGTCAGGTATATCTTGAGTTTCAGGATTATATTAAGATGCAGAAGGATCTTGGAATAGTCCTTACAGTTGACTCCAAAAATGAAAGAGAGAACGCTCTGGCTGGCTTAAATCATCCTGCCGGAAAGCTAAAAGAAGACGATTTTGTACTGATCAAGGCAAATTGGAATCCGAAGAGTGAAAACTTAAAGGCCATTGCCGCAGAGCTTAATGTTCTTCCGGAATCTCTTGTATTTGTGGATGACAATCCTGCTGAACGTGAGATTGTCAAAAAACAGCTACCGGGAACTAGAACTCCGGAGATGGACAGTCCAGAACATTATATAAGAATTCTTGATCATTCGGGCTTTTTCGAAGCAACGCTTATCTCTGAAGATGATAAGAAGCGTAATGAGATGTATAAGGCCAATATACAAAGGGCAAGTCTTGAAGAGAGTTTTTCTGATTATGGAGAGTATCTTAAAAGCCTTGAGATGACTGCAGATATAGCCCCTTTTGAAAAAATGTATATGCCAAGAATTGCGCAGCTTACTAATAAGAGCAATCAGTTCAATCTCACAACTAAGCGCTATACTCAGGACGATATAGAACAAGCTGCAGCCGATCAGGCCAATATAACGCTGTATGGTCGATTGAAAGATAAATTTGGAGATAATGGAATTGTATCACTGGTAATAGGTAATATTAGAGAGAATAGTGATACATGTGATAAAGAGCTGCATATTGACTTGTGGCTTATGAGTTGTCGCGTCCTAAAAAGAGATATGGAGTTTGCTATGATGGATGCTCTTGTTGCCAAAGCTAAAGAGAAGGGCATAACGACTATCTATGGCTATTACTATCCTACTGCCAAAAATAAGATGGTCAAAGACTTCTATCTGCTGCAGGGATTTGAGAAAGACGGAGAAGACGAAGAAGGTAATGCAACATTCTCGTTTAGGATTCCGGATGTCTATGAAAATAAAAACAAATATATTACCTCGATAGTTAAGTGACTTTAAATGCAACTTAAGGATTACTATAAATGAGTTTAACTTCCTTTGATTTTTTGTGCTTTTTTGCACTTTTATTAACTTTATATTACATAGTACCTGTGTTTACAAAGCATAAGGGTCAGTGGGTGGTACTTTTAATTGCCAGCTTAGTATTCTTTTATAATAATGTTCGCGATGATAATAATTATTATCTGGTACTATATCCGCTTATAACTTCATTTGTGACATGGTTTTTACTTTTTCTTTTGTCCAAAACAGATGAGAATGATCTGAAAAAAAGGCGATTGATTTTATCAGCAGAGCTTTTGGTTCTACTTGGTATACTTATAGCTTTAAAGTATGTCAAGCTTATTACCGGCGGTAATGTTGCAACTCCGCTTGGTCTTTCCTTTTATACGTTCATTCTTTTAGGGTATTTTATAGAAGTTTACAATGGAATTGGTGTCAGACAGAAGAGCTTTTTAAAGACATGCCTTTATGGAATGTATTTCCCGGTTATGATCTCAGGTCCTATTATGAAAACCAGAGATAGTGGAAAACAGTTTTTTGAATATCATCCCTTTGATTATAAGAATATAACATTTGGCCTTCAAAGGATGCTATGGGGTTTTTTTAAGGAACTGGTTATTTCAGAAAGACTTGCTGTAATAGTAAACGCTATTTATAACAATGACACAGAGTATCCCGGTGCATTTATAATACTTGGAACAGTATGCTTTGCCTTCCAGCTTTATACTAATTTTTCCGGGTGTATGGATATTGTCATTGGTATGTCAGAATGCTTTGGAATTGTACTTCCCGAGAACTTTGCTACGCCATTTTTGGCTAAGAGTATATCAGAATATTGGAGAAGATGGCATATTACACTCGGAGTTTGGATGAAGGATAACGTCTTCTATCCACTTCTTAGAACCAAGATGATATCGGATCTTACCAAGAGATTGAAAAAGAACCTTGGTAAAAAGAAGGGCAAACAGTATTCCACCTATGTAGCAATGTTTATTCTTTGGTTTTCCGTAGGAATGTGGCATGGCGGTGAGCCGAAGTATGTAATTGGATCAGGCGTCTTACATTGGGGATATATTGTATTTGGAGAGATCTCACTCCCCTTTTTCACATGGCTTTTTGCCAAGAAGCTGCATATAAATATGCAGAGTAAGTTCGCTGATTGTGTGAGAGTTATTAGAACCTTTATACTAGTGTGCATAGGAGACTTGTTCTTTAGAGCAGATAATGTGCACCATGCGCTTAGAATGATCAAAGAAAGTGTTACAGTATTCAACCCTCAGATTTTTGTAGATGGAAGTCTTTTAAATCTGGGCCTTGATATATATAACTGGGGAGTACTGATATTTTCATTGATGATCCTAATTATTGTATCTTCAATTCAGTTTAAGATGGAGATGCTTAGTGCAAGTGCTTCGTCCTTAAAAAAAGTAAGTGATGGTCAGAAACAGGATGTTACAAAACCTAGTAGATTCAGTGGCTTTAAGAATGTTAGAGAATACATAGCAAGTAAGGAATTGATCATCAGATGGATTATCCTTTTGGGATTATTATTCTATTGCATCTTTCTTGCGGAATATGGCCCGGGATATAGTGCTGCAGAGTTTATATACAAAGATTTTTAATATACCAGTAGAGTTAGAATGAAAAAAAAGCAACTGTTAAAATCGATTAGTTTCATATTCATAGTTATATTCCTTTTGGTCCATCTTACTTATTGTGTAAGAACCAATGGTGATGTCAAGGATAGATTTGTAGGGTTTTATTCAGAAAAGGACAATTCTATAGATGCTGTTATCATAGGATCATCACCTGTATATCCTGCTTTTGCTACTCCAAAAATATATGGTGATATGGGAATTACTATCTATCCTTTGTCTTCAAATATGCAAAGACCGGTAGCAACCAAGTATCTTGTAGAGGAAGTATTAAAAACTCAAAGTCCTGATCTATTTATATTCGAGATGAGAATGTGGACTGCAAGAGATGAGGATCTTCTTGGCAATATGGCTCATACCAGAGAAGTTACAGATAACATGAAGTACTCTGTTAATAGGATTAATACTATTAATGCCATGGTTGAGGACCCTTCTGAGAGGCTGACATATTATTTTGACATCTTTAAATATCACTCAAACTGGAAAACATTGGCTCTTGTCAGTCAGCTTCGAACCTTCTTCTATGAGTATCCGGATGATCTAAAGGGATTTGTTGCTAAGACAGAAGTTGGCCCATGCACAGAATCAGAAGCTTCAGCTGTTACTGATAGAGAAGCTATGCCTGCAGAGCAGGAAGAATATCTGATGGATCTACTGGAATATCTCGAGGACAAGAATCTTAATGCTCTTTTTGTCATAACTCCATTTACTGTTAATGAGGATGAGCAAAAGAAAATAAATTATATGTCTGATATTATTGAAGATCATGGTTATAATTTTCTAGATATGAATCAATATACAGATGAAATGGGGCTTGTATTCGAAGAGGATTTTAATGACTATGGTACTCATACCAATATCCTGGGTGCGGAGAAGGTTACAAACTTTTTTGAGCAGTACCTTAAGTCCAATTATATAGACCGGCTTGGCATTATGACTACAGATCATAGGCAGGATAGTGATTATAAATCCTGGGATGAAGCCTTTGATCTATATAATGACAATATTTTGAATTGGAAATCTATAGTAAGGTATAATTTAGATAATAAGATATATTATGAACTTGATGAGTAGTTAGATTAGTATACCGGAGAAGAATTGAATATGAATAACCATACAAAGATTGTATCGTTTTTTCAGGCATTTATTTCAACATGGGCTATAGAAAGTCTTTTTGGTATTAGTGCACAGAATGTTCTTGGGTTTATTATGTTTGCGATAATGTATCATTCTTATATCGCAGAAATGAATTATTTAAATGGGAATAAAATGAAAATCACATGGATAATTCCCGGCATATTCAGTTTATTATATACGTTTTATAATAGAGTTTTAATAATAGAGCAGTACGATAACGGACTATTTCAGGTTATCGTACTGCTTGTTGTATTTACCGGATTATTTTTTCTTTTTTATCATGCGGTAAATGCTGTATATACATGGTATCACTTGGGCATGGCTCATGATGCAATGTATATCTGCAAGGAATGTTACGATACTTCTGATGAAGCTGCCCCAGGAGAAAAAGGTCATAATGGTATGATTTTAGTATTGAAACACTTTTTTGCTAAAAGGGTGTTCCTGGCTTCATTTCTTCTATGCCTCATATTCTGGCTTCCCGGATATCTCTATGAATACCCGGGGATTATAACCCCTGACAGTATCAATCAGATAGAGCAGACACTTGGACTTGTGCCGCTGTCCAATCATCATCCCATTGCGCATACGCTTCTTATAGGTTTGTGCCTTAAGCCGGTGTATGCTGTTACAGGTAATATCAATACTGCAATAGGCTTCTATACACTTGTTCAGATGATACTTATGGCACTTATCGTTGCATATAGTATCAATACTTTAAGACTTATAGGATTAAGGCTTAGATGGGTA
>OCVV011025679.1_pt1 | contig 17000 bp, 17 predicted proteins | sample 1539721 | NCBI WGS metagenome assembly OCVV01 (sample SAMN02144230, study PRJEB22623) | gut metagenome | biome: sheep rumen | host: Ovis aries | place: New Zealand | reverse complement strand
TCAATAGTTCCGGGAAGACCAATGGTATTGATACCGAGTCTGGAAAGAGCCTGTGCTCCTCTGTAGGAACCGTCTCCACCGATAACGACCATTCCGTCTATTCCATGCTTGCGGCAGATCTCCGCACCAAGCTGCTGGCCTTCGGGAGTCTTGAACTCAAGACATCTTGCGGTTCCGAGAATGGTGCCGCCCTTCTGGATGATATCGGATACGTCACGGGACTGCATATCAAAGATATCTTCATTAAGAAGACCCTGATATCCTCTTCTGATCCCCTTAACCTTAAGCCCTCTTGCAAGAGCAACACGTACAACGCTTCTGATGGCCGCATTCATTCCGGGCGCATCGCCGCCGCTTGTAAGTACACCGATTGTTTTAACTTCCTTAGCCATATCTGCCTCCGGGTCTGATAAACCCCTGTATACTCAAAAATCCTACAATATTTTATTATCATTTCTTATGTAAATCAATCGGTATTTGATAAAATTTTAGCAAATTATGGGAATTCAAGATAATAAATCCGTTTTATACCCTATAGGGTATATTTTATACTTACAAAGCACAGATCATACCCTATAGGGTATAACAATGGTTTTTATTCAAATTGGAACTAAAACCTCAATCAACCAAGCAGAGACAACACACCCTGTCTTGACTGGTTAGCCTGAGCAAGCATTGACTGTCCTGCCTGAACAAGAATACTCGTCATTGAGTACCTGACCATTTCTCGTGCCATATCGGCATCTCTTATTCTCGACTCGGCTGCAGTTGTATTTTCCACTACATTATCAAGATTATTTACAGTATGCTCAAGCCTGTTCTGATACGCACCCATACGCGATCTCTCACGTGATACATATTCCGTTGCACGCTTGAAAATACCAATCGCTTCTCCGGGGCCGCCTGAGATCACATCACCGCTGTGAACATCAGTCCACTCCCCCGTTCCCTCATTGAAATTACCATAGAGTGCCTGACCTGCTTCACCCGCTTTTCTGACATCAACCCTGTCAAGATTTAATAATTCTAAATCTATTATAGGAAGTCTTATCTTGACTGTCTGGGATTCACCGGCTTCCGATCCTGCCTGAATGATCACATCATATGCTCCCATATCATCAAGATCATCAAGGGAATATGCCTCACCCGACATCACCTTGGATTGCCTTTGATACTGTTCAAGCTTCGAGTCCGTCTCGCCGGTCCATGGTCTATTATCGTGCATGACCAGTTTACCGGATTGGTTCTCAAGTGTAGTGTAATGACCGGATGGTGTTGCGCCTGATTCTCCGATGAGCCTGCTGACAAGTTCATCGCCGTTTGTCACACCTTCAACCCCTATAGTATAGATAAAATTCTGGCCACTGGTTTCAGTTGAAGTTCCGCTTCCATCGCTGAATTTGAAAGTATATTTATGCTCACATGTGGAACAGTCGATATTAAAACTTGTGCCGATCAGGTCTTTGACATTATCCTCTGTGACACCTCTGAAATCTATAGAACCGGCGGGGAATCTGTCACTGCCCGAAGTATAGGTTTCATTCATATATCCGGCTTTTAACGCCGGGCTTCCAACAAAATCGGGTAATTCCTTCCCCATAAGGAAAACTCCGTCCTCGGAATTCATCCTGTAATTGGCGCTATCAGATTCACCGCCCCTTAGTACAGGCCGTTCATTAAATGTAGCTTTATCCCTTATCTGACCGATCTCTGAAATGATCTGGGATATTTCGGTCTGTATATAGTCGCGGTCTTTAGCCGTAAGCGTATCGTTTGCCGCCTGAATGCTTAGCTCCGTTCCGCGGTGAAGCATGTCATGGATCTCATTAAGCGCACCGTCCGCTATCTGAACAAGGGATATGCCATCCTGACAGTTGGCCGAAGCCTGCGTAAGGCCCCTAACCTGTCTGCGCATTTTCTCAGAAATAGCCAGTCCCGCGGCATTATCCGCCGCGCGATTGATCTTGTAGCCGGAAGAAAGCTTCTCTACGCTTTTGTTAAGGCTTCCTACATTTATTCCCAATTGTCTGAAGGCATTCATTGCCGGGAGATTATGCTGAATGATCATATTCGCCTCCAAAATATATACAGACAGTTATCTGTATATATTTCGGAGAAAAGAGGCGCATTCTTTATAGGTCCGCAAAACACCTTGCTCCTCCGTCCTCAAATCTTACCCAGTAGTTATCCAGGTGGTTATTGCCATTATTCTTACGGATGTACAGGTCAAAATCCATTTTATCCATACCAAGTGCATGCAAATGCTCCATGTAGAACATGCAGCCTTCCCTCATGGTCCGGCGCTGGAAAAACCGGTTGATGCTTCCGTAAGACACCCCAAGCTTTGCAAGTTCCCACGGATAAAACCTGCGGTTGCTTAAATCCTCAGCCTTTATAAGCTCACGATTCCTTATTTCAAAATCAAGAAGGGGATTGTCAATATAATAAAGGACTCCTTTTAAATTATTGATCAATCTAACTTCTGCCATAACTCACACATTCTCCTTTCATATTCCAGGGCAAACGGTTTATGGTGAATTAAGTAGTTCTTTCTATTTTTGGCAAGGAAAATTCATTCCTGTCCAAATTCATGGCATAGGCCATGTCAATTCCGGAGGGCTTGCGATCATTGATAACGATCCTTTCTCCAAACGGGATGTTAAAGATGATGTCATCATAGCGAATACCATTATCTTCCAAAAATGAAAGTGTCATGGCTTTGTACTCATCAGTTCTGGACGTGAGGATCACAATCCGGTCTTCATACGGAATGGAATCCAAATATTCCAAGACTCCCGGAAGAACAGAATCCGTTCCGTCAATCTTATATCCGTTATGTTTAAGAAGCGTTCCGTCAAGATCAAGGATCCAAGTCTTGGGAAGAGTGGACATTACCACTGTATCCTTTTCCTTATCTTCTCCCATGTATCTCCATCCTCCAATGCAATATTCTCAAATCCGTCAATCGTATATATATCTATTGCTTTCCACTTCGTATCGCAATAATTATAATCCGGATACAATGCGATCTTCTTACAATTTGCAGTTCTTACAACATCGCATAATCCGCTTCTGATTCCGATAAAAGTTCCGGCTTTCTCCAGCACCGATATCATCTCCGGAAGAGGTACACTAAGCGCTTCCGTTCCTTCAAGCGGCGCTTCATCACCAACTACATTCGTAAAGCACTTGAAACCTTCACCAGAATAGTAACTTACCGCATCCTTCCAGATACCTGCATCTATCGCTGTAACTGATTTTGCATATGGTGAAAAAATTACCGACTTTCCTTCCTCAATGCGATTCAGATACTTATATTCTTTCCTGCCATACTTAGGGATTTCCGGAACTGTACCGACCGGAAGTCCAAAAACACCGCAACAATATATCTGTTCAAGCGGAATCTTCTTAATATATAGAGCCCTGTGCAGATTGATCACATACGGCCTGTCCTGATGAGCTATATATGAATCCTTGTCCTGAGTATATATAGCAGCCTGGATCATTGCATCCAGTTCCTTCTGCTCATATACCTCAACCGGATAATCACCAAACATATGTATAATATCCGCCAGAACTCTTCCTGATACGCAGAATAAAGGATTATCAATCTCCCGTGTCCTTGCAAAAGAGTTCCAATAAGACATCATAGTATAAATATCGCCAAGTGCATTGAAAGGGCAGAATACTTTAAAGACATGTCCGTGCTTTAGGATCAATTCCTTGGTTAAATCCTCACCATGCTTTTCCCTAGCCGTCATCCTCTTAATTGTATCTTCCGATAAGGAATACTCAGCATAGGTATTGTAATCGATGAGTTTACGTATAGGTCCGTTATATCCCAGTTCACGAAGCTGCTTTTGCATGGAAGCATAAAATCTGGATGTGATCAGAACAATAGAATTATTCTCCGGATCGGCTCCGGCCAGATTCAAGATTTTCTCGGGAGAAACCACTTCTGCCCCTTTATATACCAATCCCTGCTTCTCAGAACTATTATCAAGGATCGCTCTAACAGTTAAACCCTTTTCTTCCAAAAGATCTGTCAGTTCCAGAGTTGCTGCGCAGTGACCGAAAAGAAAAATCTTCCTTTCTGAAAGGTTCATCTCTTCTGATATACTTTTTAAATTTCCCTCCATCTCAGAAAAAAGATTTTTATCCATATTATATTATCCATTACTTTTTATATTATATAGGTACGCTTCTAATAATACTTGATTGGTAATCAAACCATTCTTTACATAATTAGACAGATTTCCACAAAATACCGAATCATGTATTACACACACCTTGTCAGAAAAATCATAAATGTGATATAAGTTAATAATCTCGTTCATATCCATTCTTGAAATATACATGATTTGTTCACACGATACATCTTTATCAATGCACTGCCAGACAACGTTATCAGGATTTCCCTGATTCCTTATTATATTGATTAATATGTCTAGATTATCCTTTAGATTCGAGTCTAAAATAAATATATTTTTATTATTATCTAATTCTTTTTCCAGTTGTATTGCCAAATCCGCCCTGATAACATTTACTGGCATTGTGTTCCCCCAATACTGATTAAAAATACTTTCCAAAGCGTAGATCAGATTATCAATCACATTAATCCGAGAACAATCTCACAAATTTGTCAGGCTGGTAAAAATATTCTAAATTATCCTGTATTTTTTCTTCAGGCCAATTCCACCATTGAATCTTTAATAGTTTATCAATTATATCGTCTGAATATCTTTTTTTTATTTGTTTCGCAGGAACACCCCCAACTATAGTATACGGTGGAACATCGTGAGTAACTACTGCTCCCGCAGCACACACTGCTCCATCATGAATTGTTACCCCTGGGAGGACCACAACATTCTGACCAATCCAAACATCATTTCCTATATGTATAGGTGGGTTTTTTCTCGTCGTCATATTATATAATGACCAACAATTCTCTGTATGCTTTCCATACTTCTTTATAAATTCATTTTTTTTTCGATAATCTTCGTCATCTATGGTTTTATACTCTAGAAGACCGCTATGAATTGTAACTAAATCTAAAGAATGATTGAGAACTGCCTTTGCTGTATAGTTAATAGTGCAATATCTCCCTATACTTTCTGCAATTGGAAATGGTGTCAAAAAAGACTTAAATTGTGCTGTTCTTTTTCCAATTTTACAATGCTTATAGAATATGTCGTATTTCATACTGTCCGCAATACAGTTTTCCCAAACGTCATTCAATGCAAATGCGACTTGATCAGGCTTAAGAAATGAAGGCAACGATTTGACAACAGCCTGAAGTACATTCCCATCTTCAGAGGAAATAAGTATAATACTGCGATCATTCAAATCTGTTTCTTTTAACTCCTCAATGCTAATCACTTTATCATTCAAATATGACAATTTCTTGTCTATAATGCCCTTTTCAATAATGCCATATCTACTATTTAAGATATCCTTCACTTGTCTTCCAACAACACCAAATGGATAAATATAAAAATCGTCCTTACCATGCATAATACAATCTTCAATCTCTGAACAAATCATCCGATATCTGTCATCTGTATGCATTGAATTTTCTCCTTAGATAATAATTGCAGTGTTCTATGACACAATCCAGTCAATAATATCCCTGACTGCACCATGGCCTCCTAATAAGGGAGATATATATGAAACTCTATCCTTTATCTCCATTACAGCATCATATGGGCATGCAGATAATCCACATAGTTTTATCATTTCCAAATCTGGAATATCATCCCCAATACAGGCAACCTCATCTATAGTTAATCCATACTTTTGCAACAATTTAGATAGATCTTCTAACTTGTTTGTACTTCCCTGAATCAAATCTTTAACATCCAATTCATCACATCTTCTTTTAACTATATCTGATTTTCTGCCCGTTATTACCACTGGAATTATATTATTTTCTTTTAGTATATTTTTTATTGCATATCCATCCTTGACATTGAATTGTTTCATCAATTCTCCGTCCGAACTCATGTATATGCTTCCATCAGTCAGACAACCATCCACATCTAAAACCAATATTTTTATCTTCTTTTTCATTTCAAAAGCCCACTATCATTATGCTAATTCCATCACCAATCGGTTCACAAAAATAATTCCTATCAGACTCTTTCATGAATTTATCTACTGCGTCACGAGGTCCTTGAAAATTCTCCGAGAAATAATCATGGACCAGAATCACTCCACCCTTCACCATTTTGGGAGCGAAAAAGTATAACCCATTATATGTTGGTTCATATAAATCCAGGTCCAAATTTACAAAGCAAAATCTTTCTTCAATATTTTGTGCCGATTCTGGAAAATATCCTTTACAAATCCTTATTTTATCTACATTTTTCATTTTCCCAAGAACCAACTCTTCAGTTGTGTTATCATAATCTCCGACAATTGCGGATGAGCGACCAACTTCTTTTTCTATATCTCTTTTATCAAACCCCGAAAATGTATCAAATAAATAACAAGTTTTATCGGAATAATATTCGTTGATATATCGGGCAAAATCCCCTTCAAAAACACCTGCCTCAGCAACAGCAATTTCATTAGGAATATTCCTTTGCATGTAAGCTAATTTCTCAAGGAATATCCTTCGAGACTCAATAGGCGTCAAAACATATGAATCGTCAACAATCCCTTCATCTATTCCAAGCTCAACCAATTGTTGAACAATTGTATCCTTCCCCGGGAGTGATGTGATGACGATAGAATCATATTCTGATTCTATTAATTCATTTATTGATCGTACCGGGACATCATTTATTAATTCGCCCCACTTTTTTGAATCATTATCCGCATAACCTATAATCCTGTATTTTTTTGATATAGTTTCAAAAAGTCTCTTTCCGCTTCCTCCTGCACCAAAGCAAATTGCTTTTTTCATACGGAGTCCTCCACTGCATTGAATAGTTTGATTATTCTAACAAGCATATCTTCAAATTTATCAAGATATATCATATTAGGCCCATCTGATAATGCGATTTCAGGTTCAGGGTGCACTTCAAAGAACAACCCATCTGCGCCAGCTGCTATCGCTGCTTTAGCTAAAGTTTCAACATATTCTCGATTACCGCCTGTAGAATTCCCCATTCCGCCGGGTTTCTGCACACTATGCGTTGCATCAAAGATTACTGGATATCCCAGCTTTCTCATTTCATAAATACCGGTCATATCAACAACCAGCGAGTTATATCCAAAAGTAGTTCCTCTTTCGCAAAGCATTATATTATTGTTGCCGGATCTTGAGATTTTTTCCGCAACATTTTTCATATCCCAAGGAGCAAGAAACTGCCCTTTTTTTACATTTATTATCTTACCAGTACGTGCAGCTGCAGTTAACAAATCCGTCTGACGGCAGAGAAATGCTGGTATTTGAATCATATCCGCAACTTTGGAAACCTTTTCCGCTTGCCAAGGTTCATGTATATCTGTTGTTATTTTCAAATCATATTTCTCTTTGATTTTCGAAAGAATCATCAACCCCTCTTCAAGCCCCGGCCCCCTAAAGGAATCAAGGCTTGTTCTGTTAGCCTTATCAAAAGATGCCTTGAAGTAATAATCAACACCATATTTGTCTGTTATCTTCTTAAGTGTTTCAGCTATGAGAGATGCATTTTCAAGAGATTCAATTACACAAGGTCCGGCAATCAGTATGATTTTTCTCATATATTAAGCTTCTCCATTTCGTAAAGCTTTACCGCCATGTCATAATCTTTTTGCTCATCAATATCAATAGCTTCTGAGCCTGATACTTCCTGAATATATGGTTTAAATCCTATTCGTCTTTGATGATCTGTAAAAATCTCCTTCGTAAATATAAAAAAGGCTGAAGTCTCTGCCCAAACAGGTTCTATATCCTGAGTCCTAGGTATATTATCCAAATCATAATTGATGGGCTTACCTTCATACCAGGTAAATGTCTGTATTCTTTGAGCGGAAAATGCAGAATCATAGCTACCGTTTTTAACATTATCCAGTGCGTTCTGTATAGAAGATGATTTAATAAAAGGAGAAGTTGTATGCGCAAGTATATATACATCAGCATCAACTGTCTTAATAAATTCCTGATAAATATCAAATCCTTTTACAGAATCGCCATCGAGCCATTCCGGCCGTTTCTGAAATGTTATCTTCTCAGGTATATAATTCAATATCTTTTCATCACTGCAATATACATATATTTCGTCAATTCCTTTTACATGTAACAAACTGTCAAATACATACCAGCTTATTGAGTGGTCTCCCAATGGCAATAAATTCTTGTGAGCAAGTCTGCTCGAATGCATTTTGATAGGAACAAAGGCAACAGTTTTCATAATCAGCACTCCTCAACAATATCTTCAAGTGAAATGATTCGATAATTTACTTTTCGTTTTAAGTTTGTTTCTATATCATCAAAAAAAGTAAATGCAGTAACCACAATAGCATCCACAACAGGTAACTCGTCATCAGGAGAATACACTTTGATTGGAACATCCAAATTGGGATTTCGATCTATTGCATACAAGATATTTATATCCGTCCCCATAAGCTCATACAATAATGTTATTCCCAAATGTGACATGCCATAAATTGCAATGCTTTTTATATTCTCATCATGAAAGTAATTCTGTATTAAATGATTTTGATTCTTAGCGTTAATCCACTCACACAAAATTCTTACATGTTGCCTCAACACCCAAGTAGTTCCTCTTTCTTTCTCAAGCAATTTCTTAATTCTCGCCATCTTAACCTCTCTATCTAAGAATCACTTTTTTAAGCCCTTCATATAGTCTTTTCTTTCTATTCTTAAGCTGTCCAAGATGTACCTCTATCACTTTTCTAATTTCATCTACTTCAAGTGATGACATCATCTCGCAAAACCTTTCAAAATAATCATCCTCCATCAGATTTATATACATATTTTCCATTCCGACTGATTCCAAAGCGCCTAGATTTTTTTTTGCAAAATATTCATATAGATTCAAAGAAATAGCAGGTGTCGATTCTCCAATTGCAAATATTATGGGATGATGGCGCATGGACAAACACATTTCAGAAAAGCTGATTATTCCGCGAATCATTTGAAAATTATAATCACTAAATCGTACTATCTTCACGCGTTCGCACTTATTAATAAAATATAATCGATCAGATATATTTACATCCTCCGCTCCCATTGGGAGTATAACCACATCTTTAGTTGTATTTTGTAAAAACCACTGTATGATATTTGATACTCTCAACGATACAGCACTTATCGGAAACGGATCAGAGCCAATATTGGCTATACACGGACAGATAACAACATATTTATTCCCTTCTTTTACCTGGCATTTTTTTCTGACTGCATTTTCATCAATACACTTTTCACAAAACAAAGCATCATCATGCGTTGCAAATATATGGTTACCCTTTATTCCTATCTCTTTTAACGCTTCTATCGAATCTATTTGATCGCGAGTAGTAATAATCTTTGCTTTACTGAATCCTTTTGCTGCAAACCATTTTGTGAATGCAGAATCCCACATTCCAATATTATGCCCCGATAGAATAACAGGAACTTCAAATTGGTTTGCTATCATAATCAAAAAAAGGTGATCATAAAGCCGAGATAGTGTTTTTCCAGTCAAAAAGCCCCCACCAGATATATACACCAAATCTGCAGTTTTTATTTCATATAGAAACGCAGTCACTTCATCATCTATAAACAATGGATATAAACCATGCCGAATCAGTATAGAGTTTACATAAACCCAATATCCTTTAAATAGGAACGCAATTTTATCCATTTTTTTGGATAGATCCCAATAGACTCCGCCTCTGTCAACATGCCATATCGCCATACGCGAATTTTCTCCAACCGCCAAATGTCCATGATGAGTAAAAGTATGCTGTTGAACATGAGACAACACCTTGATTTCATAGTCAGAGAAATTACTTTTCAGCTCTCGGTATGTCTGATCAATCTGAGCCTCATCTCCAGCATTCCCCCCGCCAAATCCTCCCAGCACAATTATTTTCTTTACGTATTGTTTACCTTTTATCACTTGAGTATCCCTTCAGCCAATATATTAGCTTCAAAATCGGAGACAGCATTACAATATTGACCGCGTGTATTCCAAATAATCTGTACAGTTCTGATGACAATCTAGCATTTAATATCAGTCTCTTTCTATCATTTCCCTCGTTATAAGCTTCATGGCTTGCGAAGTATTTTTCCTTTAATTCTACAGTTTGAGGTTGAGATTCACGGATATCATTTTCTTTCAATTCTATTAATCTCAAGCCTTCGCACTCTTTTAAAGTCTCTAATATTTCCGAATTTCTTATTATCATCATACAACTTCCATATCTATCTTTATCTCCCCATTTCCCCCATGCATCCTTGAATGATGCATCTGCAACTCTTCCATAAAAATCCGAGCACCAAAAGCACCCATTCTGAGCAAAAAAATAGGCTCTCCACGTTTCTGTAAAACCTGATTTAAACCTATTTTCCTCGGCAATTATCTTTTTTTCTCCATTCGTTAATGATTCATAAAAACACGTTTTAAAATTCATCCTATCGCATATAGTTCTGTCCTTTTTTCTCATATCACAGTAAAACTCTTTATGGTTACGTATTCCCAAGCGTTTTCCTAAATATGATGTATATGCTCCTGATACACTATGCCCGCACATTAATGCAATTGTATACAAAGTATTACCTTTGAATTGTGGGGCCGTGTCAAATAACTTTTTCATTGCCCTGATAGTACATGGCGTACCTATAACTAAAATCTTTTCTCTTGCTCCTACGAATGACTTTAGTACCTCGTCAAAGCATACAGGTCCGTAAATTGATCCACGCCGTTCCATTACCTCCGAGGCGTGACGACTTACGCATGCCTTATAATGTTCGCCTCCATATGAGGACTTTACTCTTTCTGCATGTACAACCGCATCAATCATATGCTTTTCAAGCATTTTGCATGATAGTGTTGTTACAACGCCTCCGGAGCAGCTTTTAATGACCTCATTATTTTTTTTATGTCTGCCATAATAATAAATTGCATCCTTCAAGGCAGGCATCTCAGGATCATGTAACGACCTTACTTCGTTAATCTCTTCGCTTTTATTCTTCTCTGACTGAATGCAATATTCAAGGCACAATCCGCACTTGTTACACTTCGTTTCATTGATTACAGGACGATAATTTCCATAGGCATCATATTTCATGGATATGCATTTTTTTGCACATGCATATGTACAGACACCACATCCAATGCATTTTTCCCCAATAGATGTAATTGTTTCAACATTCATAATTGCAAAAGTCCATTTATATATAATTCTAAATCATCAGAAGTCTGCTCACACATTATAGATGGTAATTCCTCTTTACATTGTTCATACAGATAATCGCTTAGATCTGAATCATATTCAGTGTCATAAGTTTTAAATTCGCATTTCTTGTCGTTTAATACCCAAATTTTCAAATCATTTGCTGAATAAAAAATGGTATCGTCATCATTTATTCTAGTACAACATATAAAATTATTATTCACCGCTAAACGCAACGCCTTAGCTTTTATATCTCGTTTAGTATTCAAGGAGCATATGATTGTGAAGTCGTGGTTTTCAAAATCGAATTTCACAAATTTATCTTCATTCATTGGCACAAGGTAAATTCCATCGTTTCCATTTATGCTCATCTTCACACCATGAATATATGGTGTCGAAATTTCCTCAATAGTTTCTGACATATCTTCACCTAAAACCGATATCAAACCATTCATCTTATGTGTTATCAAGACAGATTGTTTCCATTTGCTAATTCCCGAAATTCCTGGATCTCCTGTTTTATCAATTTGCTTTACATCAATCGAGAAATCTTCTGACCTAACTATTAAAATCTCATCCGATTGCATACACGGAACAAAAAAACAACCTTCTATATATGATGGGCGCCACATATATACACAGTCATCGTTTGTCGGTTTACTTATTAACGACATGGTTTCTAAATACTCAGTTTCAAACGAAACCAAATCAATGATCAGAATTCCGGGATACCTTCCGGGAAAAATCCATAACATATCCCCAACAATTATTGCAGACGAAAAAATGTTATGTCTATTTCTTTCTCCCATCTTATGAATATCAACATCGATAATTTTAGAAATTTCTCCATTTACATTCATCAAAACTACATTTTCAGCATTATGTGGAATGAGAACAAGTATATCATTATTATAAATTGCAGCCACACTATACGCATCAAATTTAGTTTTTTCACCAGGGAGCCAACTAACAAATTTTACGTTCCCAGTCTCGAAATCCATACTAAATACAGCATTAACATTTAATGTGCTAAACCAAATACTGTCCTTATTTCCCGCTGCCGAATTAAAAGCAAATTGTCTAAATACGTCCAGCCCAAAAATATTCATAATCACCTCACATAAACAAAGAATCGAATTCAACTCTTTCAAATATCTCTAAATTCCCACCTCTTGTTGCATTATATATTCTGAAGCCATGCTTGTATGAATACATCTCAGACTTTTTAAACCCCAATGCTTTGCTTTCCATGTCAAAGGCATTCGCGTCAAACATATGAGCTTTCTTTTCTTTATCATTGAAATAATTATCTATGAAATGATTTCCATTCTCCATAGGATTGGAATTTAATTTATGATCAACTCCCAATAGATACATTTCAGAAAAACCCATATATGCAGCAATCTGAATCATTAAATCATAAACAATATTCCACCCCATATATACTCCATATGTTATATCATCACTAAACCCCGGAGTTTGTGGTGCAAATTCTTCTTCAATTAGATGAACATATTGCATCCCTTCATATTTGGAAACCTTATTAGAATGAAACGTATCGCCCAAGAATAATGTACCATTTATATCCTTTAAATCATCTACGCATGCATCAATAGTTCTGTGATCGCACATACATATATAGTCTGCTCTCCACTTTGTCTTATCATATACTCTGTATATTTTGTTACACCCAAAACAGATTTCTTCATTTCGACGGAGAACCTCCAAATCTTCTAACCTAAGACTTGGTCCATTACCTATCAAAAAAACTCTTTTCCCTTTATGAATGTCTTTATATTTCTCTAGTTCTTTATGTCGAAATTCAGGGATTAATTTATCAATCGAATACAAATCAATAACTGAAAAAGAATGTTGTTTATTGAATAAAATATCGTGTATACAGTCTTCACTTCTTCTTATATTTACTATCAAACAATCTAGTTTTTCCCAACTATCAGTAAAATTCAGAGTTGGGAGCCCCAATGAGTTGAACGCCTCACTTGGCTGTCCATCACTAGATAATATATAACATTTTTCAAAGACATCTCGTTCATTTAATTCAAGCAATAAATAAGGCAAATATGCATTCTGTCCATATATTCCAATCGACTTATATTTTGATAGATCATATGTCGCTAACACTTCATCATAAGTTTTAGTATGCATCTTCTTATATAGATAATATCTGGGTAGGCACTCGTACTCTATTCTTGCAATATCTTGTTCTCTAAAAACAAAGTAGTTATTAACGCCATGCTCTTCTACCGTTTTTATCATTTGCTTCCAATACTTTTCCGAAGCAACAACCAAAATACAATCATCCGAATCATATCGAGAATCATACTCGGTCCATGAGATTATTTCGGTCCCCCCCAAGTACTGGCCATACTTGTTGCAATCCAAAAAACACTCCACTCTTGCAAAGCCAATATAATTTGCAGCAATTATTCCGGAATTTCCTGCGCCATATATTATTACCTTTTTTTTCATCGTATATTCCTATATAAATATGTTGTCTGAAGAATACTGCTCTCTCCACTCGAAATAGTGCATAAGCCTGCATGATTATATTGTAGAAAGCCATCTCTCCATTTTTATGCAGACGTTGTCGCTCAAAATCATCATTACAACAGCTCTTATTCTATTGTATTATTTTCTATTCAACATCATTATTAAGAAACTGTCCTGTGCTTAAATGAAATTCCTCAGAATTATCCACGTTACACATTGATGAGTTCAAATGCATATGCTCTTCTTCACAATTGCATCGTTTTCTAAATCACTCCATGGCACATACTTTGTAAGATTTCGTGTCCGTATGCTTTCTAAATCACTTTCTCCGCATCATCAAACAGTCGTAGATAGTCATCAATTATGAGTATATTAAACTCTCCCATTTTTTTTATTTGTCTAGAAATATTACTCTGTATATTCTCGTTCTCAACTACAATTAAAACATTGATTTGTGTTTCATTTGCTAGCCTTGTCAACTCCTCTATCGGAAATATTTTTTTTCCATTTATTTCTCCACCCCACAGTTGTGAATTGTTATCCGTATAACCTATAAGATTAGGTATTTTCATGATATTTGATTCATGACGTTTAAAGCACCCTCCAACGCCAAACACAACTGTTTTCGAAGAATTGTAGTTGAAGAATTTTTGCACTTTGCTATCTATCAATCTTTTTGCACTTTCAGAAGTTGGCCATTTATTGAATCTATAGTGATCATACTTTTCAGCCCACTTGCACAATTCTCTTTGGCTTTCCACATCGCCAATAAATCCACAGGATAATTTAATTACATTCTCTTGGATGTCTATCTTCCCTATATCCTGCATTCCAAAACAATAGTATTCCAAAGGCTTCATAATGGTTCTATTTTTATAATGATAAAATCCGGAGGCTGTTGGATTAGAAAAGAAGTCATCAGAGTAATGTATAAACCTTAGGTTTTCAAAATAAAAAGATTCTGCTTTGACCTCACCGATATTATTTAAATATGTAAAGAAATCATCGATATTATATCCATATCCCGTCTTTCTACGTGCCTTGTATTCTAAATCTTTGCAATGATTATCAATTATTTCCATATAATTAATTCTGTTACTGGTATAAGTAATACCAAACGTCCAATGCTTTCCGTTATTTACAGACATCCACATATCCAAAGAAAACAAATCAATTTGTTTATCTATAGCATAATCTCTTACTTCTTTGAGCATATATGCCATATGTTCAGTTGTGATTGCAAGCACAGTATCATCTGCATCTATATTATAAAATTCACAATATTCATGTAGACTGGCATCCTCAAATGTTGTTAAATGTGCCATTCCTGCGTTTATCCATTTAGATCCGCATATTTCATTTGTCACATTTACAATGGCTTCAGAAGCACTGCTGCGAATAATTGAAATTTCGCAGTCTATAGGAAAATAACAGTTTTCTATAATTTTATTTTCCAATTCGTCGTTATCACATATAATTTTTATTTCCCATTTAATCTTATTTCCATCTGCATCTTCGATTTCATTCATATAATATACGCAATCCAGCCATCTCTGAAGTGCTTTTACTGCATATTTTGTATTTCTGTTTACCTTTAAATAAATCGCTCTTTTCATTTTCACTCCGCGCATCTTAACCAATTTTTCATATAATCAACTTCCTTAATCCCCAACTCATTTAGTTGTGATTTTATCGCCAAGGATGTCGCCATTGAATATATAGTTATAACTACAACACTTTTTTTTAGTTTAACCAGTTCCTTGGGTGATATACATTTTATTCCTTTGTATATGGTCTTCCCCCATAATTTTCTGTCATTATCACACACATAGCAGACATCATACAATTTGGTATATTTCTTGTAATTATATTTCAATCCATGTCCTGCACCAAAAAGAACTACTTTATTTGCATTGTCATGACGTTCCATGAATTTTTTTTGTTTTAATGTGCATAATTCACTATCTACAATTGAATTCCAGTTTGATTTATTGCCCAAATCATTTATATCTCGCGTATAATACGTAAAGACATCTCGCGTCTCTTTATCTGTAATGCCTATATCAAACCTAACTACATCTTCGCATATTTTCATTCCTGAATATTCGCTTATACCAAAACAATCTCGTATCGGAAATTCCAGAACTCCATCATGCCAATGGTATATTCCTGAAGCAACCGGCTCCTTAAGCAAGTCGGTCGCATAATGAATAAATCTCAGATTTTCGAAATAGAATGTTCCAATATTAAAGCACTTTCTTTTACTTAAAAACGAAAAGAAACTGTCAATTTGAATATTATCTGCTTTGTCGTACCCGCGTGTACTACCGTATTTTATAAAAGCATTTATCCAATCAATTCTATTGTCTGTATATGTAACTCCGAACGTCCATGCTTTACCGGTTTTAACAGTCCTCCACATATCAAGGCCTAATGCATCGAAATAATTATCATCTGCATATTGCTCTACTAAACGCAGTGCCTTTTTTAATCGTTTAATAGGCAAACACATCCACGTATCATCAGCATCTATATTCCAAAAACAATCATACCCATATTCCTTCGCATAAATAAATGTGGACAAATGAGCATATGCTGCATTATGCCACACCCTTGCGCGCGATATCTTTTCTACAATTTGCTTTGTCTCATCATTCTTTATGCTTTGCAGAAATATAGCATAATCGCTCATGACTAATTCTTCTTTTATTCTTTTAGTAACATCATCTCGATCACATATAATATAGCAATCAGCATCCATCAAATACGCCACATCTATCCATCTGCTGAGATTGTCTATTGCGAAATTATCGGATCTATTAATCTTCAAAAAGAATGCTTCTTTCACTTTTCCATCCCTCTTTGTTTTGCTCAACCTAATATATCAATGACATTAATTTAATTGTTTTCCACTTAGTCTTGCACCAATTCCTCCACCCGGATGGTTTACTCTGAAATCATCAAGTGTCACTCCAAGTCTCTTGCCAATCTCAATCGCAATTCCCTGAAGAATAATCAAGTAAACTGTAGTTGAATTATTAGGGACTATATCCCATTCGTCGCCTTCATTGATCAGATGCATGATCAGTTTCTTTTCAACAACCTTGGATGCTTTACCGTCGCCGTAGAAAGACATCAGCCAGGTATTGGTACCTCTCTCA
>OCVV011350056.1_pt1 | contig 17002 bp, 18 predicted proteins | sample 1539721 | NCBI WGS metagenome assembly OCVV01 (sample SAMN02144230, study PRJEB22623) | gut metagenome | biome: sheep rumen | host: Ovis aries | place: New Zealand | reverse complement strand
AAGGGATATCCGCGTCCCGGAGCATCTCCTTCCCCGCAACACGAAAATCCCTTATATTGGCGCTATTTCAATTTAACATCAACTCTGCTTTGTCATCAAAACTATAGTCTCGACATTGCACGAGGAAATGATATAACTATCATTTCCTGTGTCTGTGCGTTCAAACAGTAAAAAGAACATATTGTTTTTTACTAATCTAAAGAATAAGATAACATTTTAAAGAGACTTATTGCAGTATATCAACAAAATAAATAATAGCACCTTTGTCCCACAGCAGTTATCTATCCTTATTTAATTCGCTATCAATTTCACCAATTCTGGCATTAATCTCTTTTATATGGTTGGTGATCGGCTTCATCTCTTCATCTATTTTTGCTTTCTGCAATTCTACCATCTGCATCGATTGGAGTTCAAGCCTTTTTGCAACCTCATACTGTTCCTCTAGCGCCTTCTTTTCTTTCTTCTTAAAAAAGCCTAGTGCATTTATCTGCTGCATGAGCGCTACTGCATTATTTTTACATTCATCATACTCACTGATAGCTGGAACTTTTTTCTTCCTACTATTAAGAATACTTATCTGGGTCCTTAGTTCGTCTCGCTCACTTATTAGTCTATCTTTTTCTTTAAGCAACTTCGCTTTTTCGATTGCATGTGCTTCCCAATAATCATCGTGCCTTTTCTTTCTGACTTCAGTTACTCTAGGCTCTAAACTTTTTAAAGCGTTTTCTGGCACTCGAGTATAGATATTTGCAAGGTTAAAAGAATTACAAGTTTCTATACATCCTTCATATATGTCTTTAGATAATAAAACATCATGAAAAATAGTATCTGCGAGTAATCCTGCTGAACACATAACTAGTATTGAGGCAGCCGCTCTTTCTTGAAAATCATGATATTTACCAGGATAACTCGAATTCTGATAAGCATTTACAGTACCTGTAAAAAGAGTATTTCCCAATAAAACCGCGCTAAGGAGAAACTCTTTATAGGCGGCTTCCTTCTTTTCCTCAGGCACATAGTCATTGATAAGTTTACTAACCGACTCCATGCAATTCGTAACCGAATTAGCTGCTGGTGCAATCCCTGCAATTGTACAATTCATTGCGTTATAATAAACGCTATAATATGCTGCCTCCCAGCTATTTGGGTCCTCAATTTTAATCTCGCCATAGTATTTTGCGGCTTCATCAAAATTGTTATCTTTTTTTGCCCTTCGAGCAAGAACATAGAGATTCTCAAGTCTTTCTGAATTATCAACTTTTACTTTTCCTTCTGCCATCAAATTCTTGGCTTCTTCGATAGTATACTTGCACCCACATGACTGACAAACAAAAAATCCATCCTGTTTAACAATATCCAAGCTACCACACAGTTCACATGTTAATTTTTTCATTTTATCACCCTCAATCAAATATATAATATATGTGCCGAACTCACCCAATCTTTACTTTCAAAATAATATACCATAACCATTCCATCTATTCCATATAAAAAAACGCCCAGCCAAAGCTGAGCGCCATCACTATTCATGCCTTATGTCAACAGTTACTTACAATGTACCCTATAACTTGTCGCTTCGAGCTCGAAGCCATCGTTGTCGATAGGGCCATCATAGATGCAGATCTTAGCCGTTCCCTTCTTTACATCAAGGTCGTAAATCCGATAAATCTTATACCGAATTCCCTCTGTGCGAGACACCTCGATTTCATTCGGAGACATGTCAAATCCATCCTTTGCTGAACCGGTGGTAGTTTTAACTTCGATCTTGATCTCCGAAGCTTCCGAAGCCCACGAACGGATATCATATCCCAATCCGTCGCCCTCTACGCGTGAGACATGGACCGGTTCCTTGTCAATCCCTTCAGCTGCCAGCCGCTCGTATTCATAATTGATCGCGATCAGCTCTCCAAGCTCTCCAATGGTATTCTTCTTCCGCTGAATGTCATCGTAATTGACGTGTCTCCCAGTCTTCACCTTCTTGGAGCGACCCTTGCGAGCCTTGTTTCCTGTAGACGGATCTGTCAACGTCAGCGTAAACTCGCTTGCCGGAACATCTGCTACGGGTTCCTGCTCTGTATGTTTGGTACTCACCGTTCTTGTAGCTGTCACCGGAATACAGTTCTGTCCGTTAACAATCGCCCAGAACTCTTCTGACGTAATTACATTCATTCCGTACTGTGAAAACACGTGCTCCCATCTTTTCATACTCCGCATCTCCTGGCTTTAGCTTTTTGCGCGGGTTATATGCAGCCGGCTTCAACACCGATACCGGCAGCATTTTCAGTTCTGGTGTTTTCATTCTTAGGTTCCTCCTTAACCTTCCGACGTTCACGTCTCTTGTCGAACGCCCATCTGCACCGGTCCGAGCAAAAGCTCCTCGGACGGCCTTTCTTGTTCCGTGTTATGGCCATCCCGCACTCCGGACAGAAGCGTTTTGCGCAGGCGGCCGTAAATTCTGTGATATCCATATATCCTCCTGTCCACGAAAATCCGTACCCGTGTTCGGGCTTCCGCGAAATAGGCATGAAAAAAGCAGCGGTGGATTTTACTCCATCACTGCTTCTGTGATTCAATATGTTGTTTGGCCAGGGCTCGCGTTTTGCTTTATTCTACGCGGCTTTTAAGTATCCCCTGATTCATTTCGCGGACTCTATTTCGCGGACATGTCTGTGTTCCGAGACCCCCTATGCAATTTCGCGGATTTTCACACGTGAGGGGGCGGCGGTCCATGGGGTGAAAATCTGTAGAGATTTGACCCGGGCCCCGGACATCTCTTTCTGTATCTGTATTTATAAAATATATCATTGTAAGTAAACTGTTTTTTAGCTACAATATTAATAATTTGAAATCAATTAGGAGATATATACTATGCTTACTATCCGTCAGATGATGCGATATTTACGCAACACTCATAATATTAATATCAGAAGTTCGCAATCATATGCTTTACGTAACATGGGATACTATCATGGTTACAAGGGCTATAGATTTGTTCGTGATCCCCAAACCCGTATACCATTAACGGATTTTAACGAATTACTCTCTATTTATAATTATGATATGCAGTTAAAAACACTGCTGTATCCTAAGATAATGTTTATTGAAACGGCTTTGAAAAGCTACGTTATTGAAGCAGTTTTAAATGATTGTCACTCGGAAAACCTTACTACCGTATTCAACAACTCCCTAACATATTATAAGACTTTCCCACAGGGCACGATCAACTATCATAACCATTTTAGTAAAAGAATGAGTTTACGCGGTTCAATCAACAACAATTTGAAACGCGAATACGGAAACGCGAATAAAATCGTAAATCATTTTTTTGATAACGATAGGGAGATTCCGATATGGGCTATTTTTGAATCTATGACCCTTGGTGATTTTGGCATCTTTTTTGGATGTTGCAATATAAACGTTAGGAGATACGCTTCACAATTGCTTCATCTTCCCGTTGGCTTGGACACCGATGGTGAGATAACAAGATACATCATCTTTACACTTAGAGATTTACGTAATGCAATCGCCCATAATAATGTAATCTTCGATGCAAGATTCAGATCGAAGGCGATCAACAGGCGGCTAATAACTTTATTGCAGCAGGAAACTGGAATCAATAATATTGATTTCAAGTATGTCGATGCATATATCATCCTTACTGTTTATATTCTCCGAAAAATGAAAGTTACCAAGACCGAATGCAAACAACTGGTTAATGCTTATGTTTACGCTAGTCAGTCCTTACGCAATGACATTCCAACCGCAGTCTGGAATCAAATCTTAGGGACAGCTACGCGAACTAATATGGCCACATTAATGACATTTATTACAAATTCATGATCCTAATATTGCCAAAAGTGCAACGATCTGTTATACTATCCATGAGAGAAGTGGCAAACGTCTTCGGACCATGCCCAGAAAGAACCTGATGCGTCGGGTTCTTTTTTTTGTTAAAAGTGATACTCCGGTATCTGATCCTCTCGTCTGGTTTTCCGATCGTGACACCGCTTGCAAAGCGGCTGCCAATTGCTCCGATCCCAGAATAGCTCCTGATCGCCTCGGTGCGGAATGATATGATCCACCACCGTGGCTTTCACATACTTGCCTTGGCGCTTGCACTCCTCACACAGCGGATGCGCCTCAAGAAACTGCTTACTGGCTTTCCGCCATCGGTTTCCATAGCCACGGCTTTCAGTGGATCTCACCGCCTCCGGATGCAGAGCCTTATGCTTTTCACAATATTTTCTGCCTGGCTTCACCAGATTTGGGCAGCCAGGATGCCTGCATGGCACGTTCGGTTTATTTGGCATGGTTATCTCCAATGAATCAAAAAAGAAAAGCCTGATAGTTGATGGCTACCCGGCCTTTCATTACTGTCCATATAATTCAAAGAATTATTCGTTCTCATCCTGCATGTTAGGATCGTCAGCGGAAGCAGAAAGTTGAGCCGCCAACCAGCGATCTGCATCTTCCTGGATTTTCCGCTCGAATCTCTTTTTCATTTCAGCATACTCTATTTCCTTGGCACTCTGCTTATGTTTATTATAGAAATAAAAGCCAGCGGAGATTACCATACATATGCCGCCTACAACAAAAGAAGTCATATACGCATCACTTGCTCCCTGCATAGCGCCAAGAGAATAATTATACTCAGCAATCTGATTCATGTATTCATGAACACCACCATGCTGGGCAGCGACGTGAGCAAATTCTGCATAAGGTTTGATATTCTCATAATTTGCCATTTAAAGATCCTCCTTCATTTCTAATAACAGTTGATCGAAATTCTCCCTTTCTTTACAATGATTTTTCCCGAACGCTCTAATTGCCGTTAGAACAAATTCTACGGATTCATATTCAAAATACTTGTCAAAAACCTCTTTGTAATCCGGAATGCTATATAAAAAATCAATAACTAAAAATAACTCCGCTGCTTGCTCAGATTCAGACATACTTCTTATGGCTCTTGTTCCTTCTTCATCCATGCCAACAGTCATCCCCTCCAACAAATAACTCAAAGCTTGCTCAATGAGCTTGTGGATTATCTCTGAATTAGGGTCTTCACCCTTTAAAAACGCAATAGCTACAAGCTGATAGTATAATAATAATACACTTTCTTCCTTTTGTTTATTCTGGCCTAATATAGTTTCTGACAACACACTTATCTTTTCTTCATCAGGTAATGGCAAAGACAAAACAAGTTTTCTTGATACTTCAGTTGTTGATGCATATGTAGACACCACTTCATCAAACAATTCATTTAAGGTTCCATCCTTTAATACAGTAGAATCATCGAGTCTGTTTAACACTTCTCTTGTCAATTGAGGCAAGCTTTCCCGTATTTTCCAATCTGTCAAATACTTAATTAATCCTTCAATATGTGTCTTTTTCGCCGTCAAAGCGTCAACCATCTTATCTAGCTCGGCTGGTGTATCCACTTTTTTCATCTCCAGCATAGTTTTGATCTCAGCTAATGAGTACCCTACTTCCTTAAAAATACGAATTAGCATCAACTTGTCAGCCGCATCATCATCATATAACCATGGCACCTTTTTATGCTTCTTTTTAGCCTCGATTATTTGCTCCAAGTTACTTGGTTCTAATAACCTCTCATCCTTGTAGTGGATAAGGGTTTTTCGTGTAACTCCAACTTTTTCACACAACTCTCTTCTCGTAATCATTTACACACCTCCGGCTAAGGTAAGTATAAAATATGTACCTTAGGTACATGCAATAGTTTTTTTCAAATTTTTTAAAAAATCCCTGGCAGGATTTCCCTCCAAGACTTTTTTATTTCTCCCGATTATAACTATATTACAAATCAAGTGTGACATTTTGTGACAAACCGTGGCAACTTTAAAATCGCATATTTTGTCAAAGAAAAAGCCCTGGATGAATCGTTCCTCCACGGCGGCACTGACAAAGGACTTGCCAGTGCCCATCTGCATGAGGAGTGCAGCGCCTGTGGATCGGACCTTCCCGTCCTCCATTCCATAGAGCCTCAGTACAAAGCAGAAAGCCTTTTTCTGGTGCTCGAAGGGCGGGAGTTTTACGGGCATCGAAAGTTCATATCCATTCACAGTGTCCGACCTCCTCTCCGCAGAGAATGATGCCATCCGAAAGACGCAAAAGTTTTACGTCTCCGCAAAGCATCGCTCCCTTTGTGACAGCCGTCCTTACATGGCGTGGCGGAAGGTCCGGATAAAAAAGACTCTTCTTAAACTCCATGTCAAGAAGCACATACTGCGGATACTCTTTGATGACCGTCACTCTCTCCGGTTCAAACTCGGCTTTGATTCCCGCTATAATCTTGACTTCTTCCCCGGGAACCAGCCCCAGATCCTTTAAACGAATGCAGCAATATTCAGGTTCTCTCATACGCTCCTCCTATTATGCTTTGGTTCTTTGTATTCATTTTTTGTTTTCATCTCTTCTATCTCCACAGATCGTATGCATCCGACCTGTGATATTTCCCTTTGGGCTGCAGTCCTGCTTGGGATGGTTATAGTATAGAAAAAACCTCTCTTTTTTACTGCGGCCAGAACGTCACACTTTGTCTACCAATACGACACATTTTTTCAGTATTACTCATGCACCACATCCGTTTTTCATTCGTTTCGCCATCGCTAAAAGCAGTTCCAAATCACTGTCCGAAAGTCCTGCTGCCGTCTCCATGAGATCTGCAAACTCTCCTTCTGGTTTGCGTCTGACACGGTCCGGAAGAAGCTCGGATGGACTAACCGAGAGTGCCTCTGCATAATCGCAAAAAGAGCTAATCCGCATCTCCCGCGATCCGTTTTCGTGTCGCGATATAATGTTTCTGTCTATATCCATCCGACGCGCCAGATCATCCTGAGAGAGGTTGAGCGCGATACGTCGTTCACGAATCTTCTGCCCAATCTCATACATCTCTTTATCTTTTTCATTAGACATGCCGCGCTCACCTCCTCTCTCATATACAAAATAAAGCGTTCACAAACACTAACATGGTATTCTTATAAATGTTTCACTAATCACGGGACCACCATTGAGCAGCCCAGTGGCAATTTGTCTTTCTAGGCTGTTGTGATCCTGAAATCATGCTATCATAAGGCCGCCACAAAATTTTCATGAGGACGGTCGCATACATCATTTTCAAAAACGTCTCAAATATTGTTTTTTTGTGAAATAAACAAAAACTTTTATTTTACCATATTGAAAAAACGGACCAAAATCTGCGGACGGCCATTTTGATAGCCCACGTTGTTGCACTATCCTTACCTCCAGCAAATGCGATATTTTGTTTCGTACCACACCTACGACTCACGTCGTACGGACAGTCAAATCCGTCATTAAGCAAATTGTAGTAATAATTTCTGACGAATTCTGATGCTCTTTTCGCGCACGAAATTAATTCGAAAGAAGCAATACATAGCGCTATTTTGGATCAATAAACAAAAAAGCCGGAGCAGCCCAAAACCACTTATCATGGTTTCAGACCGCTCCGGCTACGCTCGTGACGGTTTCCAAGCCGCCAGGCTACGCTCGTAAGCGATTTGTTCTTTTTTAATATTCCGGTTCCCTCAGGTATACCAGCATGATTAAGGTCTCACACCTGCGTCAGCTATCCGGTGGATTTCTCCGGTACTAGTAGACGGCCATACTGCAGGGGTTCCTGGCAGACAGTACTTATCTATTACGGTGTATTTCCGTCTTTTTTATCTTCTTGCCTCGGGTCTTCTTACATGCTTCCCTATCCATAGCTTGCTTCAATAAGTCATTCATATTAAGAGACCCGTTCTTTCCTTGCAACATGATGCTACCGTCATCAGAATGCAGGCACGTACAAAACTTATTTCCCTCGTCAGTATAGATTGTATACTTTTCTGCCATAAACCTCTCCTTATTTATTTCGCTGATTTGATTCTCGTCTCATGAATCGATTAATTACTTCTAGTGCTTCACGCGATACTTTCAACTCATTTTCATGCTTTTCAATATTATTAGCTAAATCATCAATCATAGGTGTAAGCGAACGCCCCACTCCCCTTGTTGTAATTATGGGAACAATGTCATATTTATCAGCGAATGTCATCTCCGCTATATAATGTTCTATTACATATATTTCCCAAAATCGATCAGCACTATTATAAAAATCACCTTCTACGTCCATTAGATATACGCGCTCTTCAGGTGACAGATTGGCGTCATAGCAATTCCCTGCTAATCTAATATCTGCATATTTGAAAAACTTTGACTTATAGCAGTACTCCCCTGCTTTGTTCTTTATAAATAGTGGACATTTATATTCTCCATTCGTAATACGGAAAACAAGACTATCATCATTAATGGCTCTATTCCAATCAAGTTCATACTCATCTGTTTTCCGCGACAATTCTTGGATAAAATTTGTAATTAATAACTGCTCTTCATTATGATTTGTAAAATCGTAATCAATTAGCGCGTCCATTGTCACCCCTAGTTCTCTCGCTACTCGCCAAACAAAATCTACACTAGGCATTGAATCATTATCTGGTTTAGCAAGTCTTGACAGATATCCAACACTAACGCCGGAATTTGTTTCGACCTCGTTTTTCTTTAACTTCTTTTTCGCTATCAAGATATTTATATTATTAAGCAGCCTATTACGATTAAATTCCATCTTGCGTCTCCTTTATTTTCATTACACAAATGATAATCCTTTATTGTAAAATTTGTCAAGCATATACATTTTAATTGTGCGCTTTAGGGTAATTTGATTTATTATAAATAAATCTTGAACACATTACGGAATGTATGCCACATTACAATTTAACTTGAACATATTACGGAATATGCAGTCCATTTCGAGCTAGACTTGAACAAATCATGAAATATTTGCTCTATTACAAGTTTATCTTGAACATATTACGGAATGTGCATTTATATTTTAAAAATTGCATTGACGGCATCTTAAAAATCAAATCCATTTAAAAACGAATTTCATCGTTTTATGCAAAGAGGTTTTTCTTAGCAGTTAAAAACTGAAGTTCGATTTAAATCGCAAGTAGTAGTCTTTTCAATCATCCGCCCATTTACCCAATACGTTTTCTAACATGAATAAACAGTCAATTTCTTCAGAGGGTTATATCCCATTAAAACTGATAGACTCTAGAAAAAGCCATAGGCTTCGGAAAAAGCAATGAGTGTCAATCATGCGGTTGACATATTGTGAAAAAAATTGCACCCCGCACCAGTAGGGTGCAAACCTCATATAGCAACGCCCTTCCGCCGCATCACGCTTTCATAGTCCATGCCCAGCTGGAACAAACGTATCTTGGCAGATCGAACTGATACGTTGAAGCGTATCGATGCGAATGTCGCGAGCGTATTATCAAAATCCCAATCTTCATAACCACTCTCGATATAATCCCAAATGCTCGGTTCCATCATGTATTTGATGAATGCGCTGCGCGGCATCAGGATACATGCACTGAACATCTTTGCCTGGTGCTCCAGCCAGTCATGGTCGGTGCTGAGCCGCTTGTTAGCATCAATGATATCTGCTTCCCTACACGCCGTCATCGATTGATCAGATACATTTTGATTCGCCTTTAGTGTGAAGTACCACTGATGGTAGATCCAGTGTCCGCATTCATGGCCGATAGTGGATCTAAGGCATGCCTCGTCCCTGCTCTCGAGCAGCGTATTGTCGAGCATGACCGTGCCTCGTTTGGCAAATATATAATCTGCCTGCTTCTCTTTCGGGACATAGATGGCGAGCTTGTTCGTGTCGTTGAACACCATCCTGCCAAGGATCAGACCACAATGTGACAGATAATTATACTCAGGCGTGAGCCCCAAATAGTACTCCATGAATCGTTCGACATCTATCCGTCTTGGCTCTGTGAGGAGCGTCTCATCAAAATCCCTGATAAAGCATTCCGCATCCTGCTCGATCTCCTCGTTGCTCAGGATGGGACACCCGTTCCACTTTATTCTGAAAGTCGGTGTGTACATTATTATCCCTTTCGAGCCCTCAAATCATCTATCAACTGCTGCCATTCTTTTTCCCCGGCACCAGTCGCCTTGGAAAGTCTAAATGCCTCCGCTACAAATGCATGATCTGCAGCGTAGTCCTCACAATCCATGGGCAGCGCCGTATTGTTTGCCGCTTTTGCCTTATCATAGAGAGTCCTGCGTTCTTCCTCATTCAGAACAAGATAATTCGCAAACATCTCCATCCGTTCTTTGGTGAAAGCCCCCCTTCTGCCCTTTTCTACTTCACTATAAAACTGAGGCGATACTCCGATCGCTTTACCGGTCTCACGCAGAGACTTTCCACGGATCTTCCGGAGCTGCTCTATGTACCTTCCAAAATTAATTCTTTCGTTGTCTCCCATATCTCACACTCTTTCTAACAGAACATTTGTTCCCTACGCAAATATAATAAAACTAGAACGGATGTTTGTTAACTGTTCGGTTTGCTTTTCTGCAAAAATAATAGTCCAGCGTGATGACTGGACTATTATTGCTCTCTTTAGATAATTGGCTGCCGTGGCAAATGAAAAATTGTTGTAGTCGGAGATGTAATTACTACTCAATGCTATTTTTATATTCATTAATTGTTGGCATTAATTCTTCAATTCTCGAGACGATACGTTTTTGCTCGGCTATAGGAGGTACCGGAATGAGTACTGTATTAATATTTGCTACAGATAGACCGGGTTGAGCAGTTGCGGTTGCATATTGATTTAAATTAAGTGCACGGAGAAAATACCCTGACCACCGAACGTTTATTGAACCAAAATGCTCAACAACAACTGCATGTTCTGTAGCATAAAACTTTCCACTTGCAAAATTAATGTTTCCACATAATGCTCCTTGCCTACCGATTAATGCATAATCCCCATCCCTATTGTAGTCCTTGACATATCCCCGTTTGCCATTACCTCCAAAACAAGGATATTGCAATATATCGGTTTGAACTTCTCCGATTTCACTGGACGTTTTGTTCTTACCGGCTTGTAAGTTGAAAACACTTCCTACCCTTGCCCACTCCCAGCTTTCCGGAATATCAAATGGCATTTCACCTTCCGTAATCTCCGGCAGCGGCTTCTGTTTCTTTATCTTCCCTTCTTTGATCAGCCTCTTCTTTTCTTCCGCAATTTTCTCCAGTAGCACACTTGCCGGTTCATCGTTAGGATCCTGTGGTACGAGCTTCCCCTGCACAGCTTCCTGTAGGATAGACTTCTTCATCATTTCCGGGAACGAGGCGTTAAGCGTATTCAGCTTGGTACTTGCAGCTGAGTACTGCTCCACGAAGGGCATCAGTTCCTCGATCTTTGCAACGATGCGTTTTTGCTCTTCAAGGGGAGGCAGAGCCAATATCAGATTGCCTAATTTTTCTTGAGAAAATGTGGGAATAGACGTTCCAATAACAAAACCTTCAAATTGCGCTTTTGAAAATGGCCCCATTAATGTATATGTCAAGAAAAGCGGATCACATAGGATATACTTCAAAACCGCAAGCTGAGGATTAATTGTTGCCTTTCCGGGTAACTGCGTAGCTATCCCACATTTTCCATATGAAGAACCCGTTTTTACAACCAGTATATCTCCATTCGAAATCTTAATTTCTGGCGACTCTTCATACTTTTCCCAAGATATATAAGTACAATTCTCATATTGAAAAGAACCATTTTGATCAATATTTGAAGGTGAAAGTGTGATTGCGCCTTTGCCCACATCTACAATATCTTTTTTCTGATAGCCCCTAAATCCTATTCTGCCGAACACCTCCGCCACATCTCCAAGTCTTATCCACTTCCACGTGTTAGGAATATCATATGGTTTTTCTATTAGGTCAATGTTGAGAGGTGGTTTTGTTTTTCTTCCCTTCAAGGCACCTGATAAAATAATACTTCTTTTTTCGTTCTTTATTATTGTATACAGTTCTTCTCCAGTTCCTTCTTCTGGTCTTTGCTCCACAAGCTTCCCCTGCATAGCAAGCTGCAAGATTGAGGCCTTCAACTGTTCCGCCGTCATCATATCACTCACCATCCTCTTCTATCCCAAGGATACTGGTAATCTTGGCAAGAATCCGGTCAATATCTGCATTAAGGCTTGCCCGCTTCTCCTGGTACTGCTGAATCAATTCCCTCGGTGGCAGAATCTCTTCTTCATCATGTGGATACCCACAAAGGTCCAGATTGTAGTTGCCTTCCACAATCTCAGAAGCGGTATAGCACTTCGATTTGAAGGTATCGGTATCTGCGTCCTTTATCTCTATCCGGTTATCCCACCAAGCACGCACACCATCAAAGTGGTCACTCTTCATCGGCTTGGTCTTGGAGAAGTGCTTGTATCCCTCGGGCATATCCATACGGTAGAACCATACATTCTTTGTAGTCCCCTCCCGCTCAAAGAACAGGATGTTCGTCGTGATTGACGTGTAAGGCGAGAATACACTGCTTGGCATACGGATGATCGTATGCAGAGTGAACTCGCTCATGAGCTTTTTCTTGATAGCAACCTTCGTATTATCAGTGCCGAACAGGAACCCATCCGGAAGGATCACCGCTGCACGTCCTTCCCGCTTAAGTCTGTACATAATCACGGACATGAAAAGATCAGCCGTTTCAGAGCTGGCAAGATCAGCCGGGAAATGGCCTTTCACATCAGCCTTTTCAGAACCGCCGTAAGGAGGATTCATGAGGACGACATCAAACTGGTCCTTCTCCGTGTAGTCGAGCACGTCCTTGAGCAGAGAGTTGTCATGGTACACACGAGGAACGTCTACACCGTGAAGGAGCATATTCGTGACGCAGAGCATATAGGGGAACTGCTTCTTTTCGATGCCGTAGATAGACCTGCCCAGCGCCTCTGAGTCCTCCGTGGTCTCCACCTGATCCTGCAGTCTCTTGATCCAGCTCACAAGGAAGCCACCTGTACCGCAGGCAAAATCTGCCATGGACTCACCGATCTGTGGCTTGATCATCTCAGCCATAAAGTCCGTCACCGCACGTGGAGTGTAAAACTCGCCTGCGCTGCCGGCACTCTGCAGCTCTTTCAAGATTACTTCATAAATCTCTCCAAACGCATGACTCTCCTCGTAATCACCAAAATCGACGCTGTCGATGATATTCAGAACCTGCCGAAGGAGTACGCCGTCCTTCATATACTGGTTCGCATCCTCGAAAGTGGACTTCACGATAGCCTTTTTGATCGGGGTACTGGCATCAACATTAAGCCTTTTCAAAGCAGGGAACAACCTATTGTTAACAAACTCAAGCAACTGATCACCTGTAAGTGCTGTACCCTTTCCATCATCTACAGCCCAGTTTCTCCATCGGCAATCTCTAGGGATTATAGATACATAATCCTCCTCATCAAATTCCCAATTCTCTTCCTGCGAATCATACACCTTCAAGAAGAGCATCCATGCAATCTGCTCAATACGCTGGGCATCGCCGTTGATACCGGCGTCGTTGCGCATGATGTCCCTGAGCCTCTTTACGAAACTTCCTAAATCACTCATATTTCTGTCATCCTATTCTGTAGATTTCTTCTGCGAGCTCTTTGACAGCTTTCAAATAGCCTTCCTTGCCGCCGAAGAGTTTTGCGATCCGCGCCGGGTTGCCCATCCGTTTGAACGGGTCGAGCCTCAGCACTTCTGTCTTTTCTATTTCCGTAATGCCGTCATTGGCATATTTTTCAAGTAATGCTTCTATGACCTGTCTGGCAACACCGCTGTACTTATGAAGGAAATCGCGCTTCTTCACGTTCTCTGCACGTTCCCGTCTGGTCAATGGCTTCTGGTCATAGGCCACATGAGTTATGAAGTCAAAGTCATCGACGCCTTCCATATGTTCTTCTTTCTTCAGCATGTTAAGGTCGATGCCGTGCTCCCGCAGTTCCTGCGTGATGGCTTCTTTTTTATCTGTTTCAGACCACTTTCGTATGAACGTCGTTAGATCTGCATAGCTGCCTAAGATGTTCCGTCTTGTGTAGTCGATAATGTTCTCCTGCCGGAGCAGCTTCCCGTTCGCGTCATAGACCGATACAAGCTGCTGTGTCAGGTACACCTTTGCACCTTCTACATCCACATAAGGGACTAGCGGCTGATCTCCTGGGGGCGTCTTCCGTGGCTTTACAGGCCTATCCTTTAACGGATCATACCCGTCTACCTGCTCCAAGGGCCCATCCCAGTCCGGATCGGCAAATAGCCTCGTCACAGCCCGGAAATCCATAATCGTAAAACTGAGCTTTCCCTGATCCTCACGGACACGGGTACCACGCCCGATGATCTGCTTGAACTGTGTCATAGAGTTTATATTCTTGTCCAGAACGATGAGCTGCGTCATCTTGCAGTCAGATCCCGTGGACAGCAATTCGGAGGTCGTAGCGATGACTGGATATTTCTGTGTCGCAGAGATGAAATATTGCAGCTTGCCTCTCCCATATTCATCCGATCCAGTGATGCGAACAACGTAGTCGGGATTCTTCTGGACCATATCCTTGTTCTGATTCACAAGGGCGATGCGCATCCGCTCAGCCGCATCCTCAGTTGCACAGAAAACAATGGTCTTCTGCATCCTTCCATATTTCTTCAGATACTCCGTAATCCGGTAAGCCACCTCATTAATTCGATCTGCCAAAATGATGCTATAGTCAAAGTCCCTGTTATTATATATACGGTCCTCTATCTCGTTTCCGTAATAATCCTTTTGCCCTTTATATGGTCTCCAGCCATCGCTGATGTTCATCGTCATGCCGAGAACACGGAATGGGGCAAGAAAACCATCCTCAATCCCTGTCTTCAGGCTGTACTCATAGACAGGCTTTCCGAAATAATCGATGTTCGACACATACATGGTCTCTTTCGGGGTCGCCGTCATACCGATTTGAGTAGCACTCGTAAAGTATTCCAGAATCCTTCTCCAACGGCTGTCGGCCTTAGCGGACCCTCTGTGGCACTCATCGACAATAATGAGGTCAAAAAAGTCTGGATCGAATAGCTCACTATAGTGCTCCTGATCATTATCCCCGATGAGCTGCTGGTACAGGGCAAAATAGACCTGATAGGCTGTGATCGTGTCTCTATTGTCCTTTGCAAAATTGACCTTATGGATAACCTTCTCAAGCGGAGAAAAGTCCTGCTGTATCGACTGGTCCACGAGGTTATTGCGGTCCGCAAGATACAGTACCTTGCGCTTCACGCCACTGGTCAGGAGCCTGTAAACGATCTGGAATGCCGTGTAGGTCTTTCCTGTACCGGTAGCCATAACGAGCAGAATCCGGTTCTGTCCTCTTGCCACAGCATCGAGGGTACGGTTGACGGCATTTCGCTGATAGTATCGCGGCGGATACGTCTTCTGTCCAGAATAGTAAGGCTGCTGTATCAGCTTCCATTCTTCCTCACTAAGACCGGCACCACCGTTCGTCCCTTTCCTGTATCGATCTACCAGCTCCTCCATCGTTGGAAATTCATCCATCTTTAGTTCTCGCTCTGCACCTGTCAGGAAGTCGTGCTCGTAGAAGCCATCACCGTTCGAGCTGTACGCAAAGGGAAGTTCCAACATCTGAGCATAGGTCATCGCCTGCTGAAGTCCTTGGGAAACACTGTGGTTATTATCCTTCGCTTCCACAACCGCGATAGGATAATACTTGTTCAGATATAAGAGATAATCGGCTTTCTTCGCTTTCTCACGATAGGCCATGTTCCCGCGGATGTTGATCTTACCATCCGTGATCCTGGTCTCCATGGTAATGTTGTAACCGTTCCTCCAGCCGCTGGCATTGATAGCAGGCGTGATAAAATTGAGCTTAATGTCTTCTTCAGTCATGCTCTTTTTATCGAGTATCATTCAGCGCACCTCCTATCACTAATTTGTCTCACTATATTCAATTTCTTTTAGTGTCCTACCATCTTCAGATTTCCAATTTTGAGGCCCGCTAACGCTATAGCCAAGTATGAAATTAGCCGCCGCAGATGAGCTACTGAACAATATATCTTCTGTTGTTTTATTATCTACTACATGATGTTCCGTAATATGCTTTTCTCGCAGTTTCACAATTCCAGGGCTTACCGATTTTACACTAACTTTTTCATTTATAATAGCACCCTTGTAAACAACGAACCCTTCAGCGGTTACTATTCCTTTTGCACTTGCAGTTCCTGTAGATAACGAATAAACAACACTTGTATCATCAACTGTTCCAGTTGCATTCTGGGACACAAGTGGTTCGAGAACTTTGTAACCCAGTGCATTGATCAGGACTTTGATATTCTCGATAAACTCATCCATCGCAGATATCTGTGACTCTTTTAAAACTGTGTTCTTATATGTATTTTTCGTAAGGACTTTATACCGATTGCTGCTTCGAGCTATCTCCACAAGACGGTTTTCTAAATATCGTATCAGAGCTTTATTCAAATCTCGACCAGTAAACAGCACTGCCGTGGTCCAGTAATATTTTTCTTTATCGGCTTGGTTATCACGAATGTGCTGAACAAGACGTTCTTTAACATTCTCAGCTTCACCGATATATACGGCATCCGTTCCATCATCTTCTTTGCAAAAAAGAAAATAGACACCTGCGTCACAAATATCCTCTCGCTTGCACGAGGGGACTTCGATACGAGGTATCTTTACTGCTTTACCATTCCAGTTTGATAGTTCCGCGGTTATAATGCTGTCTGCTGTACCATTGACCAAAAACAGTTCTATCGTTTTACCATATGCCATAGTTCTTCCCTCTATGTGCTAATAATCACTTTTTCCGATAGTATTGTATCATAAAAAACATATTCATGCCGATAACTTAAAAACAAAATCATGTCCACAACCTGTCAAAAGCAGAATAGCCTCCACAACTATTCACAAATTGTACACTCGATATGTTCTCACGAACGAAAAAGGGATCTCCGCGTCCCGAAGCATCTCCTGCTCCGAAGCACGAAAATCCCTTATTTTAGCGCTATTTCAAGCTTATTTTAGCTCTGCTTTGTCATCAAAACTATAGTCTCGACATTCTCCGT
>OCVV012852603.1_pt1 | contig 17003 bp, 14 predicted proteins | sample 1539721 | NCBI WGS metagenome assembly OCVV01 (sample SAMN02144230, study PRJEB22623) | gut metagenome | biome: sheep rumen | host: Ovis aries | place: New Zealand | reverse complement strand
GGTTAAACTGACAGCTAACAGACATAAGCTAATAGCCACCATTATTGCTATTCTACTTATACCCCTAATTGTAATTGGTATTCGGGGAGGATTAGATGAATCAACGACTAATATCGGCCAAGTGTATTATTCGCAGAATCAGTTCCTGAATCATTCAGCAGTCAATCCTGTATTTTCTTTTTTGGCCTCCTTTGAAAACACGGTAAGCGATGTAACGTTATATAACTTTTATAGTGAACCAGAGCTGCGTCAACTGACAAAATCCCTTTATAACTGTGAAAGTGAGACAAGTGATACACTACTAACTACCAATCGCCCTAATGTTGTTGTCATTTTGTTGGAGAGTTGTGGCAGTATGTTCTTAGATGTGATGCCAAATCTTCGTCAGGCAGCAATTGAGGGTATCGACTTTACCAATTGTTATGGTAATAGTTATCGCACGGACAGGGGTACGGTTAGTTCACTCAGTGGCTACCTGTCTTTTCCCACAATGTCGGTAATGAAGATGTCTAACAAAGTAGGCTACCTACCGAGTATTGCACGTAGCCTACAACGAGAGGGTTATTCTACCGAATATCTTTATGGTGGTGATATTAATTTTACTAAGATGAAGGGCTATCTGATCAGTACTGGGTTCCAGCAACTTCATTGGAAACAAGACTATACACTGGAAGAGCAAGCAAGTTCGAAATGGGGAGTTCGTGATGATATTACCTTCAAGACACTGAGCCAGTTGATTAGGCAGCATGATGTTGGCAAGCCGTTTCTGATAGGCTATTCTACCTTGAGTAGTCATGAACCTTGGGACGTTCCTGTCAGTAGGTATAAGGAAAGGCAGTACAACGGTTTTTCTTATGTCGATGATTGCATAGGAGAGTTCCTTAGAAGTATGAAGCAGTCGAAGCAGTGGGACAACTTGCTCATTGTTTTCATGCCTGATCACAGTAGTGATTTTAATGATTATAATGAACAGCATCCTGATAGAAACCATATCCCTATGATATGGACAGGAGGGGCAGTTAAGCAACCGAGAAAATTGAATATGATTTGTAATCAAAGTGACTTTGCTGCAACCCTTTTAGGACAGATGGGTATCAGTCATACAGATTTTCGCTTCAGCCGCGATGTTACAAGTAGTAGTTACCGCTACCCCTTTGCTGTTCATATGTTTAATGATGGTATCTCAATGGTTGACAGCACAGGTTTTATGCTTTATGACTTGATGTCAAATCGAATAACAGCGAAGACTTCCATGGATGCTGAACGCATGGCGCGTACAGCAAAAGGAATTCTTCAGATGGCAGCAGAAGATTTATGTAAACTTGGTGAACAACGATAAACTTTGATTATGATGAAAGAAAAGAAAATCATTCTATATCTTCAGCCTTTAGCAACAGTGTTTTGCAATTTGTTATTGGCTTATGTTCTCTATTTCGTAGCCCGTATAGTGTTCTTATTAACTAACTATTCTTTCTATGAGGGACATTTAGAATTTCCCCATCTCATGGAAATGCTTGGAGGTGGATTAGTGTTCGATACATCGGCTATTCTGGTGACCAATATACCTTATATCGTATTTCTTCTGTTGACCCCTTGGCGTAAACTGGCTCAATGGACATATATTATTATTAATGCTGTAGCGTTTGCTATTAATTTGGCAGACTGTGTTTATTTCCGTTTTACCATGCGCCGTACCACAACTACGGTTTTCGACGAATTCCAAAATGAAAATAATATTGCAGGTGTTATCTGCACAGAATTAATCAATCATTGGTACCTAGTACTATTATTCATTATTTTGATCTGGGCTCTGTGGAAGTTATATAGGTCTCCAAATAAAGCAGTTTCAGTTGGTTCTTGGTGGACATGGTATCCGTCGCAGGTATTATTATTGGCAATTTTTGCTCCCTTCGTCGTAGCAGGAATTCGTGGTGGCTTTGCCACTGCCGTACGTCCTATCACTATCAGCAATGCCAATCAGTATGTGGACCGGCCCATTGAAGCTGCATTAGTGTTAAATACGCCTTTCTCTCTCTATCGCACCATCGGTAAGGATGTTTTCATGGTTCCAGAATATTTTACCAACGAACAAGAGATGGCAAACATATATTCTCCCGTCCATATTCCTACCGATAGTATTCAGATGCCGAAGAATAAAAATGTAGTGATACTGATTGTTGAGAGCTTTGGCCGAGAATATATAGGGGCCTTAAACAAAGATTTAGAGGGCGGAAAGTATAAAGGCTATACCCCTTATGTGGATGCTTTGATTAGCAAAAGCACCACTTTTAAATACAGCTTCTGTAATGGGCGCAAAAGTATTGATGGTATGCCCAGCATTTTGTCAAGTATTCCTATGTTTGTCGAACCCTTTTTCTTGACGCCTTCATCCATGAACCATGTCAGTGGTATTGCCTCGTTATTGGCAGGTGAAGGTTATCATACAGCTTTCTTTCATGGGGCTCAGCGTGGTTCAATGGGTTTTATGGCCTTTGCCAGGGCAACAGGTTTTCAACAATATTTCGGGCGTGAAGATTATGATACAGACAAACGCTTTGGCGGCGATAATGATTTCGATGGCATGTGGGCTATTTGGGACGAACCTTTCCTACAGTATTATGCTACAAAAATGTCGGAAATGAAACAACCTTTCATGACAGCTGTCTTTACTGCATCGAGCCATCACCCCTATCAAGTGCCTGAAAAGTATAAGGAAACTTATCCCGAAGAGGGACTGGAGATCCATAAGTGTATTCGCTATACTGATATGGCCATTGGTAAATTTTTCGAGATAGCCAGTAAGCAACCATGGTTCAAGAACACCATTTTCGTGCTGACCAGCGACCATACCAATCAGAGCGACCATGCTTACTATAAGTCTGATATTGGAGGCTTTTGTTCACCTATTATTATATATGACCCCAGCAATCCAATTGGTGAGGTGCAAGACAAGATAGCCCAGCAAATTGACATCTTACCCACCATTTTGGGTCTCTTGGGGTATAATAAGCCATATTTCGGATTTGGTATTGACTTGCTGAAAACACCTGCTGAAGACACTTGGGCAGTCAATTATCTCAACGGCATCTATCAGTACGTGAAGTATGGACATGTGCTCCAGTTCGACGGCAACAAGTCAAAGGGCTTATACAGCCTGCAAGACTCTCTGATGCAGCACAACCTGCTGGAAAAGTCTGAGGCGGTAGCAAACTCTCAACTCTCAATTCTCAACTCTCAACTTACACAGATGGAGACAGAACTGAAAGCGATTATCCAGCAATATATGGAACGAATGACACAGGACCGCCTGCAGCCATGATATTTTTAAAAAGAAAGGAAAGTATGACAACCGTTTTAGTAATTCATGCCAAGCACTTGACCGATAGGAAAGTTCACATGGAGAAGCAACTCCAGTCGTGGCCTGGGCATATCGAATATATCCTCGATTACGATAAAACTGAACTTACTGATGAGGTGGTTAAGGCCTATATTCAACCTGGCTGTGAACTCGACAATAATTCTGGAGCAACGAGTTGTGCCATCAAGCACCTGTTGGCTTGCCAATATATTGTGGAACACGGGTTGGAGGGTGCTTTGGTATTGGAAGACGATATTGTATTACATCCCCACTTTCGTGAGGATTTCGAACAGACAATGGCTGAGTATAAGAGTAAGTATGCTAGTGCCCCTGTTTTGATATCCTACGAAGACTCTTCACTTCAGTTTATACCCCGTTCGAAACGAGTGAAAGGGCAGTGGCTCTATGAAGCACCTAAGGGGAGGGTTCGTTTTACAGGCGCATTATATTACAGCAAAGAGGTTGCTCAGGCTATTCTGAATGAAGTGGCGCAAAATAAGTGTGACGTTGCTATTGACCATTATCATAAGAATCTCTATAACAAGGGAATTTTAAAATTTCTCTGGTGTGAACCCTGTTTAGCCACCCAGGGAAGTTTTATAGGTGCGTTTACTTCGTCTATAGGACAAGTACGTACCTTCGAAGGATTTCGCTGGCGGTTAAAATATGTGTATAAGCGACTAATTTACTGGTTCAGATAACTCTCACGCATCAATTCTATTTAACAATTACAGGATCTGCTGGAAAAGGTCATCGAAGTGTCCGAAGGATGATTCGGTGAGTGGAGCCTGTGCGTCCATAATCCAGTAAAGTGGTGTGTCGTGATACATCGAAGCAGTGAGGGAGAACGTGCTGGGTGGTCCTATCAGATAGTCGCACTCAGAGAGTACATAGAGGTCTTCGGCGGCATCGCCTTTGGGGAAGATGACAGTAGTGCCATTGAGCTCTTGCTGGTAACGCCGTTTGTCGAGAGAGGAGTCGTTGCCACAAATGTAGATGGTAGTATTAGGATGCAACGCTATAAACTGTTTGATAAGCCGGAGGAAGACATCGTCGTTGAAAAGGTATTTTCCATCGTACCATGTGGCATAATCGCCACGGCGGATGTGTACACCCAATCGGCAGGAACCTCCTGGTGTTTTCTGCAGCACTTGCTGACAGGATCGAACTACGGCAGGTTTGAAGGCGAACAGGTCGATAATCTCCTGCTTGTATTTCAGGAAGAGGTCATACCAACGGGCTTCCCATCCCACTACGGCTACATGCCGGTGAGAAAGCATAATCTGTTCTTCAGCACTATAGTCTGCTCCAGGGTCGTTGAATTGAAGAGTAGGAATGAATCCCCACTTAGCCGCATATTTGGCAATGGCATAGGTGAGGAAGTTGTGATGGGGGGTGTCGCAGATGTGGAAATGCTGGAATTTGTAGGCAAAACGCATGGACACAGCCGTCTGTCCGTGTTCTCTACCCCAAGCATAGAAGTGTCCGTATTGTAGAATGTTGTTGCACATCCATCCAGAACCTTTTACAAATATCATAAGCTTTAATGTTTATTAATTTATAATTATTCCATTCCCTCTTTGGGTACTACTTTTCCGTTGATTACTTGAAAGCGTTCATTAAATTCCTCGCGGGTGCGCTTCCAGCGATTGTGACTCCACAGCCATAGTTCTGGTTGCTGTCGAATATTCTCTTCCAGCATTTGGAAGTAGATGTCTGTAGCTTCATATTCCTTGAGCATCTGCGGCATACGTGTCATTAGGCGAAAAGTCGCTTCATAATAGCCACGTTTAATTTGTTTGACTTGCAAGAAAAATAGTGCCTGCCGATTTTTAATCGCTATGCGTTCAGTACCTGTCATAACTGGCGTATCATGGTTTAGAAATTGGCACCAATGGTGAATGTTGTTCCAATGCGGTACTTGGTCGCCTATATAGCCAAAGACAGTCGGCTGTTGTTTTTGTTTGTATTCAATGGTTTTGCGCAAAATGTCAACCAAGGCAATGCATTCGGCTCCCCAACGTTGGCGCAAATTCAAGAACAGACGGTCAAATGTGGAATTCTCCAAGGCATGATACAATTGCCCACAATGTGCCTTTTCTGTTACCCATAATGGTAAAGATGTAATCCACTCCCAGTTGAAAGTGTGACCAAGGTATACTGCACACGATTGTCCTTCGTTGACACATTCGTTCACTAATTCAGTACCCTTAAACACCATCCTTCTGCGTATCTCTTTACGGCTCATGGTTTTCATTTTGACGGTTTCTACAAAGTAATCGCATAGCCGATGGTAGAATCTACGCTCTATTTGGCGCAACTCATGCATTGTTTTTTCTGGGAACGATGCCTCTAGATTTTCCCTTACCACCTTAATGCGGTAACCTATTACCTTATATAATATAAGGTATATGAAATCGCTCAGCACGTAATGGATGCGCAGAGGTAAAAGGGAAAACAGATACCAGAATATAGTGACAACGTAATACATTATTCGTAGATTCGACAAATTTGAGTGTAGTAATGTTCGTAGTTCAGATGGTCGTTAAAGTCAATCTTGGCTTGTTGACCTAATTGAAGACGAAGAGCAGGATCATCTATGAGGCGTCCTATTGCATCTGCAAGTTGCTTAGCATTGCCTGGTGCCACCAACAAACCATTGCGCCCATTTTCTACATATTCGCGTTGGCCACCATTGTCAGTTGTAACCACAGGATGCCCCTGCGACATGTATTCTTGCGGAGATAAAGGACACCCTTCACGAACAGTGGAGGCTAATATCCCAAAGTCAGCACTGGCGACATATGGTAAAACTGGATGGCGGAAACCGGCAAAGATTACTTTCTCGGCTATATCCTTTTTATTAACAGTATCCTTTAAGTGATTGGTATATTCTTCACTGCCTCTGCCAACGAGAATCAACTTGAAGTTTTTGTTTTTAATAATAGCTACAGCATCAAGTAATATGTCAATGCCTTTTTCTGGGTCTAATCTACCATGATACATGGCGATGGGGCAAGTCGAAGGAATATGGAATTCTGAACGTATGTCTGCAGGGGTACATTGTTCTGGTACTACAATACTGGTGTGAACAATGCCCAATTTATTGATATCAATAGTTGGATGTGTGCTTAGAAAGATATCTTTAGAAAGTTGGGAGTCGAATATTAACTTGTCTAACTGCTTGTATAACCAATGGTACAGAAAATTATTTTTTCCAGGACGTGTCAGATGACGACACATCACAACGCGAACCTGTTTATTGGTGCTTAATTTGCGGGCATAACATGCTGTAAAAGCGTCCTTGAAATTATGAGCATGGATAGTACAAGAGCCAACATTGTTGATGACCTTAGCCATCTGCCAAGCACTCTTAACATCCATTGCACCTCCAAGTTGCAACGGCTTTACGTTAATACCTGCTTCCTCAAACTTGTTACTAATGCTCTTAATTGGTTTGCAGAATATACTTACCTCAATGCCATCAGCGCGTTGGCGCTGACAGAGGTCATAGACATATTGTTCGCCTCCGCCCCATTCCTTGTTGGATACGATATGGAATACTTTCTTCATGGCTGCAAAGATACGAATAAGTGAGCAAAAAGCCAATTTATTTGCAATATATTTTGCGGTTTCATATTTATGTACTACCTTTGAAGCCTAATTAATATGTAAATAATATGGCTTCATACGATATACAAAAATTGCACGAACATATTCTGCAGATACTGTTGACTATAGACCGTGTCTGCCGTGAACACGACTTGAAATACTATTGCTGGGCAGGCACGATGCTCGGCGCTGTACGTCACAAGGGGTTTATACCTTGGGATGATGACATGGATATTTGTATGCCGCGCCCCGATTATGATCGTTTTATGTATCATGCTCACGAATGGCTTCCTGAGCCTCTTGAAGCATTGTCAATTGAGACCAGTGCTACATTTCCTGGCGGTTTTGGCAAAGTAGTAGATAGTAGTACTACGTTGATAGAACGTGGTCATAGTGACTATGTGGCTGGCATTTATATTGATGTATTTCCCATTGACGGCATAACAGCTAATCCATTGATGAGTCGAATAGCTGTGGCCCGTTATAAAGCATTGGACAAATTGCTTTACTTTTTGCATCGTGACCCATTTAAACATGGGCATGGTCTCAGTTCTTGGCCTATACTTCTTATTCAGCGACTCTTTACCCATGAATGGGCACGTCGGCAATTGCGAGCTGCTTATTTGGCATACGATTTTGATCAGTCACAGTATGTACTCGACTATGATGATGGTGTGAAAGGTATCATGAAAAAAGAGGTGTTAGGTACGCCTCAGCCCATCGAATTTGAGGGACATCAAGTGATGGGCGTAGAACATTATGATGACTATCTTCGCCAAAAATATGGCGACTACATGGTAGTACCGCCTCATGACCATCAGCGGCAACACAACTTCTTCTATCTAGATTATAATCTTCCTTATCGTGAGTATCATGACAAGCGCACATTTGTTAATCACGATAGCGCTTCTCAATAATTTTTGATACCAAGATAAATTGGTAAACAGCAGCCATACCAGCTCTGATGAGTCCGCGGGTGCCCATACGATAACTGCCGTCCATGAAATATTTCTTAAAGAAACGCCAGAGAGGTCGCCATAGAAGGGCTCCCAAACCATAACCGCGGTCGCGCTTCTTTTCTACCTCGTTATCGGTATATAGGTTCATTTTCTCCATATACTCATGCATCGTCTCGTCCATCAAGTGAAGCATACAGGCCTCTTTGCCCGCCTTTAGCTTTTCGATGCGACCCTGAATGTTGGGTAAAGAATGGATATATGGCGGCCATTCAGTACCCTCCCGGATAAAGAACCGTAAGATGTATTCAGGATGGAAGTCACGGATGAACATACCCATAAACAGATTTTTCCGTGGAATAAAGAATCCTTTAGGGCAATCTGGCTTTGCAATTTCTGCATAGAGCGTATCGTGAAGTTCTGGTGTGATAAGCTCGTCAGCATCTACTACTAATATCCAATTCAAAGAAGCACTCTGAATAGCAAAATTTCGAGCAGGCTCAACAATGTTATACTGCTTTTTAGGAAATGTCACTATTTTACAGCCATACTCTTTGGCAATCTCGATGGTATGGTCAGTACTTTCCATATCACACACTACAATCTCGTCGAAGTCTTTCACCGATTCCAATACACGGCGCAAGTGAAGTTCGGCATTATAGGTGTTGATGACAACTGAAATCTTCTCGTCTTTGTCCATGGTGATTATGTATCGAGTTTGCTATAAATAGAGTTGTTTGACTTGTATTCTGGCACAATCTGCTTCATCATACGTACCGTTTCCATATCATCGAACTTCTTACTGACGGTTATCAACTGTTCTATCTGGCTGTTGATATCATCATAGTCATATTCACGTACTTGGGCGATGCGAATCTTTTGATGAAACGAAGGCTTAGTATGCTCTTGTTCGGCTAATACTTCTTCATAAAGTTTCTCGCCTGGTCGTAAACCGGTGTATTTGATTTCAACATTCTTGGCTTCGCTCAGGAGAATCATGCGCTTAGCCAGATCTGCTATCTTGACAGGCTGACCCATGTCGAAAGCAAAAATCTCTCCTCCTTGCCCTTTGGTACCAGCTTCCAAAACGAGTTTACATGCCTCAGGTATTAACATAAAATACCTAATGATGTCAGGATGCGTTACGGTAATAGGACCGCCCTTGCTGATTTGCTCTTTGAAAAGGGGAATCACCGAACCACTTGAGCCTAATACATTTCCAAATCTTGTTGTTACAAATTGGGTAATAGCTTGCTGTTTGTTCAACGATTGGACGTAAATTTCACAAATACGTTTTGAACACCCCATCACGTTAGTCGGGTTAACTGCTTTGTCAGTTGAAATCATAACAAATTTTTTAACCCCATATTTTACAGCCAAATCTGCTACCACCTTAGTACCATATATATTATTATGGACACTTTCGCCTGGGTTGTCCTCCATCATAGGCACATGTTTATATGCTGCTGCGTGAAATACATAGTAGGGCTTGAAACGAGAGAAAATCGTTTCCATATATTCAGGTTCGCAGATGCTGGCTACAATAATATGAGCCTTGATGTCGGGCCACTCTTTCTGCATCATCAGTCGAATGTCATGCTGAGGTGTCTCCGCTTGGTCAATCAGCACCAGCTCTGAAGGGTGATAGGCTGCTATCTGACGCACCATCTCGCTGCCGATAGATCCTGCAGAACCTGTCACCATAATACATTTGTTGGCTAATTGTTCTGCTACAACCTTCATATCTACCTGAATTTCTTCGCGTGGAAGTAAATCTTCTATACTGATTTCTTTCAATTGTGGATGTGAAGATTCATCATCGTCGTTGCCCCATTCTTTTTCTTCTTGGGTCATATAGATGTGTATGCCAGCTTTGATAAGTTGATCTTGAAATTTCGTATTGTGTCGAAAGGCCACTAAACGGAAGGGAGATATTATTAAAGCCTCAATGCCACTCTCCTTCATGAATTCGACGATGTGATTATCTAGGAAATGAACTTTCACCCCCATCAGAGTATGCTTCTCTGTCTGCCTGTCATCAGAGATGAACCCCTTCAGTTGGAAGCGCATGGGTTTTTCACTCCTAATATGCTTGGCGATACTAATACCCCCACTCTTCACGCCATATACAAAAGTATTTATTGCATTGGAAGATGCAAAAGAAGCGTCATGCAAACTTTTTACTATTATTCGAATTGTCCACATACAGATGGTTGCTATTGCTGATGCCGACAATAGTTCAATGGGTGATATGTTGATATCTAAAGACGAGTTTTGGAACAATAGGAAAGTCAGTAAGGCTACTAGAGTTCCCACTAGCATGGAATAACCAATTCGTAGTAGATCAACGAAAGATGAGTAACGAAATATTCCCAAATAGGTATGGAATATGCAGAAACATGCCACGTAAATAACAGCCAATATCAGAATTTTAAGCAGCAGCGAAACAAAATGAATAGTCTCTCCGGAAATAAAAGAAACAAATAGATATGAAAAGAAGATAAATGTAGTATCAATCAGAAGCACCCCCCATCCAGGAAGGGGATTCTTTTTAAAATACCAGTTTACTAATCTTTTTGCCTGTTGCTTCATAGTGTTCTTTTATTTACTTACCACTTTTTTATAAGCAGCAATGAGCGTATTTGTAATGAAATGAATCATCTCATCTGTCAGTTGAGGATAACAGGGTAGGGAAATCTCATGAGAATAATTAAGATATGCTTGAGGATAATCTTTGATGTCGTAGCCCATTTCATGGAAAAACGTTAGCATGGGAAGAGGAATAAAGTGTACGTTGACAGCCACCTCGCTTTTAGTAATCTCTGCAATTATCTCATCACGCTGTTCCTCTGTGATATCTTTGATACGTAAAGCATATACATGGTACGAACTTTCACGTCCCTCCATTATAGTGGGTGGAGTGATAGCCCATGAACATTTAGAAAATGCCTCTGAATAGTTTCTAAAAACTCGTTTGCGCTCTTCTAAAAGTTTAGGATACTGACGAATCTGAGCCAATCCAATAGCAGCATTGACATCAGCCATATTTGCTTTCATCCCCATTCCTACAATATCATAGCGCCAACCACCAGCCTTACTCTTAGTGAAAGCATCTTTCGTCTGACAGTTTAGAGCCTTCATTCTTAACTCGGCATATAGAGCAGCATTGTCAAAGGGAGCTGGCATATTAAGGCATATTGCTCCACCTTCTGCGGTCGTGATGTTTTTTACTGCATGTAACGAGAAAATGCTAATATCGGTCTGAGGACCTGATATCTTACCTGCATAGTGGGAACCTATTGAATGAGCAGAATCGTTAATAACGATGATGCGTTGCAATTTCTCCATAACAGGTGAAGTGGGACGGAACATCGCTTTTATTGATGGGTCATTAACAAGATTCATAATACGTGCATAGTCGCAAGGCCATCCTGCTATGTCTACGGGAATAATAGCCTTCGTTCGTGGCGTTATAGCCTTCCGAACAGCCTCAACAGACATATTGAAGTCATCACCAGAATCTACCATCACAGGTTTTGCTCCAGCCCATAACACCGCTAAAGCTGTTGCACAATAGGTATAAGCAGGAACTATTACTTCATCGCCAGGCTTTACTCCCAACCAGCGCAGCATCATGATAGCACCCGTTGTCCAGGAATTGACACAGAGCACCTGCTGAGAACCAGTTAGCTTAACGATTTCTTCTTCCAATTGTTTCACTTTGGGTCCTGTGGTAATCCATCCAGAACGCAAAGAGTCAGTTACTTCAGCTATGACGCTGTCATCAATATAAGGTGGCGAAAAGGGAATCTTCATACAATAACATATTGTTTACTATTCTTTTTGCAAAAGTACAAAATATATTTGATTACACAAAATATGATAATGAAAATGTGCATCTTTAATCCGATTTGTACCCTCAAAGGATAAATTCTGCCCTTTTTCTAATATTATAATAAATGTTGTGCAAAAGTTTTTTGACACGTATCTCTCTGCGAATTAACGTATAAAATTGATTGAGTTAACTCGATTTGTCATAGAAAGAAGCCCTGCTAAGTACAATGCTTGGCAGGGCTCTTAATAATATTATCACTCTTTTTTCTTCCCCCACCGCGAGAAGACTTGGCGGAGGATGGTGAATTGCACCAGCATGGCAACAAGCATGACCAAAGGCGGAGCTATCAGCCGGTGAACGCCTAAGTAGAGGAACAGGTTGAAAAGCACAATATGCAGGAAGTAATTGACACCATGACTGCCTGCAAAACCGATGAAGTTCTTCCACGTAGGCGACGTGTGGAACGTGTAATAGTTGGTGGCTATGAAATTATAGACAAAACTGATCAGATAGCCTGCCGTGTAGGCTATATTCACGTCAATCCATAGTTGCAGAAGGAAATAAATGCCGTAGTGAATACTGGCTGAAATAATACCGTTCACCACGAAGCGCATGAACTGCTGTGCGCTCTCTTTTTCCTTTAACTGATTAATACTTTTCATACCCGTTATCATAGACATAACTGATGGGTACAGCATACGGATAACCTCCATCACCCAGCAAAGCCAATGTGCCGGAAGTAGCTTTCTCCAAGATGCCGATGCTCTCTTCGTCTGAAAGCTGCTGGCGCTTACGTCTCATCTCTCTGAATTCCATACTCTAAAAACTCATTTTTGTTCTTATTTGGTGCAAAGGTACGATTAAGTGAGGGGAAAACCAAATTTATTTGAGTTTTTCCGAACGTGAGTACTTTCGGCGATGCCAAAGGTACGATTTTTCTTCTCATCATGCGCAGTTACTAAAAACCTATTTTCGTTTTCTGACGGGGAACGTCAATGGGTAAGATGTCTTCAGGAGTCAGCAACAGTAAATCCTGCTTGCGCTTAGGCCGTTGCTTGATACAGCGGGTGGCATGCTGAATATAAATACACTCCAGTTGGTTGGCAACGAAGCGGGCATTGCCCCATGTTTCCGCGTCGCGCATCTTATAAGCCTGAGCCAATATGGTGCAGTATTTTCCCCATGCCTTGGCAGTGAATTTGTAACCATACTCTTTCACTCTTTGGAGGGTGATTTCCAACAGTTCATCGACGGTAAAGTCTGTAAACTCAAACTTGTTGGGGAAGCGGGAGTACAGCCCCGGATTGCTTTCCAGCAACTTCATCATCGGTTCCTTGTAACCACACAGCACAACGGCAATATCGCGCTGTTTCTCATCAGCCAGGATATTCATCAGCAGTTGAATCACTATTTTCCCAGGGTCGTTGTCGTTCTTACCGTTCATGAGGTATGCTTCGTCAATCATCAGTACACCGCCCTTCGCCATTTCCAATACCTGCTTCACCGACCTCTCCTCGTCGCCCCACAGGGTGCCGATGAAGGTGCCGCGGTCGCAGACTACCACATGCCCTTTGGATAGCGCTCCAGCCTGACGGAGCAGTGAACCGAATATCTTGCAGACCGTTGTCTTGCCCGTTCCAGGGCGACCGAGAAACACGCTGTGCAAAGAAACTTCATGCTGTTTGCTGTTCGGAAACTGTTCACGCATCAACTTGTTGTAGTTGGTCAAAGCCACCAGTTCGTCCATGCGCCGTTTGATGTCCGAACATCCCACCAATTTATCCAGTTCCTCATTTGGATGGGGGATAGGGCGCAAGATTTCAACTTTGACGCTGATGCCCTGGTTCTGCTCAATCTCCCCACTTGGGAAATCCTCATCATCCGTGAAAGAGGTATCCTCCTCCTCCTCCGTTTCATCTTCTTCGTCTATTTCATCATCATTATCATCGTCGTCTGAGTCATCATCCATATCATTAATATACTTGTTAAGCAACTTCTCAAACTCATCTTCATCATTAAACCAATTATTTGTATTTTCCATAATCATTATCATTTTATCACATTAAATAAATAATAAAGGTATCAATGCCCCTGGTATAGAGGCACACAAGAGAATATGTAGCAATAAGTCAAGGAACGCCAAGATACAATCTTCCCGTCGATTCAAGGACATAGCATTAACTAAGTCATAGAACCGCTCGACATCCGATTGATTTCTTCGTCATTTTGTTCATTCTTCTTGCTACAATTTTTGTTTGATTTGTGATAGAGTAATGATTATCGGCTGCAAAATTACAAGATTATTTCTATTCCACCAAACGTTTTCCAATATTTTTTGCGATTACACATTTTGTGTAACACATTTTGTGTAATTCGAAATAATTGTGTATATTTGCACCCGAGAATACTAACAAAGTGAGTTATGGAGAATCCATTTGTCATTAAGTCGTATGAATCAAAAGATCTGTTCTGCGGCAGAGAAGAAGAGTTGCAGTTGATGTTCCGCAACTGCATCAACTATACCGATATGACGCTGATTTCACAACGGCGCATGGGTAAGACAGGCCTAATACTGCGCCTATTCGACGAACTCCGCGAAACCCAACCAGAGATTCATACCATCTATCTCGACATCTTTGCATCCCGCAGTATCGACGATTTTATCAAATTGCTGGCAGAAGCCACCATGAAATCATTTCAGCCCAAGACCTCGATAGGCGATAAACTGATGACGTTCATTAAGTCGCTTCGTCCTCAATTGTCGTTTGACAACATTACAGGCGAGCCTCAACTTCAGATAGCCTATCAGACTGCCCACGAAAAAGAATATACGCTGCGTGGACTACTTGACTTCCTTGACAACCAAGGTGAACACATTGTCATTGCTATTGACGAGTTCCAGCAGATCCGCGACTATCCGGAAAAAAACATGGAAGCGCTGCTACGCACATATATTCAGCAGACCCATCATTTGACATTCATTTTCTGTGGCAGCAAGAAACACTTGATGACAGATATCTTCTCCAACGAAAAGAAGCCCTTCTACAACAGTACTACTTTTGTCTCACTCGGCAAAATATCAGAAGTCTCATACTCAACATTTATACGCAGGCTGCTGAACGAACGGGGAAGAAGTATCACCGACGAAGCCCTCCAGTTTATCTTGGAGTGGACTCGCCGTCATACTTACTATACACAACAACTCTGCCATACGATTTTTGCCAACGGAAGTACACACATCACTATTGATGATGTGAAGCAGGCCTGTCTGCAGTTGATGAAACAGGGTGAAACCGTCTTCCTGCAATATCGCCAGATGTTGACAGACAAGCAGTGGAACTATCTGATTGCTGTAGCCAAAGAAGGCAGTGTACAACAGATTACTGCCTCTGAATTCCTCAAGAAGCACAACATCGGAACCCCTTCAGCCTCTCGTCGTCTTGCAGACTCACTTTGCGAAAAAGGGCTCCTCAATGATGACATCACCCTCGAGGGAACCACCTATTCCGTCAGTGATGTATTCCTCTCCCGCTGGATGGAACGGCTTTAGAAATAATATATGGCATAGCACTTAAAACTACCCCCTGCTATACAAGACTTTACCCTCGTGGTCAACGTTCTCTTTAAATCTTGGATTCTTGATGCTGGAATAGAGGTGGGTGTCAAAAATCTGAGGGATATGTCTTTCTCATCAGTTCATATAAAGAAGAGTAAAAAGAATAAAAGCTTGATTTACTGACCAAATTGAGCAAAACATATAACCATATAACCCATTTGCACGCGATTGGGTTATATGGTTATATGTTTTACGAATTACGAAAAAACGTCTATCTATAAAAATCTTGTTAAATGGAGTGGATTCTGAAGGAAAAGTCGTACCTTTGCAGAGGTGGGGGAGATACGCCATACACTGAACCGCACTAACTGTTATGCTATCTTCTTTTCAAATAAATCAGAAATATGACCAAAAATGCTATCATGAAGAGAAAAAATATTATTCATCGCCTTTTAATGGCTGCTATGACAATGCTCATCATGGCATGCAACAGTAATGAGGCACGGGCGCAATTATCTAATGATGAAACTATGACACAGAAAATGTATATGACGATTGATGGCAGGACGGAGGCAGTGACCCTTGCTGACAATAGCGCAGTGCAGGCGTTGGTGGAAAAACTGCAGGAGGCTCCTGTCACCGTTACACTCGCTTCGAGTGGCGGGTTTGAAATTTGGGGAGGCTTAGGCTTTTCGTTACCTACAAGTAACGAACATATAACAGCCCAACCTGGCGATGTCGTTCTGTATAGCGGTAGTAATATTTGTATCTTCTATGGTACGAACTCGTGGAGTTACACGCGGTTGGGACATATCGACGGGCTCTCGGTGAGCGAACTGCGCACATTCCTCAAAGCGGGCGAGTCGGATATCAGTGTGACACTCTCGCTCGACAACTCTACTGGTATCAACCAAGTCAGAGCCTTCGAGAACACATCAAGATGTTATACGCTGCAAGGCTCATTGGCACAAGAGGGAATAAAGGGAATTGTCATAAAAAACGGAAAGAAAATAGTAAGATGAAGAAAATAGTTTTTACAGCATTGGTCATAGCCGGAGTGCTCGTGGCATGCAGTCAGAAGAATAATCAGACGAAAGAAGATAATATGAAGAAATTGGAATTAACACAGGAGTGGGACAAGGTGTTCCCAAAGAGTGACAAAGTTGACCACCGCAAGGTGACGTTTGAAACACAGTATGGGCTGACATTGGCAGCAGACCTTTATACGCCTAAGGGTGCTCAGGGTAAATTGGCTGCCATTGCCGTCAGCGGTCCGTTCGGTGCCTGTAAGGAGCAGTCGAGTGGACTGTATGCCATGCGGATGGCTGAACGTGGTTTCGTGGCTTTGGCCTTCGACCCCTCCTATACGGGTGAGAGCAGTGGTGAACCGCGTCGCACAGCTTCGCCCGACATCAATACCGAGGATTTCATGGCGGCTGTTGACTTCCTCTCTAAGCAGGAGAATGTGGATGCTGAGAGGATTGGTATCATCGGCATCTGCGGTTGGGGAGGCATCGCACTGAATGCTGCGGCTGCCGACACGCGCATCAAGGCCACGGTAGCCTCGACGATGTACGATATGACCCGTGTCAGCGGTAATGGCTATTTCGACAGCGAGGACAAGGAGGAGTCGCGCCATGCTGCCCGTGAGGCAATGGCCAAACAGCGCTTGAGCGACCCGATGGC
>OCVV012824207.1_pt1 | contig 17005 bp, 12 predicted proteins | sample 1539721 | NCBI WGS metagenome assembly OCVV01 (sample SAMN02144230, study PRJEB22623) | gut metagenome | biome: sheep rumen | host: Ovis aries | place: New Zealand | reverse complement strand
CCGCTTGCGGCTTTGTGTTCTCTTTTTCCGCATGGCTTGGTGAAATTTCGTGTCATTCGTGTTGAAATGAACGCATGTCTGAAATAAGCAGTTGGTGGTACGTTTGCGGATAATCATTAAAATAATTATTGTTTTTCGATAAATTTTTTTTGTTTTTATTTGGTTGTTATTGAAAGATGTTTTACCTTTGCACCGAAAATAATTACTGAATAACGATAAAAGAATCAAACAAAACAATAAATTTACTACTTAAACTTTTTACAATTATGGCAACAAGTAACAATTCGGAGTTTGAATTTAGGGGAGGTTCGATGAATGGCTTCCTGATGTGTGCAATCGACATCGTGCTCTATGTGGCCACGGTGTACAGCCTTGTGCAGGGCATCATTGCGGCTGACACGGGAAAGCCGTGTGCCGTCTGGTTTATCGGGAGTTTGCTGCTTTTCATCACTGCCATCATTTGCAGTTGCGGTTTCTCGATGCTGGAGCCTAACGAGGCGAAAGTGATGACATTCTTCGGCAAGTATGTGGGCACCTTCCGCAAGACGGGCTTCTATTGGCTGAATCCGTTTATGACTGTAAAGAATGTGAGTCTGAGAGCCAGAAACCTGAATGCCGACCCCATTAAGGTGAACGACAAGACGGGCAACCCCGTGATGATTGGCCTCGTGCTGGTGTGGCGGTTGAAGGACACTTACAAGGCCATTTTCGACATCGACACGGAGGTGAATGCTGCGGCTGGCACAGGCAGCAGCGCGACAGCCAGAATGAACCGCTTTGAGAACTTCGTGAGGGTGCAGAGCGACTCGGCCTTGCGCGAGGTGGCGGGCATGTATGCCTACGACGATGAGGACAGCAAGGGAAACGATGTGACGCTTCGTGGCGGAAGTGCAGAAATCAACGAGGTGTTGACAACCAAACTGAACGAGCGTCTGGCAATGGCTGGTCTTGAAGTGTTGGAGGCTCGCATCAACTATTTGGCGTATGCTCCTGAGATTGCAGCCGTTATGCTCCGACGTCAACAGGCTGCCGCCATCATCACTGCAAGGGAAAAGATTGTGGATGGTGCGGTGTCGATGGTGAAGATGGCTCTGGACAAACTGAAAGGCGAGAACATCGTGACTCTGGACGACAGCCAGAAGGCTTCGATGGTGAGCAACCTGCTGGTGGTGCTCTGTGCCGAAGAACCAGCACAACCGGTCGTTAATTCTGGAACAAACTAATAGTTGGGAAAAAATGAAAAAGAAATTTAACTTGTATTGCGGACTGCTGATTGCTGCCATCGTATTTGGCATCGGCGTGAACATGTTTGAGACAGGCTACCGCATGTTTCAAGGTGGAAAGGCTGGAATCGAACAGGCGAAGAAGGAAAGGGGAATGGGGATCAAGAGAGACCCGTTTGAGAATTTCCGACGAATCAACAGGATGACTCCTGTGGAAATGATGCCTAAAGAGGATTATCTGATGGAACTGAATGCGGGAGACAGCATCCTCAACCTGAAGACGGGAGAGAATATGCCGATGCTGACCGTGCAGGGCATCGTGTTGCCCAAGGACGGCAGCAACAGAATGCTCATGATGCAAGGCATCGGCCATTTGAGTTTTTTCTGCATCATCGTGTTCCTGGTGGCGTTCATCAAACTGGTCATCTCTGTGAACAAGGGACGCATCTTCGAGAAGAGCATGGAGACGCAACTGGCTTGGGGCGGCTGGGCTGTGCTGGCCATGTATCTGCTGGGATGGGTAGGCACACTCTACCAATACCTGCTCAACGTACAGGAGTTTGAGTTCGAGAAATACCGTCTGGAGATTGTGCAAATGCCCGACATCGCCCTGCTCTACTCTGGTCTCGGCATGCTGCTGATGGGACAGATTTTCAAGATTGGTCGTCAGATGAAGGAGGAGCAGGAGTTGACGATTTGAGAATTGAAAATGGAGAATTGAGATATGATTATAGTGAATCTTGACGTGATGATGGCACGACGGAAGATGTCGTCGAGTGAACTGGCCGAACGCATCGGCATCACTCAGGCGAACCTGTCGGTGCTGAAGACTGGCAAGGCCAAGGCGGTGCGCTTCTCCACTCTGGAGGCCATCTGCAAGGCATTGGACTGCCAGCCGGGAGACATACTGGAGTTTAAGGAAATAGATAATTAATAATTGATAACAATGAAAAAGATTCTTTATCCTATTTTGGCGGTGATTGTGTTCGTGTTTGCACAGTCGGCTGCAGGAGTCGGCATCATTGCCTTCGAACTGATTAAAAATCCTGAGTTACTCAAAAAGTTGCGGTCGGGCAGCGACCCCAATGCACTGATGAACAGTCTGATGGGAGGCGACTCGCTGTCATGGGCCATCATCATCAGCGGCATCGTCACCATCGGCATCATCGCCCTGCTGAAGATGGTGGACTGGAAGCGCGTGATGGACTTCAAGATGGTAGATTGGAAATGGGGCGTGGTGAGCATCATTGCTTGTGTGTTCGGCATCTTCGCCACCAACACTCTGGAGGAAATCATAGATTTGCCCAACCTGATGGAGGAGGAGTTCACCAACATGTCCAACTCGCTCATGGGTGCCTTGAGCATCGGACTGATTGGCCCTGTCATCGAAGAATTCATCTTCCGCGAGGGCGTGGAGGGCTACATGCTGAGAAACGGGGTGAACAAGTGGGTAGCCATCTCGGCCAGCGCGCTGGTGTTTGGCATCATCCATCTGAACCCCGCACAGGTGCCTTTTGCGGCAGCGATGGGATTTCTCTTGGGCATCATATACTACAAGACAGGAAACATCGTTATTACAAGTATCCTGCACATCGTGAACAACAGTGTGGCGGTGTGGCAAATGTACACGTTGGGTGAAGCAGCCAAGGATTACAGCATGGTGGAAGAGTTGGGTGGATTGACCGTGGCCATACCTGTGATTGTGGTCGGCATCGCTGTGTGCGTGTTCCTCATGGTGAAGTTTTGGAAGAAGTACCCCGTGGAGGAGGTGTGGAATCTCTTTACTCCAGCAACAAATGAATCTAACTTATAAAAACTCAAGACAATGAAACAATTCTTCAAGTATGTGTGCGCCACCGTGGTGGGCATCTTTGTGGTGGTTGCCATCCTCAGCATCCTGTCTGTCCTCAGTCTGGTGGGCATGGCATCGATGGGCAACAGCCTGACGAGTGTGAAAGACAACAGTGTGCTGGTGGTGCAGTTGCAAGGCACCATCAACGAACGCAGCGAGGACAATCCCTTTGCCGACCTGATGGGCAGCACGGCCCTAAAGCAGCAGGGACTGGACGACATTCTCGCTGCCATCGAGCATGCCAGGACAGAACCGAAAGTGAAGGGCATCTATCTGGAGGCCGGCACATTCACGGGCACCATGCCTGCCTCGCTGCAAGCCATCCGCAAGGCTCTGGTCGATTTCAAGAAGGAAGGCAAGTTCATCGTGGCATACGGCGATGCCTACACACAGGGAGCCTACTATCTGTGTTCTGTTGCCGACACCGTGGTGGTCAATCCGCAGGGCATGATAGACTGGAGCGGCCTGAGCAGCACGGTCACCTACTACAAAGACCTGCTGGAGAAGGTGGGCGTGGAGATGCAGGTGGTGAAGGTGGGCACCTACAAGAGTGCCGTCGAGCCGTTCTTGCTCTCCGAGATGAGTGATGCCAACCGCGAGCAGATTGAAACTTACGACAACGAGATATGGGGCGAAATGACCAAAGCCGTGGGCAAGAGCCGTGGCATCAGCGTGGAGAAGTTGAACGAACTGGCCGACTCAATGATGCTTTTCAAGAGTGCCGACCTCTACAAGAAAGAGAAGTTGGTCGATAAGATTGCCTATAGCGACGAAGTACCTCAGACCATCGCCGCCATGATGAAGGTGGATAGTCCCGAAGACTACAACACCCTCACGGTGAAGGACTTGGCAGGCATTGCCAGCAGCGAGCCTAAAGGCACGAGTGGCAATGTGGTGGCAGTCTATTACGCCGTGGGCAGCATCGTGGAGGAATCGGCCTCCGACTTCAACACCGAGCCGCAGATTGTGGGCAAGAAAGTGATTAAGGACTTGGAGAAACTGGCCAACGATGACGATGTGAAAGCCGTTGTGCTGCGCGTCAACTCTGGCGGCGGTTCGGCCTATGCCAGCGAGCAAATCTGGCATCAGGTCATGAACATCAAAGCCAAGAAGCCCATTGTGGTGAGCATGGGCGACATGGCCGCTTCGGGTGGCTACTACATCAGTTGTGCGGCCAACTACATCTATGCCGAACCCACCACCATCACTGGCTCCATCGGCATCTTCGGCATGTTCCCCAACGCGGGCCAACTGCTGAACGACAAACTGGGCATACACTTCAGCACCGTGAAGACCAACCAGTACTCTGACTTCGGCAGCATCGACCGCCCCTTCACCGAGCAGGAGCGCGCCCTCGCCCAACGCTACATCAATCAGGGCTACGAACTCTTCACCCAGCGATGTGCCGATGGCCGCAAGAAGAAGCAAGACAACATCAAGCAGATTGGCGAAGGGCGCGTGTGGACTGGTCTGCATGCCAAGCAGATAGGTCTGGTCGATGAACTCGGCGGACTCAACGAAGCCATTGCTAAAGCCAAGCAACTGGCCAAGGTGGACGAAGCCACCGTCATCAACTACCCTGCCAAGAGCAACCTCTTCGACCAACTCTTGGAGGAGGCCCAAGGTACCAGTTATGCCGACAAGCAACTGAAGCAGACCCTCGGCGAATACTACCCCACCTTCATGCAGATGAAGAACGTAGGACAGAAAACTGGCATCCAAGCCTCACTCCCCTACTACCTGATGTTCAAACTGTAACCATCGACAGCGGTCAAAACCGAGCCTCCCTGCCTCGCTGCTCCGTTTTTCCCCAGAAAGCCTTTATCTACGTGCTTTCTTGCGTTAATCTTCTGAAATCCGTTGCTTGTTACGACCTTTTTTTCGTACCTTTGCAGCGATTTTCTAAACAAGAAGCAACAGCATGATGGAATTGGTTTTTCTGGTTATCGGAGCGGCGGCAGGTGTCGCTGTGGGTTGGTTGTGGGCTATCAGCAAGCGGAAGGAGGCGGAGGCAAGCCTTCTGCTGGCGAAGCAGCAACAGGAGCAGGAGGGGGAGATGAGGCAAAAGGCTGAAGAGGCTACGGAACGGCTGAGGATGGAGTTGGAGAGTGTGCAGACACTGCTGCAAGAGGCACGTCTGGGACAGGAGCGAGCCACCACACAGTTGAAGGCAGAGCAGGAGCGGTCGGCCGAGCAGCAGCGGACACTGAGGGAGCAGTTTGCCGAGCAACTGAAGACAGTGCAGGAGCAGTTTCAGAACCTGGCCGCGAAGGTGTTGGACCAGCAGGCTGACAAACTGAAGATGCAGAATGCAGAGTCGATGCAGATGCTGACAAACCCGCTGCGGCTACACATTGAGGAGTTGCAGAAGGCTATCCACAACACGAATGCGGAGACAGCGAAGCAGACGGCCTCGCTCTCCGAGCAGTTGAGGTCGATGGCCGAGCAGACCACAAAGATAAACGAGACGGCCACCCATCTGACGAACGTGATGAGGGGCGGCAACAAGATTCAGGGCAACTGGGGCGAGATGACGCTGAGGAACCTGCTGGAGAGTCAGGGACTGGTGCTGGGGCGCGACTTCGACCTGCAAAACACACTGACCGACGAGCATGGAAACCCCGTGCTGAACGAGGACAGCGGAGCAAAGATGGTGCCTGATGCCATCTTGCACTATCCGAACAACGAGGATGTCATCATCGACGCGAAGATGTCGATTGACGCCTACGCCAAGTATGTGGAAACGGACGATGAAGGGCAAAGGAAGGTGCTGGCGCGAGAAGTGGTGAGGAGCGTGAGAGAACAGTTCAAGAGACTCTCGGCCAAAGACTATAGCCGCTATGTGAAAGCACCCCGCACGACCGTGGATTTCGTCATCATGTACATCCCCTACGAAGGCGCGCTGCAACTCGCCCTGCAGACAGAACCCGGGCTCTGGAATGAGGCGTTCGGCAAAAAAATCTTCATCACAGGGCAGCAGAACCTGATGGCCATCTTGACCATGATTCATGCGGCCTGGCGGCAGTATCTGCAGAACGAAAACGAAAAGCAGGTGTTTGTGATGGCCGAGGAGTTGCTGAAACGTGTGGGTGCGTTCATCAAGGAGTTCGACACGCTGAAGGAGCATCTGCGCCGAGCCACCGACGACTGTGCCGCGCTGGAATCGCGCTACAACGGACGCATGGGCATCGTGCAGAAGGCGAACCAGTTGAAGAAATTGGGTGTGAAAGAGAATGTGAAATACCCGATTCCAGCAGACGAGGATAACCTGCTGGAGACAACAGAGGATACGAGTAGTCAAGATAATCAATAAAAAGAAGGATAACAAGAAAGCATGGAAGAAGCAACAACGGGCACAGCGGGTGCCAGCAATAGCATCGGCACGGGACAGGACATCGTGTCGGAACTGAGCAATTTGGATTTCAGCAAGATAGCCATGAGCGACGTCATCGGATATCTGGTGCAGTTTGGCAAGAACGTCATTTTGGCCATCATCGTCTATTTTGTGGGACGGTTCATCATCAAGTATGCGGTGAAAGCCCTGCGAGCCGTCACCCAGCGGCGCAAGGTGGAAGCCTCGCTCACCTCGTTCCTCATCAGCCTCGTGTCCATTTCGCTCAATCTGCTCCTCGCCATCATCATCATCGGCATCCTCGGCATCGACACCAGTTCGTTTCTGGCAGTGTTTGCCTCGGCAGGCATCGCCGTAGGCATGGCCTTGAGCGGCACCTTGCAGAACTTCGCGGGCGGAGTACTCATCCTGCTGCTGAAGCCCTACAAAGTTGGCGACTTCATCGAAGCACAGGGCTTTGCCGGCACCGTGAGGGAGATTCAGATATTCAGCACCATACTGACCACCCCCGACAACCAGACCATCATCATCCCCAACGGACCGCTGGCCACAGGCAGTCTGAAGAACTCAACCAAGGCCCCCGACCGCCGCGTCGATATTGACGTGGAAGTGGCCTACGGCACCAACCCCGATGATGTGAGGCATGTGCTGGAAGCCATCATCCAGGCCGACGAGCGCATCTTGAAGACCCCCGCCGACCGCGCCCCCTTCCTGCCCATGACCACGATGAGCGCGAGCAGCATCGTGTTCCAGATGCGCATATGGGCCAAAGCGGCCGACTACTGGCCCGTGAAATTTGAAACGACCGAGAAAGTGTATCGCGAACTGGGCAAGGCAGGCATCGAAATACCGTTCCAGCAGATAGACGTACACATGAAATAATGACTCTAAAGGCTACTTTTATGATTAAATATGTGATTTTTGACCTTGGCGGTGTGCTGCTCGACATTGACCTTCAGCATTGTATGCGCCAGGTAGAAGCACTGGGCATTGACCTGAAGGCATTGGAGGCTGAGAGTGGCCCGACTCCTGCCGGTGTGAAAGGTGCGGTATTGGGCCAAGGCATGGTGGCCAATGGTGTGATGCACCTCTATCAGGTGGGCGGCATCTCGACGGAGGAGTTTCTGGAGGGTGTGAGAAAACACTGCCGACCTGGCACCACCCACGAGGAGGTGCTTGCGGCTTGGAACACCTGCTGCATCGACATTCCGCAGTACCGTCTGGACAAAGTGTTGGAACTGAGGCAGCGAGGATACCACACCTACATGCTCTCCAACACGAACGACGCCCATTGGCAGGACATCAAAGCACGATGCTTTGGCGGACAGGCCAACGTCGATAAGTACTTCGACCAAGTATTTCTCTCGCAGGAAATGCACATGGCAAAGCCGAACAATGACATCTTTTTGGAGGTGCTGAAAGAGATTGATGCAAAGGCTGAAGAGTGCCTCTTCATCGATGACTCGACCGCCAACGTGGAAGCAGCCTCGGTACTGGGCTTCCACACGATGAAGGCCGAGGTGTCGAAGACCCAAAACGGAAAGGTCGTCGCCCCACCCTCCCGGGATTGGACAACGACCATCAATCAGATACTTGACTAAGTTTTTTCTCAGAACTTCACGGTGACTTTCCTTCCTTGGTAGGTTACCGTTTTTTTTGTGCCATCAGGCAGAACGACATGGAAGGTGCGCTCGTTCAGCATCCCGTCGAAAGAACCTTGACGGCCACCAAGGGTGAGGGTGCGCTTCGTGTCGTTCCATGTCATCAAGATGGTGGAGTAACGACCCTGCTCATAGTGGTAATTGACGCCTTCATCCTCATAGAGAGTGAAGGCAGCATCGCCACCCGGATAGACACGAAGCGTCATCTCTCCGTCCACCTGCTGAGCGGTGGATTGGCGGTCGGCTCCGAGGGGAAGGATGCTGCCAGCCTTGACAAAAACAGGAATGGAGGCACGAGTGACGGGGACATCGACAGAGAGGCCACCTGCATAGTGAGTGCCAGTGGCATAGTCGAACCAACCGCCTTGATTCTTGGGCAGATAGGTCTTCCACTTTGTGGCTTGAGCCTCGGTGACAGGACTGATGAGCAGGGCGCGACCAAACATATACTCATTCTGTTGAGCCAATGCCTCAGCATCATCGGCAAAGTCGAAGATGAGCGGACGCATGAGGGTACTGCCCTTCATGGACACTTCGGCGGCATGGGAGTAGATGTAGGGCAGAAGGCGGTAACGCTCACGGATGCACTGAGTGATGATGTCTTGAACCTCCTGGCCATAACGCCAAGGCTCGGTGTCGCTCATGTAGCCATGCACACGCATCAATGGCAGATAGACACTGCACTCTATCCAACGGAGCATCCGCTCGATATAGGCAGGGTCGGTGTACTGATTGCCAGGACGGAAGAAGCCGCCAGCATCGTAGGTCCACCAAGGGAGTCCTGCCGCCTGCATGCCAAGCCCTGAAGAGATTTGGATGCGGAGCGTCTCGAAGTCATTGCCCACATCGCCGCTCCACATGGCTGCACCATAGCGCTGAATGCCCGGGAAGCCACAACGGGTGAGTATCATGGCACGGTGTTCGGGTGCATCGTGGCGAGAACCTTCAAAGACGGTCTTGTTGACCAACAGGGGATAGACATTGCGGAACTGTTCTCCAGCGTACTTGCCGCCCCACACTCTCCTGCCTTTCAGGTCGTCGTTCTCTGGCTCTGTGGCATCTTGCCACCAAGCATCGATGCCATAGGGCTGCAGCAATTTTTCGGAGAAGTTCTTCCAGTAGGCAGCGGCGGCATCGGGGTTGAAGAAGTCAATCCAGTCGGTACCGGGAATGTAGTAGCCTCGTTCCTGCATCGCCTGTCCCACCTCCGAACGCTTGTCTATCTTGGACCACACAGAGAGCATGAGCCGCACGTCCATCTGGTGCAGGTCCTCGACGAGTTGGCGAGGGTCGGGATAGTGGTCTTCGTCGAACTTCATGGCATTCCAGCCATACTTGCCCCACCACTGCCAGTCTTGCACGATGAGGTCGAGGGGTATCTGTTCGGAGCGGAAACGCTGGGCTGTCTTCACGATTTCGTCGGAGGAGTGGAACCGCTCGCGGCAATGGATATAGCCAAGTGCCCACTTGGGCATCATGGGTGCAGGACCTGTCACCTGGCGATAAGCACTGATGACTTCATCGGCAGAACCGACGAACACGGTGTAATCGACAGCATGAGCCACGGGCGAGCGCAACACAGTCTGGTCGGCCACTGGCTGGTAGTAGAGGACGGGCTTGTCGCCACGCTCCAGTTCAGCCTCGACGGTATGAGTGCCGGCAGTGAGACGGCTGAGGATGGACACCGTGGGGGGAAGCCACACGTTGCGATGGTCGATGAGGGTTTGGCCATCGATGCAGAGATTGTGGCGACGTGCCATCGTTTGCCCCACATCGAGCAAAAGCGAGTAGGTGCCATCGGCAGGAACGGTGAAGGTGCCTTTGAAGAGGTTGCGCACACGCACCTCGTTCTTGCCGCCAGTGGTGGAGGTGACGTTCACCACTTCCTGCACTCCCTCCCCTTCCTGCTTGGTGAGTGCCACATGCTGGTCGGCCGGGTTGAACTCGGTCATGCCGTAGTTGTTCCACAGCACCCCATAGCCCTTGTTCGACAAGAACATGGGAATGGCTATTTGTGTGTTCACCTGTGTGAGGCGGCGAGAGAGACCGCGCACATCGGTGTAGCCATCCTGGAACTGCCCCAGTCCGAAGAGGCGTTCATCGGCTGGAGAGTTCATCTTCAGTGTGGCCACGTAGGTGGGTTCGCCTGAGAGCGTGGAGGACTGCAGCGTGTGTTCGGTAGCACGGAAAACTTCCTTGCCCGATTTGTCGGCGATGCAGACGGTCTGACGGTCGGCATCCACACGGACCACCACGCCTGCCGATGAGGTCAGTGTGGTCAAATGTCCCTGCACCTTCCTCTTCAGCGGCACAGAGGCATCGGTCACATAAATCCACTCAGGCAACTCGCTCATGGCCTGTTCCTCATACTGAATACGGAAGGCCGTGGGAGTGAGTGCAGTAACGGTCAACTTTCCCTTTCCGAAGGGAAGGCTCTCTGCACTGGCCATCAGGCAGAGCAGAAGCGTCGTCAACAAACAAAGTTTTCTTTTCATCATGATATATCTATTTTCTATTTTTCACTAAGAATCATCACACAACCTCCTCGTGGTTTCAGGTCAACACTCTGCGGAAAGACGGAGGTTTCATACACGTTCCAAGGAGCGACTGAACGTCCACTATCGGCATATACCCTGACACGCTTGGCCTTGCTCTTGAGGCGTGACCAGTCAATGCTCACAGTTTTGTCGGCATCAGTTCCGTTAATCATGGCCACATACCAAGTGTTGCCCTTGCGGCGGGCCATCACCACATACTCGCCGATGGAACCGCCCAAGAGTTTGGTGTCGTCCCACACATTGGGCAGATGAGAGAGAAAGTCTTGTACGCTCTGAGGCTGAGCAAGGAAACTCTCCGGACGGTCGGCCAAATGCTGCAAGCCCGACTCGAACAGCACGGTGAGTGCCAGTTCGTGGGCATGGGTGGTGATGTGCGGATGCTGTGAGTCGGAGAAAGCACATGGAGTGTAGTCCATCGGGCCAATGACATTGCGGGTGAAAGGCAAGGTAGCGTTGTGAGCCGCAGCCTGCCCAGTGAAACTTGCCACATTATTATACCATTCAGCCCCATAGACACCCTCTGTGGAAAGAAGGTTGGGATAGGTGCGCTGCCAGCCACGAGGGACTGTAGCCCCATGAAAATTGACCAAAAGATGGTGTTTGGCTGCTGACTCCAAAAGGTCGAGACAATAATCCATGTTCATCTGGTTGTCGCCAGAGAAGAAGTCAATCTTCACACCAGCCACGCCGATGCTTTCGCACCACGCAAACTCTTTCTCACGGTCTTCTGGCTTGTTCAATCGAAACTTCGGTCCTGGTGCTCCATTCACCCATCCCACAGAGGAGTTATACCAAATCATCGGCTTCACACCACATGCTTTGGCATAGTTGACGGCATCCACCACGGTCTTTCCATCCTTGAACTCGTCCCACTCGGCATCAATCAGCACGTAAGGCAACCGAAGAGTGGCCGCCATATCCACATATTTCTTGATGATATTGAAGTCGTTGGAACCATGATTATAAGCCCAATACACCCACGATACTACGCCGGGATATATCCACGATGTGTCAGCCAACCGATTGGGTTCAGACACATCGGTGACCAACGTAGATTCGACTACATCGGCCAAGGAACCAATGATGACCACGCGCCAAGGTGTGTGCCACTCGCCAGAAAGCGACACCTCGTTCCTGTCGGGACAAACCTGATAGTCGGTCGATTGTCCTTCATTCTTCAAGGATGACGCACTCTGCCTACGCTCAATGTTCGCTTCGGTGATTAAGGCATACACATCATCTGCTGGCTGGATGAGTGCTGGATACGCCCAATGCCGATTCTTCCCCTCGCCTGTTGTCGTGAGGGGGAAGAAGCCTTCGTAGGCATCGGTCCAGCGCATCATCCAGCGGCGAGTGCCTTCAGGAATGCGATAGGTGGTCAGTTCGTCCTTCAACGTCTCCTCGTGGAGGCCGGAGAGTTCGTAGCGGAAGGCGATGCCATCGTCGTAGAGCCGCATGACCAGACGCACGGGAGTGTATTCATTCATATACAGATAGTTCAGCACATACTCGTTGGCACGATTGAAGCAGTGCTGACGCTTGCCTGAAAGCATCTCATAGTTAGCCTTCATTCGTTTGGCTTTCAACATTTTCGGAGTCACATTCGTAAAAGCGAAACTTTTGGCCGAAGTGGTCACACCTACCGAAGCAAGTGTGACAACCTGCTGGTCTTTATACTTCACCTGATACTGCCCATCTACAAACTCAACAGAGATAAGTTTGTTGGGCGACACCATCTTTTGAGCCGCCACATGCCCCAACGTACTGATGAATACTACAATGAGAATGATTTTTTTATACATATATATATATTTTTTTATTTCTCAGGAAAGATTACTCGATAACGACCACTCAAGTGCATGAAAGCAAACAAACGCAATAGCCCATCGTAGTAGGCATCGAAATAGCCATCTTCGAAAGGCACATGCTGAGCATTCCACAAAGCATCGACAAACTCCTTGCTCTTAGGATGGCTGCACATCATGGAGGCAGCAGCAGTAGTGGCCACAAGTCCGATGGAGTGGCGAAGTTTGCGGAAGCCTCCAGCCCCAAGAATTTCCCCTTCTTCGGGCAGCGTCCCGTCCGTTCTGTACTGATCCATAAAGTCATTCACTCCTTGCGAATAGAAGAAGTTCTGAATCGTCTCGCCATACTGCTGTTGCCACTCGCGGTCGGCACAACTCCATTCATAGTCGAGTGCGATGTTCATCGGCACACGCCATGAGTCGTAGCGAAAATTATTGCCCCCATTTCGGCGGCCACCCCAGCCTTGCATCTCGCTCCCATCATATTGGCAGAGGTCAGGATTGAGTCCTGTCTGTGGGTTGATGGCTCTGTGGAGAAAGGCACGAGACTTGGCCGCACACCCCATCCAATAGTCAGCACGGCCATCATCGGCCCACTTTGCCCAGACTTCATAAAAGGCAGGGATGTGATAGGAAGGGTCGGTAAAACCCTGTCCGAAACCATCAGGTGTGAAGGTGATGAGTTGCGTTTCGGGGTCAATCAGAAATATCTTCTGCTTTTCATTCTTCACCTCCGTTTGGGTTTGCCCGAATCGGCGGGGAGCCGGCATATCCACCTCGCGAGGCATCGTGCAGTTGAGTATGTGCTGGGCTTCGGCCTTGTAGTTGATGCCCGTATCGTTGCCCCAACGGTTGGAGGCAAAGAGGAGTGCCGTGATGAAGTAGAGTTCGCCATCCGAAGCGGCCCCCTCGGCATTCCTTGTCCCGTCGGTCTTGCAACTCCAAGCGAAATACCCCTCGCGAGGGCCTTCCTGATGCTGCATATATTTCTTGCTCCAACGCCACAGACGGTCGAAGATGTCTTTCTTGTCCATCTGCACGGCTATCATCATGCCGTAGGACATTCCCTCGGTGCGCGCATCGTGGTTCTTGATGTCCGAGACATACCCCATCGAGTCGCCCACTTCAAAATAGACTTTGTTGGGACCATAGAAAACTTCGTTGAAGACGCTCTGCAACTTGGTCTCCACGTCCCGTTCGGAGTAGCCCATCTCCACAAAGAGGTTGCGATAGGCTTGCGTCTCAAAAGCACCTTTTGTCCAAGGACTGAAGGTTTGTGCCTGCAAGCATGGCATCATGCTCAGGCACAAACACAAAAAGAGAATCTTTTTTATCATCATGGTGTGTCAAGTGGTCATTAGTTTGTCACGATTACGCTCAGCGCTGGAACTGCCAGCAGTCGAAGTTGAAAGTTCCGTTCAAGCCCTCGAAGTGCAGATAGAGGTCGTGCACACCCTTCACGTTCTCCACTTTCGTGCTGACTGCGGCAAACTTCTCGTCGGCACCCGTGGCCTTCACTGCCACCCGTCCGATTTCCTTTCCTTCGATGCCATCAATGCGCAGGACGATGTGTCCGCTTCCCTTCGCCGAGGCCACGCTGGCCAAAAACTTCTTGGCTCCGTCGCTGCCGAAATCCACCCCACGCACTCTAATGTACTCACCCTCGTCGATGTCGGTCACATACTGGTTCACACGGCCTGTGGAGTAAGGCATATCCTTCACCACTCCCGTGTTGGGGATGCCCATCTTGCAAGTTTTCAGGCCATAGCCCCATGCCATCGTCTCGGCTTCCACACGCTGATAGGGATTGAGGCTGTGAAGTTGCTTCATGGGTTCCTGGTCCAGCCAATAAGGCACTTCCTGAATGGTTCCGTCGGCATTGTAGGTGATTTCCGTGCCACTCACCGAACGGCGTTCGTGGTGCACCCAAGTGTCGATGTGCATGATGTCGTAGTTCTGGCCAAACACGTAACTCTTGCCTTTGTAGTCGCAGATGCCGGGATGGTTGCCACGGTCGCGGTCGGTGGGACGCATGATGTACCCCATTTCCTTCCACGGTCCTGTGGGATTGTCGCTCATGGCGTAGCCCAAAGCCTCTGGGCAGCAGGTGGAGGCGAATGCCATGTAGTAGTGACCATTCTTCTTATAGTTCCACGGCCCCTCCTGATAGTGCTGCACAGCCCACTTAGCCTTCTCATCCCATGGCACTCGGAGATTGATTTTGGAACCTTCTTCCTTCACGGGACGCATCACTCCATCGGCATGATTGAGCACGTGGATGTCGCCACTGGTCGAAATCATGTCCTCGTTCAGTTTCACGTAGTAGGTGTGTGGATTGCCCCAATACATATAAGCCTGTCCGTCGTCGTCGATGAACACAGTGGGGTCGATGTCGTCCCAATGCTCCTTCTGCCACACGAGCGGCTCGCCGAGCGGGTCTTTGAAGGGTCCATAGGGAGAATCTGCCACCAGCACCCCGATGCCATGTCCGTGCAGCGGTGCATAGAGGTAGAACTTGCCGTTGCGCTCCACTGTCTGGATGGCCCAGCCGCCATTCTCACGGCTGCGCCACTCAAAGTCGCGCAGAGAAGCCACCGCACCGTGGTCAGTCCAGTTCACCATGTCGGTCGTTGACCAGAGGAGCCAGTCGTACATGAAGAAGCCGGCCGAGTTCTTTTCGTTCTCGTCGGGAATGTCCTCGGGATGTGCATCGTGGCTGGTGTAGAGAAAGAGCGTGTCGCCCACCACCAGCGGCGATGGGTCGGCGGTGTATTTGGTGGTGAAGAGCGGCATGTTGCACTCCTCAATGCCACGGAACTTCCACCAATCGAAGTTGCAGATTTTCACACCTTTTCTGCCTCGGAACACAAAGTAGAGGTCGTGAACGCCCACCACTGGCGTGCGGAGGTCAACCACCTCTTCCTTCCACTTTTCCCAACCGCCTGTATGACCCACTTCGAGCCGGGCAATCACCTTGCCTTCAAGACTGTCGAGGCGCACCTCGATAGCACCGCCTCTGAGGGCACTTGCCACACTGGCCGTGAAAGTACGGGGAATTTTCTTGCCGAAGTTCACCGCCTGCAACTTGATGTAGTCGCCATCATGGGTCTCAGAAACATACACACCCGTCTCATCATTCCATTCACTCTTGATTCCCTTTGAGAAAGCCATCGTCTCGGCCTCCACACGCTCGTAGGGATTGAGTGTACCCACAGGCTCCACCCCTTTGTCGGTGGGCAGAATAGTCGGGAATGTGCCATCGGCATTGAACTTGAACTCCTCCACGGCCACACTGCGACCAAAGCCGCCACCACCAGGCAGTTTGCCCGTGTGATAGAAGAAGTAGTCGTGACCCTTGAAACGCTCATAGCCACAGTGGTTGGTGAACGAACCCGTGCCACCCTCTGGCATGATAGTTCCCTTATAGGTCCAAGGTCCCGTAGGTGTGGGAGCCTCGGAGTAAGCAATATGCTCAGGCACACCACCAGCGGCATAGAGGAGATAATAACTCTTCGCTCCCTTCTTGGCAGACTTTCCCGCCCCCTTGGGGGAGTTGGAGGGGGCTTTCATAATCCAAGGCCCTTCAGTGTAGGTGTCCTTATACTTCTTGCCCTTCTCACGCTTCGACATATCGGGCGCACCGAACCCCTCCTCGGTCATGTCCAACAAGGTCACCTCTCCGTCGAAACTCACCATGTCCTCGTTCAACTTGCCGCAATAGACACGCGGATTGCCCCAGTAGAGCCAAGCCTGACCGTCATCGTCGATGAACACCGTCGGGTCAATGTGGTCCCACGAGCCATTCTCGTAGAGGGGCTTGCCAATCGCATCGCGGAACGGGCCAGTGGGACTGTCTGCCACCGCCACACCAATCGCCATGCCATTCGACAGACGCGAATGAGCACAGACATACCAGTAGAACTTGCCGTTACGCTCAATGCACTGTGCAGCCCACGCACGGTCGTCCGCCCAACTGAAACTCTCCAGCGCCAACGGACTTCCGTGGTCAGTCCAGTTCACCATGTCGGCCGAACTATACACACGCCACTCCTGCATCCAGAAGAAATCAGCCCCATCCTCGTCATGCCCCGTATAGACATAGATGCGGTCGCCATGCACCATCGGAGCAGGGTCGCTCGTCTTCCATGTCTGCACAAACGGATTCTGTGCCATAGCCACCGAGGAAAACATGGCCATGCCCACCCCAAAATATCGAAATAATTTTTTCATCACTAATTGTTAATTATTAATTGTTAATTGCTAATTGTTAAAAATCATCTTATACAATGATGTCTCTTCTTTTCGCCGCAAGCGGCTTGTCTTTTTCTTGGACAATAATTTCCAATAATTGACGATAATTTTATCCAATAATTATTGGAAATTATTGGAAATTATTGTCCAAGAAAACAATGCGGCCTGCCGCATCATATATACTCTACTGGTCATCTACTCATGTGCCGCAAACGGCTTTTTTTTCCTGAAACTAATTTGAATAATTAGAATAATTTAGGCCACTAATTTCTATAATTATAATTTGTGGATAAAATTATTCTA
>OCVV011334282.1_pt1 | contig 17005 bp, 16 predicted proteins | sample 1539721 | NCBI WGS metagenome assembly OCVV01 (sample SAMN02144230, study PRJEB22623) | gut metagenome | biome: sheep rumen | host: Ovis aries | place: New Zealand | reverse complement strand
CGTGCTCTCGGTGGTGCAGCGCTTCGCCGGCCGCGGCGAAAACATGGACGACCTCTTTCAGGTCGGCGTGATCGGCCTCATCAAGGCCATCGACGCCTTTGACCTGAGCCAGAACGTGCAATTTTCCACCTACGGCGTTCCCATGATTGCCGGGGAGCTGAGGCGCTATCTGCGGGACCACAGCGCCGTGCGCGTGAGCCGCTCGATGCGGGACACCGCCTATCGCGTGCTGCAGGCCAAGGAGCGCCTCACCGCCGAAAACGGGCGCGAGCCGGACGTCGAGGCGATCGCCCGCGCGCTCTCCATTCCGCGGCAGGACGTGGTGTTCGCGCTGGAGGCCATCTGCGACCCGGTCTCGCTCTACGAGCCGGTTTACAGCGAGGCCGGCGAGAGCGCGACCGTCATGGATCAGATCGGCGACCCGCGCAGCAGCGATGAGAGCTGGCTCGAGCAGATCGCGCTCTCTCAGGCTATGAGCCGCCTCGGCGCGCGGGAAAAACGCATCCTTGCGCTGCGCTTCTACGACGGACGCACCCAGACCGAGGTCGCGCGGGAGATCGGCATTTCGCAGGCGCAGGTCTCGCGCCTGGAAAAGAACGCCATCAAGCAAATCAAAAAGAACATCACGGCGTAGCGGGAGCTGAGAACGCGGCCTGCGCCGCATCGTAAGCAATTATAAAAAGAGAAGGCCGCCCGTCGGGGTGTACTCCGTAAAGAAGCTGTTTTGAGGCGCCAATCACCGGCTCAAAAGGATATGAAACCGGCGTGACCGCAGCGGTCACGCCGGTTTTGTTTTCCTGGGTTTTGTGGGGCAAAATCCGATGCTCGTTATAACTGCGGGCAAAAGAAGACCTGTTCGGTAAACGGGCATTTAACGCGTTAAGGTCATCCTTATTTCTATAGCTGAAATATTGGGGCTTGTCATCTCTGTGCCATCTGGCAGGAAGCCACACTTTTCATAAAAGCGAATAGCTCTCAGGTTTTCTTTCAGAACCCATAGACGCACTTGTGAGAAGCGCTTAATATGCGCCAATCCTTCATCCATTAGTTTGCGGCCAACACCTTTTCCATAGTAATCAGCCAAAACATACAGTGCGAATATCTCACCAATATTTGGAGCCTCTTCGCCTCTGTCACCATAGCACACAAAGCCAATTACGCTACCGTTGTCTTTTGCAACAATAGTATTGTCAGACCAGTTAAATGCCATTTTTTCACATTTCTCCAATGTGAGGTTGTCAAGATACTCCTGACTCACGATTCCCGAGTAGGCTTCATGCCACGACTTCCAATGGACATAGGCTTTCCCCTTTATTTCTTCGTCTGTCTCCATCTTTTTTAGAATGATACCCATGTTGCCGTTCCTCCGCAAATCCCGATTTGTTTTAACCATTGTACCATTGCTGTCTGGCGTGGTCAATTATCCCGCGTTCAAACGTGAAGGAGGCGCTTCCTTACGAAGCGCCTCCTTCAGGCGTGCTTTCTCTTTTGTTATGGCTTGTGTTTCCGCGCACGGGCGCAAAACGCCACTCTGGGACAGGCCGCTCGCGGGCGGTTCATTTCTTCCCGTAGCGGAAGGCGTAGAGCACGGTTACGAGGCTCAGGCCGATGGCCGTGCCGATCAGAACCGGCTCGAAGGGGAGCGGCAGACCATGGCGCAGCAGGAACACGAGGCCGAGCGCGACAAGATCCACGACCGTGCGCAGGAGGTTCCCCGCGAGGAGCAGCCTTGTCTCCCCCTTGGAGAGCGACCATTTCGTGATGCGCGTGTTGAGAAAACCGGCCAGCGCGCCCCAGGCGAAGCCGGCGAGAATCCCGAGAAACAACTGCATGCTGCAAGCCTCCTTTGCCGATGTGTTTTCCATGTTACCATAAAAGCTCCGCCTCGCCAATCGGTCAGATTGCACAGAACCAAAAGAAAAATTTGGCAATTTTGCCGGGAATATCCGCGCTGCCGCCTGCGGATACTAAGCTCAGACGGCGCGCTGCGCCGCAAATAACTGACGAGGAGATGCCATATGAGTCCCAAAGAACTGCTCTATATCGAAGACGCGCTCTCGCACGCCCAGTATCTGACGCTCCAGTGCCGTACCGCGGCCGGGATGCTCTCCGACCCCGCGCTGCGCCAGCAGGCGCAGAGCCTGGCCGACAGCAATCAGAAGATGTTCGACACATTCTACAGCCTGGTATAAGGAGGAAACGACATGAACGACAAGGAAATCATGGAGGGTATCCTCCTCACGACCAAGGGCGTCTGCGACCTGCTGATGCACGGCTCCGTGGAGTCCGCCACGCCGCGCGTGCATGAGGCCTTCAACCAGAGCCTCAACGACGCGCTCTGCATGCAGAACGGCATCTACAACCAGATGGCCGGCCGCGGCTGGTATCCCAGCGATCAGGCGCAGCCGCAGCAGATCCAGCAGGTGAGACAGAAATACGCCGCGCAGGGCTGATCTGCGGAAAAAACAAGCTTCCCGCCGCTTTCGGCGGGAAGCTTTTTTCGCCAAATGCCGAAAAAGCTGTCATTTTATAATTTAAAAACTTGAAATTCCTGCCGCGGTTTAGTAAAATACCTGTGAATTTTTTATGAATTTCTCAAGTCCGTCTCTTGCGGGCTTGGCAGGAGGAAAACAGTATGGCGGAACAGCACAAACGGCAATTCGGCGACAGACGGGACGGCAGATGGATCAAGGACGTCCCGGGGCTCACCACGATCATGATGCACATGATGCCCAAGCGCACGGAGGCGGAGGTCTACGTCAACGAGAAAATCGACGTGACGGAGCTGCTGAAGTATCTGGAAAAGAAAAACGCCTCGCACCCCGATTACAGAACCACGATGATGCACTGCTTCATCGTGGCCATCGCGCGCATGATCAAGGAGCGGCCGAAGATGAACCGCTTCATCCAGGGGCGGCGGATGTACGAGCGCTTCGACATCAGCCTGAGCTTCGTTGCCAAGCGCCGCTTTACCGACCACGCCGAGGAGGCGCTGATGTTCTTCACGCCCGGGGATGAGGACAACCTCGACTCTCTGAGCTACCGGATCGCGGGCGAAGTCCGGGAGACCAAAAAAAGCGATCACGCCACCGGCGGGATCGACTCTACGATCGACGCCTTTGCAAAGATCCCCCGCCTGCTGCTGTTCCCTGTGCTCGGTCTCATCCGCGCCCTGGATTTCTGGGGTGTGAACCCGAAGGCGCTCACCGACGGCGACACGAATTACTCGAGCGTGCTGATCACGAACCTCGGCAGCATCCGGGGCCCCGCCGTCTATCACCACCTCAACAACTACGGAACCAACAGCATCGTCGTGGCCATCGGCACCATGCACAAGGAAGAGCTCGTCATGCCCGACGGGCACAAGGAGATCCGCGACGTGGTGGAGATCGGCGTGACGCTCGACGAGCGCATTGCCGACGGCTTCTATTTCGTACGCAGCCTCAAGCTCGTCAAGCATATCTTCGCCAACCCCGCCCTGCTCGATCTGCCCCTGGGCGAGCCGAGCAACTTTGATTTCAAATAATTCGCCGGGAGAAAGAACATGAACCAAATCACCGCCAAAACACCCTGGGCGCCCTGGATGGGCAGCGTCCCGATGCACCTGGACTATTTCCGCGGCTCGATGTTCGACGCCGTCAAAAAGATCGCCGATACATACCCGCAGAACATTGCCTTTGACTTCATGGGCCGCTCCACGAGCTACCCGGAGATGATCGAGCAGATCGAGGAGTGTGCAAAGGCGCTCAAGGCACTCGGCGTGAGGGAAAAGGAGACCGTTACCGTCGCGATGCCGAACTGCCCCCAGGCCATCGCCCTGTTCTACGCCATCAACCGCATCGGAGCCGTCGCCAGCATGATCCATCCTCTCTCCGCCGAAAAGGAGATCGAGTTTTATCTCAACGAGGCCGACAGCCGCTTCGCCGTGACGCTCGGGCAGTTCTACACGAAGTTTGCCAGGGTCCTGCCGAACACGCCTGTGGAGCACCTCATCCTTGCCGACATCGCCGACGCGCTCTCCCCTGTGATGAAGCTCGGTTTTCGCGTCAAGAATGTGATCGACCCGATCGTAACCGCCGTCAAAAAGCACCGCAAAGTGCAGTTCATTCCCCGGGTGCCGAAGAACGCGCCGAAAGTGATTCGCTGGAAGGACTTCCTTGCCGGCGCCGCCTCCGTGACCGGCGTGTACGCCGCCGCGCCCACGGCAGACGACCCCGCCGTCATTCTCTACTCCGGCGGCACCACCGGCATCAGCAAGGGCATCGTCCTCACCAACCTCAACTTCAACGCTCTCGGCCAACAGGTCGTGGCAGCCAACCCCATCTTTGAGCCGGGCGACCGCATGCTCTCCGCCATGCCGCTCTTCCACGGCTTCGGCCTGGGTGTGTGCATCCACACCATGCTCTCCCAGGGCGGCCGCTGCATCCTGATCCCGCAGTTCACCGCCCAGAGCTACGCCAAGGATCTCGTAAAATATCGCTGCAATCTCATCGCCGGCGTGCCCACGCTCTATGAGGCGCTGCTGCGCCTGCCCTCCATGGACGGAAAGGATCTGAGCTTCCTCAAGGGCGTCTTCTCCGGGGGCGACTCGCTGTCCGTCGAGCTCAAGAAAAAGCTCGACCGGTTCCTCGCCGAGCACGGCGCGAAGATCGAGGTGCGCGAGGGCTACGGCACGACCGAGACCGTCACCGCCTGCTGCCTCACGCCGCTCACCAAGGCAAAGGAAGGCAGCATCGGCATCCCCTTCTCCGATACCTATATCAAGATCGTCAGACCCGGCAGCGACGAGGAGCTGCCCTACGGCGAGGAGGGAGAGATCCTTCTGGCCGGCCCCACGGTCATGAAGGAATACAGGAAGCACCCCGAGGAGACCGCCCAGACCCTCCGCCGGCACGCCGACGGTCTCACCTGGGTCTACACCGGCGATCTCGGTGTCATGGACGAGGAGGGCTATATCTTCTTCCGCGGCCGCGCCAAGCGCATGATCATCTCCTCGGGCTACAACGTCTACCCCGCACAGCTGGAGAACATCCTCGACGCCCATGACATGGTGCAGATGAGCTGCGTGATCGGCGTGCCCGACGCCTACAGGATGCAGAAGGTCAAGGCCTTCGTCAAGCTCGCCGCCGGCGTCCCCGCGGACGAGAAGACCCGGGAGGAACTCATGGCCTACTGCCGCCGGCACATCGCCAGATACGCCATGCCCTATGACATTGAGTTCCGCGAGGAGCTGCCCAAGACGCTGGTCGGCAAGGTTGCCTACCGCGTGCTCGAGGAGGAAGAGCTCGCCAAGCTGCAGGCCGCGCAGCAGGGCTGAAAACGCGCTCCTTTCCCGCCGTCCGCACGCTCCGGAGGGGAAATAATCCTTAATTTCCCTTAACTTGTAACGATTTTGTAGACATTTGTCGAAAGCTGTTGTATAATATACAAGCTATAGAAAAATCTGGAAAGGAGCTTTCCTGAAATGAAGAATAAGATCACAGCCGTGCTGTTCATCATCGTGTTTCTCCTGGTGGTCGCCATTGTGTGCGTCTTCCTGTTGAACTGGGATCGCGGCGGCAATACGCCCGCAGTCGAGCCTGTTGACAATAACTCACAGGATGCCGCCGTCGTCGTCGAGACGCCGGATACGCCGGTCGTCGTCTCCGGCACCACGCCGGTGCCCACCACCGTGCCGACAGCCCTTCCGCTGCCCACCACTATCCCGACCGCTTCTCCCGAGGCGACGCAGGCGCCTGCCGCCACCACGCAGGAGAGCCCCGCACCGACGGAAAACCCCGCTACTGTCAACCTTGACCCGAACTACCCCTCTGTGCAGCTCGGCAGCGGCAGCTTCAAGTCCGACACCAAGACCGGCCTGAACATCCGCGCCGAATGGTCTGCCAAGACCGTCAGCGGCACTCAGGTGCAGGTGGACATCGTCATCTATGCGCAGCACTATTCCCTGAGCACCAGCGCGATCCCCAAGTCTGTGAACATCGTGCTCGACGGGCAGTACATCTCTCTCGACGCGCCCGCCATCAAGTATGACGGCACCGGCTCCACCAGCACCGAGCTCGCCTCCCGCTCCTTCATCATCGACCTCGCCCCCGGCGACACCAGAGAGCTGAAGCTCTCCGTCGAATGGGCGTACAACGGCCGCTACGGCGGCGTCTCGCTCAAGGATATTGAGTGCGGCGGCAAGTTCGAGCTCGCCCGTTGATTCCCGCAAGTCTTGACGAAACCGCACGGCCAGATTACAATGGTCGTGCGGTTTTTATATTGAAGGCAGCATTTCCGGTTTTATATTGACCGATAGAGAAAACGAGAGGAGATCCCCATGCGGACACAGGAACAGATCGACGAGATCGTGCGGCTGCTGCTCAAGGAGTACCCGGAGGCGAGCTGCACGCTCGATTACGGCAAGGCCTATGAGCTGCTGTTTTCCGTGCGTCTGGCCGCCCAGTGCACCGATGAGCGCGTCAACCAGATCACGCCCGCCCTCTTCGCCCGCTTCCCGACGCTCGAGAGCTTCGCCGAGGCCGACGTCGCAGAGGTCGAGCAGTATGTGCATTCCTGCGGCTTTTTCCGCGCCAAGGCGCGGGATATCGTCGCCTGCGCGCAGGCGCTGCTTGCCAGACACGGCGGCGAGGTTCCGCGCACCATGGAGGAGCTGACGGCGCTGCCCGGCGTCGGGAGGAAGACCGCGAACCTCATCCTTGGCGACGTCTATCACATCCCCGGCTCCACGGTGGTGGACACGCACTGCATCCGCCTCACGAACCGCATGGGCATCGTGGACGGGCTCAAAGATCCCGTCAAAATCGAGATGGAGCTGCGAAAGCTGCTGCCGCCGGAGCACTCCTCCGACTTCTGCCATTGCCTCGTGCTGCACGGCCGCGCCGTGTGCGACGCGCGTAAGCCCGCCTGCGAGCGCTGCTGCGTGAGGCATCTCTGTCAGGAATTCTCGGGCTGAGGCCCGTTTCATACCAAGCGTGAAAGGAGATTACCCTATGACGAACCAGCAGAAACTGAAAAAGCTCTTCGCGATCCTCGACGAGATCAGCGCCTACGGCCGGAGCATCGGCAAGCTGTCCTTCGATATGGAGTGCTGCGCGCCGGAGGAGGGCATCCAGCCTGCCGGCGAGGATATGGCCGTGCTCGGCAAGCAGATCCACAAGCTCACCCACTCCAGGAACTATGAGAAGCTCATTGAGGAGCTGCACGCGGACTCCGAGGGTCTGACCGCGGTGCAGAAGAAGACCGTCGAGCATCTCTATGACGACTATTCCAAGTCCAAAAACATCTCCGCCAAGCTCTCCTTTGAGATGGACAAGGCCGGCAGCAAGGCCTATGGCGACTGGCTCATGGCCAAGAAGGCCAACGACTTCTCCCTTTTCCGGGATTCTCTCGCCGCCCTGATCAACTACAGCCGCATCGCCACGGATCTGCGCGACCGGAAGTATGACAGCTATTACGCCGCCTGCCTCGACGACTACGAGCGCGGCAGCACGGTGGAGGCCATGGACGCCTTCTTCGCCGCGCTCAAGGAGCGCATCGTTCCCCTTGTGCAGCGCATCCAGGCTGAGGGCAAGCCCATCCGCGAGGATTTCATGTCCCGCCCTGTGCCCATCCCGCAGCAGGAGGCCATGAGCCGCTACCTGCTCGAGCTGGAGGGCCTGCGGCCCACGGCGCTCGTGCTCATGACCACGGAGCACCCCTTCACCACGAACTTCGGGCCGCACGACGTGCGCGTCACCACCCATTATCATGAGGACAGCTTCATCTCCAACGTCTTCACCACCCTGCACGAGGGCGGCCACGCGCTCTTCATGCAGAACGAGCCCAAGGAGCTGCACGACAATCACTGCGCCAACAACATGACCTCCGCCATGCACGAGTGCATCTCCCGCTTCTATGAAAACCTCGTCGGCCGCAGCGAGGGCTTCATCTCCCTCGTCGCCCCGAAGATCCGCGAGCTGGCCGCCGGCACCTTTGACGACATCAGCGACCGCGAGCTCTACGAGGCCGTGAACGTCGCCCGGCCGAGCCTCATCCGCACCGAGTCGGACGAGCTCACCTACTGCCTGCACATCATGATCCGCTATGAGCTGGAGAAGGCCTTCATCAACGGCGAGATCACGGTAGACGAGATCCCCGCGCTGTGGAACGAGAAGTACAGGGAATACCTCGGCGTCGAGGTGCCCGACGACACGCAGGGCTGCCTGCAGGACGTGCACTGGTCCGGCGGCGCCGGCGGCTACGGCTACTTCCCGTCCTACGCCCTCGGCAACGCCTACGGCGCGCAGATCCTCAATACGATGAAGAAGGACTTCGATTTCGACGCCGCCGTCCGCGCGGGCGAGCTGACGAAGATCCGCGACTGGTTCGTTGAGCACGTCTTCTCCATCGCCTCGCTCACCACGCCGGACGAGTGGATCCGCGCGATCACGGGGGAGAGCCTCAACGTCAAGTACTACCTCGATTACCTGGAGGACAAATTCACCCGGCTCTACGAGCTGAAATAAAGGCCGGCAAACGGCAAACAGGGAACCTCTCCCGAGGGAGGCACTTCGTAAGGAAGTGCCTCTTTCATGCTTTTGAGAGTAACGTAATTGACCATACCGAATAGGGGTGGTAAAATCAGTTCGACAAACCGGAATTTGTGGAGGATGAAATGGACAGCTTAAGAATTATTAGCCCCAATAAATGTTATCTAAAAGACATAGCAGCATATCGCAAGGAGTTTATTCTTTCTGGTGATACGTTAGAAGGATGCGGTTCCCTTGAAGCAACGGAAGACCCGAATGAGTGGTTGGAAGAAGTTAAAGCAAAAGCGGATGAGAAGACTGTGCCTGACGGCTGGGTCGTGTCAACACAGTTTATTTGTGTGAGAGAATCTGATGATAGAATTGTCGGGATGATCGATGTAAGGCATTCGTTCAATGATTTTTTGAGAGTATATGGCGGTAACATTGGGTATTCCGTCAGGCCTTCTGAGAGAAGAAAAGGGTATGCGAAGTGGATGCTTTCTCAAGCACTCGTTTATTGCAGGAAAATAGGCATGAGCAAGGTCTTGATTAACTGTCTTGAGAAGAATGAGGGAAGCAGGAGAACAATTCTTGCAAATGGCGGCAAATATGAAAGTACTATATATGTGCCCGGAGAAAACGTTAATCTTGAACGATATTGGATTGAATTAGAATGACAACTTCCTATTTGTAGGGATGTTTCTGTCTTTAGGTTTGCACAAGAACTCCCTTGTCCACACTCATAACGAGCATCGGATTTTGCCCCACAAAATCCAAGAGACAAAACCGGCGTGACCGCTGCGGTCACGCCGGTTTCATATCCTTTTGAGCCGGTGATTGCCGCCTCAAAACAGCTTCTTTATGGAGTACGCCCCGAGGTTCCCTGTTTTGCGTATAAGGGACGCCATCCCCCTCTTCACAATCTCCCCGTACGCGTCCAGGCCGGCGCGCAGGAGGCTGCCCGCGCCGTGAAACTTCTACTCCGCACGAGGCGTTTCTGTTGACAGTGCGCCGGGCGGGGCGGTAAAATAAGGCATCACACCAGGCGAAAGGAGAACAAGCATGAAAGCACCTTTTTCCCCCTATCTCAGCGGGATCAAAGGCGGCCTGCAGAAGCTGCTCGCACTTCTGCGGCAGGACTACGACTATGTGAGCATTCTCGCGACCGATTCCAAGGGCCTCTCGGTGCGCATCTCCCAGCGCGCCCGCAGCGTCAGCAGCGAGACCATGACCACCGAGCGCGGTGTTGTGGTGCGCGTGTACCGCAAGGGACAGTACAGCGAGTATGCCCTCAACGAATTTGATCCCGCCGCCCCCGAGGCCGCGGCGGAACAGATCCGCGCGGAGCTGAAGCGCCAGGAGGAAACTCTGGAGGCCGTCGGCGCCGCCGTGTACGAGACGGCGATGCTCCCGGACGAGCCGCTCACGCTCTTCGTGGAAAAGGAGACCGGGGAGCTGCCGGAGAGCAGCGATGTGAAGGCCCTGGTCGAGCGTCTTTCGGCGCTCAGCGCGCGCGGCATGACGCTCGGAGAAGACATGCTCGACTGCATCCTGCGCGCCCAGTCCACCCATATCTGCAAGCTGTTTTTGACCGAGAACCGCGATCTCAGCCAGAGCTACGTCTACTCCGAAGGCAACGTCGCCGCGGTGGCGAGCCGCGAGGGGCGCACCCAGATGGGCTACGAGGGCGTGTCCGGCCTCTGCGGGCCGGAGCTCTTTTCGCAGCTTGAGCACAAGCTGCCCCGCGCCGTGGCCTGCGCCGAGGAGCTGCTGGACGCCGGCCGCATCGAGCCGGGCGAGTATGAGATCATCACCTCCCCCGAGGTCACCGGGCTCATCGCCCATGAGGCCTTCGGCCACGGCGTGGAGATGGATATGTTCGTGAAAAACCGCGCGCTCGGCAAGGAGTACATCGGCAAGCGCGTCGGCAGCGAGCTCGTCACCATGCACGAGGGCGCGCTCTGCGCCGAGAATGTGACGAGCTACGCTTTCGACGACGAGGGCACCCTCGCCGGGGACGTGATCGAGATCGAGAACGGCATCCTCAAGACCGGCATCTGCGATGCGCTGAGCGCCCTGCGCCTCGGCGGCGAGCCCACCGGCAACGGCAAGCGCGAGAACTTTGAGCACAAGGTTTACACCCGCATGACCAACACCGTCTTCGACTCCGGCGACGACACGCTGGAGGACATGATCGCCTCCGTCAAGCGCGGCTACCTGCTCGAGGGCATGGAGAGCGGCATGGAGGATCCCAAGCACTGGGGCATCCAGTGCATCATCAAGCTCGGCCGCGAGATCGTGGACGGCAAGCTCACCGGCAAAATCGTCGCGCCGATCATCATGACCGGCTATGTGCCGGATCTGCTGGGCAGCATCTCCATGCGCTCCGGCGACCGGGAAATCTTCGGCACCGGCGGCTGCGGCAAGGGCTACAAGGAGTGGGTCAAGGTCACGGACGGCGGCCCCTATCTCAAGACGAAAGCGAGGCTCGGATAATGCTGAACACGATCGTTGAACTGCTGAACAAAGCAAAGGTCTGCGCCTGGAGCGTCACCGCCCAGAAGACCCGCGGCTGGGAGTTTTACTTCATCCGCCACGCCCTCGACCAGAACCGTGTGCGCGACGTGGAGCACTTCACCGTTACGGTCTACCAGCAGATCGAGGACGGGAAATACGTCGGCAGCGCCTCCGCCGAGCTGCACCCGACAAGCTCCCCCGAGGAGGCCGCCGCGCTCATCGACTCCCTGGCCTACCGCGCGACGCTCGTGAAAAACGAGCCCTTTACCCTTGTACCCGCCTACGAGGAGGAAAAGGAGAGCGCCGCCCCCATCGACACGGCCGCCATTGCTGCAGACTTCCTCAGCACCATGAAAAGCCTGCCCGAGACGGAGACGGAGGATATCAACAGCTACGAGCTCTTTGTATCTGAGAAGACCACGCGCGTGCTCAACTCCAACGGGCTCGACGTCTCTGATCGCGCCGCTGCGAGCATGCTCGAGGTCATCGTGAACGCCCGCCGCGGCGGGCATGAGATCGAGCTCTACCGCGCCTTCACCAGCGGCAGCTGCGATGCGGAGGGCCTGCGGCGCGAGCTCGTCAAGGCTATGGCCACCGGGCGCGACCGTCTGCAGACCCGCCCGACCCCGAATCTCGGCAAGGCGGACGTGCTCTTCTCCACCAAGGCCGCCTGCGACATTTACTATTTCTTCCTCGCCCGCCTTGACGCGGCGAATATCTACCACAAATTCAGCGACTGGCAGCCCGGCGTCCCCATCGCCGAAGACGTGCGCGGCGACAAGGTCAGCGTGCGGACGCTCCGCAGCCTCCCCAACTCCTCCGCCAACGCCCGGCACGACGCCGAGGGCTCCCGGGTGCGCGAGACGCTGCTCATGGAGGACGATGTTCCGCAGCGCTTTATCGGCAGCCGCCGCTACGCCTGCTATCTCGGCCTGGAGGATTCCTTCATCCCCGGCAACGTGGCCTTCTCCGGCGGCACGCATACGGAGGAGGAGCTGCGCAAAGGCCCCTACCTCGAGGCCGTGGAGTTCTCCGACTTTCAGGTGGACGACATGACCGGCGACGTCTTCGGCGAGCTCCGCCTTGGCTACTGGCACGACGGCGAGAAGGTCATCCCCGTCTCCGGCGGCTCGGTCTCCGGCTCGATGTTCGACTATCTGAAGGCCATGGAGATGAGCGCGGCGCAGACCCAGTACAACCGCTTTCTGATCCCCTCGCTCACGCTGCTGCGCGGCGTCACGGTGACGGGAGCGGAGAAAGAGGAATAACAGGACCTGCCCCGGAAGGAGGGGCCTCACCATGGAATTTCGCTTTGACCCGCTTGCCCAGCGCTATCCCTCCCAGCGCTATCCGCTCTATGCCCGCGGCGGCATGGTGAACAGCTCAAGCCCCCAGGCCTCCGCCGCGGGGCTTGAGGCGCTGCGCCGCGGCGGAAACGCCGTGGACGCCGCGATAGCCGCGGCCGCCTGCCTGACCGTCACGGAGCCCTGCTCCAACGGCCTCGGCTCCGACGCCTTTGCCCTTGTCTGGTCAGAGAAGGAGCAGCGGCTCTTCGGCCTCAACTGCAGCGGCCCCGCGCCTGCCCTGGCGGACTGGAAAAAGGTGCTCGACGAGGGGCGGGACGAAAACGGGCGCATGCCGCGGCACGGCTGGACGAGCGTGACTGTGCCGGGCGCGGTCATGGCCTGGGCCTCGCTCACGAAGCGCTTCGGGCGCCGCAGCCTCGCGGAGAACCTCGCCCCCGCGGTACAGTACGCCCGCGCGGGTTACCCCTGCGGCGCAAATCTGGCGCAGGCCTGGCAGGGCGCCTTCGCCGCCTATCAGAAGAGCCTGCGCGGAGACTGCTTTGACGCCTGGTTTCGCACCTTCGCGCCGGCCGGCCGCGCGCCAGAGGCGGGGGAGCTTGTGCGTCTGCCGGACCATGCCGACAGCCTCGAGGCCATCGGCGAGAGCGGCGGCAGGGCCTTCTATGAGGGCGAGCTCGCCCGACGGATCGACGCGGAGAGCCGGCGATACGGCGGCTGGCTGCGCTATGAGGATCTGGCCGCCTTTCAGCCGCTCTGGGTGGAGCCCATCCGCGTGAACTACCGCGGCCTCGAGGTCTGCGAGATCCCGCCGAACGGGCAGGGCATCGTGGCGCTGATGGCTCTGAACATCCTCAAGGAATTTTCCCTCCCGTCCCGGGACGATCCGATGAGCTTCCACCGGCAGATCGAGGCGATCAAGATAGCCTTTGCGGACGCCTTCCGCTGTGTGACCGATCCGCGAGACATGGCGCTCGACTATCACAGCCTGCTCACTCCCGCCTACGGCGCGGCGCAGGCCGCGCGGATGACGGAGCGCGCCCAGGTCTACGGCAGCGCGCTCCCGCCGAAGAGCGGCACTGTGTATCTCTGCGCGGGCGACGGCGAGGGCAACCTCGTCTCCTACATCCAGTCCAACTACATGGGCTTTGGCTCCGGCATCGTTGTGGCGGGGACGGGGATCGCCCTGCAGAACCGCGGCGCGGACTTCTCGCTCGACCCCGCGGCAGCGAACGTCCTCAAGGGCGGCAAGCGCAGCTATCACACCATCATCCCCGGCTTCCTCATGCGGGACGGCCGTCCCCTCGGCCCCTTCGGGGTCATGGGCGGCTATATGCAGCCGCAGGGGCATGTGCAGGTGGTGTCCAACCTGGTGGACTTCGCGCTTGACCCGCAGCAGGCGCTCGACGCGCCGCGCTGGCAGTGGATGCGCGACGGGAGCGTCACCGTGGAGAGCCGCTTTGATCCCAATCTCGCCCGCGCGCTGCGCCGCATGGGACATGATGTCCGCGTTGATCTGAGCACGTCCTCCTTCGGCCGCGGGCAGATCATCCTGCGGCAGTCCAACGGCGTCCTCGTCGGCGGCACCGAATCCCGCACCGACAGCAATATTGCCCTGATATGAGCTCCGCAGAAGATCCGCCCGCCACAGACAGGCAGAAAAGGAGAGAATCCTGTTTGGATTCTCTCCTTTTTCGTAATTGTAATATGGCAGTCCAAGTCCGACCCGCCCTCCAGGTTTGCATGGGGAGAGCGCGAGAGGGGATTGGTTATTCCCTCTCGCTCTATTTGAGCGAAGCGGATAATATCGCGGCGCAGCCGCGGCACCAAAAAGGAGAGAATCCAATAGGATTCTCTCCTTTTTGGTGCACCGGGCAAACTAAACCCGAACCAGGCTCGTCCCGCATGGGGAGAGCGCGAGAGGGGAGGGTATGACCCTCTCGCCACATTTGAGCGAAGCGGATCAACGCCCGCCGCAGGCGGGCCACCAGAAAAGGGGAAATCCTGATCGGATTTCCCCTTTTCTGGTGCCGGCGGTCGGACTCGAACCGATACGCTGCAGAGCAGCAAGGGATTTTAAGTCCCTGGTGTCTACCATTCCACCACGCCGGCAAATCCGCTTAACAAGATAGCACGCGGGGAGGGGCCTGTCAAGCGTCTTCCCGCCTGGGCAGATCACGGCGAAGGGTTCGCGCTTTCCGTCGCGGATAACGAAGCGATCGTCCGGGCGGCAGCAGTTGGGGCTAAAAAGCAGATCGCGATACGCTGCTTTCTGTCAATGTCGAGCGGTCGGTTTGCCGTGACATGTCCTCCTGCTTCCTGCGGTTGAGATCGCCCCGTTCATCGGCAGGGTGCTGCCGGTGAACGGGGTGCGGTTCACGGGCAACGGTTCGCGTTGCCCTCTGCGCTTATTTGCGCTTGTTGCGGCCCCAGAAGGTGTTGAAGCGGTCGGGCTTCCACTCGGGCGCAATGTCCTTGACGGCCTCGGCGGCGCTGATGACCGCGCCGTCATTATCCAGGTCGATGAGCGTATAGCGGTCGTTGCCCATGCCGAGCTCCTTCATATAGCTCAGCTGGCGCAGGCCGTGGCGGCTCTCGATGCGCTCGATCATGGCCCGGCCGCCCCCGCCGGGCAGACTGTAGATGAGGTCCACGCAGGCGCTGTCCAGAGCCAGGATATCCAGCGAGGCGAGAATGCCCACGTCCGGCGTGACGACGGGTGCTGCCTCCGTGCCGGCGCAATCGCAGTCCACGGAAATGTTGCGCATCGTGTTGATATAGCAGATATGCGGCGCAAAATGGTCGACCGTGGCCTTGGTGCTCTCGGTCATGCGCTCCATGAACTCTTCCTTGTTGATGCCCCACATGTTGTCGCCCCGCTGGTGGATCTCCTTCTTGCCGATACGGCCGTCGGCGCAGCCGATGCCGATGTTCTTGTTGGAGCCGCCAAAGCCGCCCATGGTGTGCCCCTTGAAATGCGTGAGCACGAGGAGAGAATCATAGTTCGCCAGATGACTGCCGACGTGCATCTCGTCAAACCACTTGCCGCCCTTTACCGGGAAGGTGGTCACGCCCTCCTCATCGGTGATGTCCACGGGGCAGAAGGTCCAGCCGTTGATTTCCAGCGTCTTGCGGTGCTCCTCGGTGGTGTAGCGGCTGCCTTCGTAGAAGGTGTTGGTCTCGACGATCGTCGCATCCGGCAGGCGGGAGGCGAGAAGCTCCTTCACCCAGGGGCGGGGCAGGAAGTTCGGCCCTTCGGCCTCGCCGGTGTGCAGCTTAACGGCGACCTTGCCCTCCAGCACGGAGGAGACGCGGTCATAGAGTTTCTTGAGCCCCTCTTCGGAGAGGTCACGCGTGAAGAAGACGACGGAGCTCTCGCCCGTGCGCTCTTCAAAGGGGACGTAGCGGTTGCCGCCAACGCCGGCGACGGGATTTTTCATGCTCATGTTTACCGATCCTTTCTGGGCAGTACAGGGTGATTGACAACGATCCGGGGGGAAAACCATTTAAGAGAATATATTATTATATCCTTTTTCGGAGCATCTGACAAGTCCCGGATAAAAGCTGCGCGCGGGCGCCCCCGCTTGACGAAGCGCAGGAAGAAGTCTATAATTTTATTGTTATACTTTGCGTTTGCGTACGGCCGAGCCCTACACAAGCCTGATCCGGGAAGGAAATATGCCATGGAGTTTGCAGCCCTGCAGTTGAGCGGGATCGGGGAGATCTCCCCTTTTTTCAAGAAAATCAGAACCAAGACCTGTGATTATACCGTCGGCGGTATGTTCATGTGGCGCGATTTTTACCGCATGGAGTACGCCGTGTCCGACGGCGTGTTCTATTCGCGGCTCCACAGCGCGCATGGCGCGCGTTACTACAATCTCCCGATCGCGGACGATATCCCGGCGGCTCTGCGCGGCTTCCGGGAGGCGACCGGGGAGGCGGCGCCCACCTTCTGCACGATCCCGGAGGAGTATCTGTCCGTGTTCCGGGAGATTTTTCCGGGCTGCGGCGTGTCCTACCAGGAGGAGTTTTCCGACTATCTGTTTCGCTATGACGACCTCGCCGGGCTGCACGGAAAGAAATACAGCGGGCAGCGCAACCAGATCAGCCAGTTCAAGCGCGCCAACGAGGACTGGAGCTTTACGCCGCTGGGCGAGGATATGCTGGGTGAGGTGAGGGAGTTCTTCCTCCGTAAGTATCTGCCCGAGAGCGCGGACGGCGCGTATGAGCGCGAGGAAAACCGCAAGGTCCTCGAGGTGCTTGACAATTTCCGCGCCTACGGCTTCTCCGGCGGCGTGCTGAAAGCGGGCGGCGCCGTCGTGGGCTTCTCGCTCGGAGAGATCATCGGGGACACGCTCTATGTCCACATCGAGAAGGCCGACCGCGGCTGCAAGGGCGCGTACCAGATGCTCGTCAACCAGTTCGCGGCGGCGCAGCGGCAGGAGCAGCTGCTTTACATCAACCGCGAGGAGGACATGGGAGATCCCGGCCTGCGCGCGTCGAAGCAGTCCTACCACCCCGTCGCGCTGCTGAAAAAGTTTGTCGTTAGGGTGGATAATAATGACTATAAGGTGGCGAAAAGCTAAAAAGCTTTTCGCCGCGCGGCTTTGCCGCGCAGCCAAACAGCATAGCTGTTTGGCCATATATTCATTTCAATGAGCATCGGGCGAATGA
>OCVV011081726.1_pt1 | contig 17005 bp, 15 predicted proteins | sample 1539721 | NCBI WGS metagenome assembly OCVV01 (sample SAMN02144230, study PRJEB22623) | gut metagenome | biome: sheep rumen | host: Ovis aries | place: New Zealand | reverse complement strand
GCGTTGACGGCGACATCATCGACCGCCTCATCATGAAGGAAGACCGCAAAAAGACGGGACTGAGCGTAGAGCAGACTGACAGTTTGTCACAAGTGTTCCGTTCGCAGATGCCGAAGATGGACAAGACGGAGTTCTCCGTTGAGGTGCAGTCGCTGGGCGAGCAGGCTCAGCCCGTGCTCATCACGCAGAGCGAATACATGCGCCGCATGAAGGACATGAGCCGCTTCCAGAGTGGTATGGGCTTCTACGCCCAGATGCCCGACATGTACAGCATCGTGTTGAACGCCGACCACGAACTGGTGAAGCGCGTTCTCGCCGACACCGAGGCCAACACCGCCGAGGCGCTGAAGCCCATCCTCAGCGAACTGAAAGGTCAGGAGGCTCGCCTTGCCGCTATCCGTCAGACGCAGGACAAGAAGAAGTACGACGAACTGACGCAGGAGGACAAGGACCAGAAAGCCGAAGCCGAAAAGGCCGTCAACGAGCAGAAGGAAAAGAAGAACGCCCTGCTGGCCGACTATGCCAAGCAGAACAGCGTTGTCCATCAGCTCATCGACCTCGCCCTGCTGCAGAACGGCATGCTGAAGGGTGCTGCCCTCGATGCCTTCTTGAAGCGCTCGGTCGACCTGATCAAATAAAGAAATACCGCCTACAAAGCTGCTTCCCGACGTCGGGAGGATGCAGGCATACGACGAACGTTCCGCTGTCGAAAAGACAGCAGGACGTTCGTTTTTTTATACTCCTTCCGCCTCTTGCCTGAACCAAAGCATGATTACCAGATTTGTACCACGGCGTGGTAAACGATGTACCAGGCCGTGGTAAACGATGTACCAGCACGTGGTAAACGATGTACCAGGCCGTGGTAAACGATGTACCAGGCCGTAGTAAACGATGTACCAGGCCGTGGTAAACGATGTACCAGGCCGTGGTACTGATTCCGGAAGGCCGTGGCAGTGGGTGCAGAAGGGACGTGAAGATGACGCCCGAGGGAGGCGGAGGCCGACTGGAACTTACGTTTGCAACCGATGGAATCTATTGAAAAAAAAGATTAACAAGGGGCGGCCGTGTCATTAAGAGCCGTTAATAAGCGGTTTTCTATTGTTAAATAGGGATAAAGAAACGCGACAATTTGTCAGATTAACATTTTTTGCGCTTAAATTTGCAGGCGAAAAAATAAACATTTGCAGGCCTTTTGCGTCTGACAAAGAGGAGCCCGGGAAACCATAGCCCCCTCAGCCAGCACGAAGGCAACAAGAAGAATAAACAAGAAAGTTAAACCAATAAAAACAAGTTGAGACAATGAAAAAGGTTCAAAAGTATTTGTTTGGAGCCATGTGCATTGCAGCACTTGGCATTTCAGCAGGAACATTCATGAAGGTAAATGCGGCAAGCGAAGCCGTTACGATTTCAGGGCAACCCGTCGACTTGACCTATGCAGCCGAGAAGGCACTGCCGGCAGTCGTACACATCAAGTATGTACAGAACTCGAAGACGCAGACCGTGCGCATGCAAAGCGACCCGTTTGAGGACTTCTTCAGCGATCCGTTCGGATTCTTCGGCGGCCCGCAGGGAGGCACGCGCGAGCGCCAGGTGCAGACTCCTAAGAAGACTGCTACGGGCTCGGGTGTGATTATCTCGCCCGACGGCTACATCGTCACCAACAACCACATGGTGGAAGGTGCCGACGAACTCACCGTGACACTGAACGACAACCGCGAGTTCTCGGCCCGCATCGTGGGCACCGACAAGACCACCGACCTGGCTCTGATCAAGGTAGACGGCAAGAACCTGCCTACCATCTCCATTGCCAACAGCGACGACCTGAAGGTGGGCGAATGGGTGCTGGCCGTAGGCAACCCGCTCGGACTGAACAACACGGTGACAGCCGGCATCGTTTCGGCCAAGGCTCGCTCCATCGGTGCCAATGGCGTGGAGTCGTTCATTCAGACCGATGCTGCCATCAACCAGGGTAACTCTGGTGGCGCACTGGTGAACACGCGTGGCGAACTCGTGGGCATCAACGACATGCTCGTATCGCCCACTGGCTCGAACATCGGCTACGGTTTTGCCATTCCCACAACCCTGATGAACAAGGTGGTGGCCGACATCAAGCAGTACGGAACCGTGCAGCGTGCGCTGCTGGGCATCAAGGGTGGCGACGTGATCAACTACATCAACGAGCAGAAGGACAAAGAAAAGGAAGTTGACCTCGGTACCAACGAGGGCGTCTACGTCTCGGAGGTGGAAGCCGACGGTGCAGGTGCTGATGCCGGTCTGGAGACGGGCGACGTCATCACTCATCTCGACGGCAAGAAGGTGACCAAGATGTCTGAACTTCAGGAGATTATGTTCAACAAGCGTCCGGGCGACAAGATCAGCCTGACCTTCCTGCACAATAAGAAGAGCCATACGAAGACCGTCACGCTGAAGAACGCCCAGGGCAACACGAACGTCGTGAAGCAGGCCGACATGGACGTACTGGGAGCCGACGTGCGCCCCATCACCTCGCAGCAGAAGGAACAGCTCAACATCAACTACGGTCTGGAGGTCATCAAGGTGAACAACGGCAAACTGAAAGAGGCCGGCATTACGAAGGGCTTCGTCATCCAGAGAGTAAACGACGCCGACATGAAGACGGTGGAAGACCTGCAGCAGGCTGTGAAGGATGCTTCGATGAGCAAGGAGCCCGTGCTCGTCATCCGCGGCACCTATCCCACCGGCAAGCGCGGCTACTTCATCGTAGATCTGGGCCAATAGAGCAAATAGCGGCAAAAGATAACAAGGAAGAGTGGAAATGTACAAATATTTCCACTTTTCTTTGTCTATTACAAAAAACTTTCGTATTTTTGCAGCTAAACTTCAACAACGAGTCTAATGAGACAACTGAAAATTACAAAATCGATTACCAATCGCGAAGATGCTTCGCTCGACAAGTACTTGCAGGAAATCGGTCATGAGGAACTGCTGACTGCCGAAGAAGAAGTGGAACTGTCGCAGCGCATCAGGAAGGGCGACCGCGAGGCTTTGGAACGTCTCACGAAAGCCAATCTGCGCTTTGTTGTTTCGGTGGCCAAGCAATATCAAAATCAGGGTATGAGCCTCTCCGACCTCATCAACGAGGGCAACATGGGACTCATCAAGGCTGCCGAACGATTCGATGAGACCCGAGGTTTCAAGTTTATCTCCTATGCCGTGTGGTGGATTCGCCAGAGCATTCTGCAAGCCATTGCCGAGCAGAGCCGCATCGTGAAAGTGCCGCTCAACCAGGTGGGCGCCTACAACAAGATCAACAAGGTGCTCAACCAGTTTGAGCAAGAGAACGAACGCCGGCCCAACGTCAACGAGATTGCCGACCAGATTGACCTGCCCGAAGAGAAAATTGAGGTGGCCATGAAGCAAGGCGGACGCCACGTGTCGGTGGATGCTCCATTCCACGACGACGAGAGCAGTAGCCTGCTCGACGTGCTGCCCAACAACGACTCGCCCGAAGCCGACAACGAACTGCTGCGCGAATCGCTGCGCAAAGAGATTGCCAATGCCCTGCAAGTGCTCTCGGAACGCGAGCGCAACATCATCGAGGCCTTCTACGGCATCAACCAGCCGGAGATTACACTTGAGGAAATCGGCAACAAGTACGGCCTCACCCGCGAGCGCGTCAGACAAATCAAGGAGAAAGCGATTCGCAAACTGCGCAAGAACACGAAAAACAAAGTACTGAAAACATACTTATAAACAACAGGAACTCAGAAACACATGAAACATAGGAACATCCTTCTGGCGGTCATGACCGTGGCGATCAGCACACTCTTGCCCATGCAAATGCAGGCCATCAACAAGCAGACACCACTCTACATGTTCGGCTTCGGCATGTCGCTCAACGACTCTACCGTCTATCTCACGGAAATACAACACGTCGACTCAGCATGGGTGGACACGAAGACGGGCTTCCTCTACAGTCGCGAAAACTACTCGGACCAGCTGAGACGATATCTGCAGGAAGAGGCTGGCATTGCCCACCCCACGAGCGTGGTCCTATTTGCCGAAAAGCGCAAGAACATCGAGAAGAAATACCTGAAGTTCAAGAAGCGCTATGCACCCAGCGCCAAAAAGCGACAGAAGAAGAACATCAACTACATTCTGAAGAACATCGACCCGACGGCGTTCTCCTTTACACACATTACACCCGACACCCCAGAGGCCCGCTACACGGCTGAGGAGCTGAAGGAAGCCATCAAGAAGGAGAAGGTAGAACTGAAAGAAGCCAAAAAGAAAGCCGCAGCCAAGGCAAAGGCCGACAAGCAGGCCAAGAAGGAAGCACGCGTAAAGGCTATGGCTGATGCCAAGCAGAGGGCCAAGGAACTGAAGAAGAAGTGATGGCACAATCTCATTTCTACCGTATAGCAGAGCATTGCGTACGCATAGACTTTGCAGAAGGCGACCGTAACAGCGTTCGCCTTTTGCCGTCATTCCAACCCTTTGAAAGCGAAGCACCGAGCGACGGGAAGTATTTCTTCCACCTGACCGTGGACGACACGCTGCGCCCTGTGCCCAAGGAGCGACGCGAACGCATCCGCAAATTCGACACAGGCAACGGCGAGACGGTGGTCGACCTGATCGACGATGGCGGCTATCAGTACATCATCAAGAACATCGAAGGTGCTGAATGTGCCCTGCTACGCTCCAACAAAGAGTTCACGGAGTGTCATTGCGCACTCAACGGCAACTACAACATGCGCTCCTTCGGACTGAACAACGCCCTGATGCTGATCTTTGCCTTTGCCGGCAGCTATCATGACACGTTGCTCATCCATGCCTCACTCGTCAGGCAGAACGGCTACGGCTATGCCTTCATCGCCAAGAGCGGAACGGGAAAGAGCACGCACGTGAGCCTCTGGCTGCGCCATCTGCCTGGCTGCGACCTGATGAACGACGACAACCCCATTGTGCGCATCATCGACGGACAGCCCTACATATTCGGTGGTCCATGGAGCGGCAAGACGCCTTGCTACCGCAATGTAAAAGCACGCCTCGGCGCCATCACCCGCATCGACCGCGCTCCTGCCAACAGCATTGAACGGCTGCGCCCCATCGAGGCCTTTGCCTCGCTGCTGCCAGCTTGTTCGTCTATGAAATGGGATGAAGACATCTTCAACCGCATATGCAACACCGTCACCCGAATCGTAGAAACGACGGGCATATACACCTTGCACTGCCTGCCTAACAAAGAGGCTGCCATCATTTGTAACGAAACCATTGCCATCGTATGAATTGCGAGACCAAACAGTTTGCCAACGCCCTGTTGCTGCCTGAAATTGTCAAAATGCTTAACGAAGGCCACACCGTGACCCTGCGGCTCAGAGGCTACAGCATGCGTCCCTTCTTGGAAGACAACCGCGACAAGGCTCTGCTCACCCGCCCCACCCATCCGAAAGTGGGCGATCCCGTCTTGGCAGAGATTCAGCCTGGTCACTTCGTGCTGCATCGTATCGTGGCCATCGAAGGGGAAAATGTCACCCTGCGCGGCGATGGCAATCTGGCCGACGAACATTGCCTGCTCAGCGACGTGAAAGGGGCCGTCATCGGTTTCTACCGCAAAGGCCGCCAACAACTCGACCGGACCGACGGGCTGAAATGGCGCATCTACTCTTGGTTCTGGATGAACCTCTACCCCATCCGACGCTATCTGCTGGCTTTCCACCGCCGCATCTGGCTGAAAGTTTTCAAACCCAAGACTATTTGATACAACAAACGTAAACATAAAAAACAAAACACAATATGAAAGCAAAAAAGGGATTCAACCTAAGAGACGTCTGCGGTGAGAAAATCATCGTGGCCGAAGGAAAAGAGAACATTGATTTCTCAAACATCATCAGCATGAATGAAACTGCCGCCTACCTCTGGGAGCACGTACAGAAGATGGAGTCGTTCACTCCGAAAGAAATGGCCGAGCTTCTTGTGGATGCCTATGAGGTAGACAATGAGACGGCCCAGGCAGACGCCACAAACCTGCTTCGCCAATGGCAGGAAGCCGGGATAGTTGAGGAATAAAGATAGAAAGAAAAAAACAAAAAAAGAAGGAACTCAGAGTAATTCTAAGTTCCTTCTTTTCGTACACTCTCAGGGGTTCGAACCCTGGACCCACTGATTAAGAGTCAGTTGCTCTACCAACTGAGCTAAGAGTGCTCGTGTTGTGCGCCTCAGATGTTTGATTTCTGATTTGCGGTTGCAAAGGTACAACGTTTTTTGTTAACCACCAAACTTTTTCGGACTTTTTTTTCTAAAAAGGCAAAAAAAATGCGTTTTTATCCGTATTTTTACAAAAACAGGGGTCGTTTTATGTGTTTTTTCGATTATTATCACTACCTTTGCACGTAGTAACAAGCATAAAAAGAAGTCATGAAGGAAGTAATCATCAGCGATGCCGAATTGCAAAAGGCAGCTCAATCAGGAATCGATGAGTTCTTGTCGGCAGTGACGCAGGCGACCCTCAACGCCATAGGTGGATCATTGACGGGTGAGAACATCAGCGAACTCAGCAGCGACCAGGTGACACTGCTGGCATACAACATGCTGCATGAGGAAGTGATGGACGGTGGGTTCGTACAACTCATCCACAATGGCTACGGTCCTTTCTTTTTCCAAAATCCCTTTGCAAAGGCCATGCGCCAATGGGGACTGCAAGAATTGGCCAGGCTGATGAATAAAGTGAAGAAACTCTACTACGCATGCCACGAAGAGTTAGAAAAGGAATGCAGCGACGAGGAATTCATGGCTTTGTTCGAACAGTTCCCACAATTCGACGAGTTTGACGACACGTTTGTAGAAAACGAAGAAGAATGGACATCGGCCATTGCCTACTATGTCGATGAACATCTGGAGCAGTTCGTTATTATTAAATAATGTATATAGAAACGCGAGCAAGATGAACAAGGAACAACAGGAACTACGCAAGAAGAGTCCCGTACAAATAAAGAACAAGAAGGCCTCGTTCGAATATTTCTTCGTTGAGGAATATACGGCAGGAATCGTACTGACCGGCACGGAAATCAAATCTATTCGTGCGGGCAAGGCTTCGTTGGTCGATACCTATTGCCACATCATCAACGGCGAGATTTGGGCCAAGGGCATCAACATTTCGCCCTACTTCTATGGTTCATACGCCAACCATGAAGCTAAGCGCGACCGCAAGCTTCTGCTCACCCGACGCGAGATTAACAAGTTGCAAGAAGCCGAGAAGTTGCCTGGTTATACTATCGTGCCGACGCTCATCTTCATCGACCAGAACGGTCGTGCCAAAGTGGACATCGCCCTCTGTCGAGGCAAGAAGCAGTACGACAAGCGCCAGACGCTGAAGGAAAAGGAGGACCGACGCGAAATTGACCGGGCAATCAAACATTTCTAAAAGCATCCGCCAAAATGATTAAGACTATCATCTTCGACTTTGGTGGCGTCATCATTACGCTCGACCATCAGCAAGCAGTAAGAAGATTTCAAGCCCTGGGGCTTGCCGATGCAGAACACCAATTGGACCCCTACACGCAAGGCGGCATTTTCGGCGATATGGAAGTTGGACGTATTGATGCCGAAGAGTTTCGCTTAGCGTTCAGCCAACTCGTAGGCCACGAAGTGAGCCACGAGCAATGCCTGGATGCTTGGCTGGGCTATCGCAGTGAACTCCCACAACGGAACCTCGACATGCTACGATTGTTGAAATCCAAAGGCTACCGTCTTGTTTTGCTTTCCAACACGAACCCTTATATGATGAGCTGGGCTGAGAGCAATGACTTCGATGGTTGCGGCCACCCCCTATCCTACTATTTCGATGCAATCTATAAGAGTTACGAGGTGAAGCGTATGAAACCAGACCCTGCATTCTTTGATTTTGTGCTCACTCAGGAGAAACTGAATCCCACCGAGACGTTGTTCGTTGACGACGGTCCAAGGAACGTGGCAATCGCCGCGCAGCTTGGGCTCAAGACATTTTGTCCGAAAAACGGTGAGGATTGGACCAAAGAACTGCTGCAAATGTTGAGTGGTAATTAAGCTTTAAATTAAGGATGAAAATTCACACATTCGCTGTAGCGCTCACAATAGTGAGTTTACTCTCTGGATGTCAAACGCTGAAAACAGGTGACCTCCTTTTTCACGTTGCCGACAAAGAGAATGCCATCACAACCGTTACGCCAGGCATGATTGACCACGTAGCCATCGTTATCTCGCCAGACAGTGTAGTTGAAGCGGTTGGTAAGGGTGTTGTGAAGAGTTCCATTGCTTCACTTTTAGAGCAAGACGGCTATTACGTCAAGGCAAGAGTGAAAGGTGCTGACAGGCAAAAATCAATTAAAAGGGCACTTGAGTACCTTGGCCGCACTTATGATTATCTTTACTTGCCAGACAATGAAAGCATTTACTGTTCTGAGCTCGTGCAGTTGGCCTTTGTTGACAAACACGGCCAACCCCTATTCTCGCCTGTTCCCATGTCATTTCACGATGCTTCAGGACAAATCACTGATTATTGGATTCACTTCTATGCCCGTCACGGCATGGAAGTGCCAGAAGGCAAGCCTGGCACAAATCCTGGCGAACTGTCACAACGCAAGAATGTAAAAATGGGTCACCGCCAACTACGCAAACTCCCAAGGCGATAGGAACACAGCTAACCGAGCGAATCATAAAAAAACGCTAAATAATAAATGAAAATGTGAGAATGTCAGCAAAAAATAGTAACTTTGCAAAGATATAGAAGAAGATTCTTTATTTAAACTAATATTCAAATAGGTATGACAATCAATGAGTTCAATTTTGCCGGTAAGAAGGCAATCGTGCGCGTTGACTTCAACGTGCCCCTCGATGAAAATGGTAAGATCACTGACGACACCCGCATTCGTGGTGCCCTGCCCACACTGAAGAAAGTGCTGGCCGATGGTGGTGCACTCATCATCATGAGCCACATGGGTAAGCCCAAAGGTAAGGTGAATCCGAAGCTCTCGCTGGGTCAGATCAAGGACGCCGTGGCTGAGGCTCTGGGTGCTCCCGTTACTTTTGCTCCCGACTGTGCCAAGGCTCAGGAGCAGGCTGCTGCCCTGAAGATGGGCGAAGTGCTGCTGCTTGAGAACCTGCGCTTCTATCCTGAGGAAGAAGGCAAGCCCGTGGGTGTTGAAAAGGGCACTCCCGAGTACGAAGAGGCCAAGAAAGCCATGAAGGCCAGCCAGAAGGAGTTTGCCAAGACACTTGCTTCCTATGCTGACGCCTACGTCATGGACGCCTTCGGAACCGCTCACCGCAAGCACGCTTCCACGGCTGTCATCGCCGATTACTTCGATGCTGACCACAAGATGCTGGGCTACCTCATGGAGAAGGAAGTCCAGGCTGTTGACAACATCCTGTCGAACATCAAGCGCCCCTTCACCGCCATCATGGGTGGCTCGAAGGTTTCCACGAAGATCGGCATCATCGAGAACCTGCTTGGCAAGGTCGACAACCTTATTCTCTGCGGCGGCATGACCTACACCTTCGCAAAGGCCATGGGTGGCGAGATCGGCAACTCCATCGTTGAGCTCGACAAGCTCGACGTCGCTCTCGACGTGATGAAGAAAGCCAAGGAGAACGGTGTGAACCTCGTGCTCGGCACCGACTGCATCGCAGCTGACAAGTTTGCCAACGATGCCAACACACAGGTGTGCCCCGCCAACGCCATTCCCGAAGGATGGGAAGGTCTGGATGCTGGTCCTGAGACCCGCAAGGCTTTTGCTGCTGCCATTGAGAATGCTAAGACCATCCTTTGGAACGGTCCTGCTGGCGTGTTTGAGTTCGACAACTTTATCGGCGGTTCGAAGGCTATTGCAGACGCCATTGCCAAGGCTACTGCCAATGGTGCCTTCTCGCTCATCGGTGGTGGCGACTCTGTTGCCTGCATCAACAAGTTCGGCATGGCCGACCAGGTGAGCTACATCTCTACCGGTGGTGGCGCTTTGCTCGAAGCCATCGAAGGCAAGGTACTCCCCGGTGTTGCAGCCATCAAGGGCGAGTAATCGATTCCTTTTTGATTTCAACGCATAAAAAAACTTCCCAAGGATTTCTCCCTGGGAAGTTTTTTTTATGTTCAATTCCTAATTAAGGAAGTTCTACCCACTTCACATAGCTGAAGTCCTGACGATGAGGCAGCAGATCGTTCTTAGGATACATGCGGACGGCACTCTTGAAGATACCAGCATTGTCCGGCTCCATCATGCCTTCGAAGATATAGTTGTTGCCTTCACGTCCGACCACATTCAGTCCAACCTTAGAGAAGACATGCTCCTCACCATTCTTATCAGTGCGAATGTTGACGAGTTCCATGCCAACAGCATCATCAAGACCTTGCTCATTGACGACATAGCGCAACTTATACTGCTTACCAGTCTCTGCACCAGATGCAGGAACCTCCCACTCAGCACTTACCACGTTGATGGCATCCCAACGCTCGGCAACCGTCTCCTTCCACTGAGCAATGTCCTTGGCAAGGCGATAGTTGTTGGCAGCAATTTCCTTGAAACGCTTTGCTTCCTTACAATAGAACTTCGAATAATAGTCGTCGAGCTGACGCTTCATCGTGTAGTGCGGGGCAATCTGAGCGATAGAGTTCTTGATTACTTTCACCCAACCTTCTGAGTAGCCCTTCTTGTTCTTCTTGTAGTAGAGCGGAATAATTTCGTTCTCAAGCAGACCATAGATAGTGGCGGCATCAAGTGCATCCTGATAGCCCTGATTCTGATAAGTGCGCTTCTCGGTGAGCGCCCAGCCAGCACCTTCACGGTAGCCCTCAAGCCACCATCCATCAAGCACCGAGAGATTGACGACACCGTTCATCTCGGCCTTCTCACCACTGGTACCGCTGGCCTCAAGAGGACGTGTAGGAGTATTCATCCAAATATCTACACCCGAAACGAGGCGGCGAGCCAGCAGGAAGTCGTAGTCCTCGAGGAAGATGATCTTACCGAGGAACTCAGGACGCTGAGAAATTTCGTAGATCTTCTTGATCAGTCCCTGACCAGCACCATCAGCAGGATGAGCCTTACCAGCAAAGAGGAAAATAACGGGGTGCTCAGGATTGTTCACAATCTTAGACAGACGATCGACGTCAGTGAAGAGCAGATGTGCACGCTTGTAGGTAGCGAAGCGACGGCAGAAGCCAATAACCAGTGCATTGGGGTTCATTTTCTCCAGCAGACTTACCACGCGTGAGGGATCGCCCTGGTTCTTCAGCCAAGTCTCGCGGAACTGCTCCTTAATGTAGGCGAACAGTTTCTTCTTCAGCGCCATGCGAGTTGCCCAGATTTCATCATCGGGACAATTGTAGATAGCCTCCCAAATCTTCTGGTTCGACTGGTCACTCATGAAGGACTCATCGAAGTACTTGGCATAAAGTTTACGCCACTCGGTGGCGGCCCAAGTCGGGAAGTGAACACCATTGGTGACGTAACCCACATGGTTTTCTTCAGGGAAGTAGCCCTTCCAGATGGGAGCAAACATCTTCTGCGACACCCAACCATGAAGCTTCGAAACACCATTCACCTCCTGGCAAGTGTTGCAAGCGAATGTCGACATGCAGAACTTTTCAGACTTGTCATCAGGATTGGTACGACCCATGCCAATGAATTCATCCCAGGTGATGCCAAGCATCTGCGGATAGCCACCCATATATTTGCCGAAGAGTCCTTCGTCGAAATAGTCGTGACCGGCAGGCACAGGCGTGTGTACTGTATAAAGACCGCTGGCACGCACCAATTCGAGTGCCTGATTGAAGGTCAGTCCTTCCTGAATATAGTCGCAGAGGCGCTGCAGGTTGCAAAGTGCGGCATGGCCCTCGTTGCAATGATAAACGTCCTTCTTGATGCCGAGCTTCTTCAGCAGCTGCATACCACCAATACCCAGCAGAATCTCTTGCTTCAGACGATTCTCCCAGTCGCCACCATAAAGCGAGTGAGTGATTGGCTTGTCAAACTCGGAATTGAGTTCGTTGTCAGTATCAAGCAGATAGAGTTTCACACGACCCACATTCACGCGCCACACGTATGCGTGTACCTTATAATTAGTATAGGGCACATCAATAACAAGAGGAGTGCCGTCGGCATCAAGTTGACGCTCAACGGGCAGAGAGTGGAAGTCCTGCGACTCGTATTTGGCAATCTGCTGACCGTCCATCGAAAGGCTCTGGGTAAAATAGCCGAAGCGATACATGAAACCTACGGCACACATATCAACGTTAGAGTCTGACGCTTCCTTCACATAGTCGCCAGCGAGCATGCCAAGACCACCTGAATAGATTTTCAGGGCCGAGTGCATACCATACTCCATGCAGAAGTAGGCCACGGAAGGACGGCTATGATCAGGCTCCACATCCATATAGGCGCGGAACTGCTCATAAACATTCTTGATGCGCTTCATCAGTGCCTTGTCTTGCACTATTTGCTCCTTGCGGGCGAAACTGAGTCGCTCCAGAAGCAGCACGGGGTTGTGACGCACGTCGTGGTAGAGTTCAGGATCAAGGTCGCGGAACAAATCGCGGGCCTCATAGTTCCATACCCACCACAAGTTGTGAGCAATCTCGTCCAGAGGCTTCAGTTGCTCTGGCAGACTTGACTTTACGGAAAGCTCCCTCCATACGGGAGCACTGGTGTAATCAGCTTTAATCTTCATAATGTTTATTTACTATTTTACGGTTTTTCTTTTTTCTGCAGCTCGAAGTGCTACGTCGTAGGCCGTGTAGTAGTACTCGATAAAGTGCTTCCACAGTGCCTTCTTCGAGAGTTGCTCAGCATGTTTGCGAGCAGCCTTCACCTCGTCGGCCGTCATGGCTGAATACTCAGAAACAGTATCCTTGATAATGTCAGCCACTTCGGAGTAATTATAGTCTGTACGGTGAATCACCTTCACGCCATCGCTTATCTGGCCTTCGTGCCCAATCACCTTGTTAGCCCACATACCGAAGCCTGCCAGGTCTGTAGTAATACAGGGCACGTGGAAGGCTACTGCCTCCAGCGGTGTGTATCCCCAAGGCTCATAGTAGGACGGATAGATGCAGAGATCGTTGCCCAACACCACGTCGTAGTAGGTCATGTTGACCACTCCGTCGTTGCCCGTCAGATAGCAAGGCAGGAAAATGAGCTTCACGCGGTCCTCCTTACGATTGTGCATGTCGTAGAATTTCATCATGTTCAGCACGTTATCGTGTCCCATGTTATGAAGCCAGTGGGTAATCATCGGCACCTCCAATGGTTCGTGCTCCTTCTCCCCTTTCTTCATTCTTTCTACAAGATCCTGACGGGGCTCGCCTACCCAACCAGGCACGACGATAAAAGCCAGCACCGTCTTCTTCAGGTTGCGGTCGCGCAACAGACGATTCATGGCTTCAATAAAGACATCAATACCCTTATTGCGGAACTCATAGCGTCCACTTGTAGAAACAATCAAGGTATCATCGTCTAAATCGGTGCCCATCAGCGCGTTAGCAATATTAAGCAAACGACGGCGTGCGGCCTTGCGTTTCCGAGTAAACGTTGCACCACGCGGCACAAAATTATCTTCAAAGCCATTGGGCAACACCACATCTACAGGCTTATCAAGAAGCTCCAAACACTCGCGCGCTGTGATATCACTCACGGTGGTAAAACAATCGACGTTGTGTGCTGTTTGGCGCTCAATGGAATGCTTGCTCTCCACGTTCAACTCGCCAGCCATCTGCGTGCCGTTGTAGGCAAAGAGATAGTCATAAAGAGGCTTGTTGTTGCCGGCAATAGAACGACCGATACTAGTGGCATGGGTCGTAAAGATCGTGGCAACTTGAGGCAACGCATGGCGTAAATAAAGCAGGCCGAGACCTGTCATCCATTCGTTGCCGTGATAGATGACTTTCGGTTCCGATTCGGGAGTGGACAATTGGGAGTAAACACTCTCCACAACCTTGGCAGCTGCATAGGAGAACATCGATGCCTCGTCATAATCGCCGTAGGCATGCAACGAGTCCACGCCGAAGTGTTCCCACAGGCGTGTGTAGAGTTCATTCTTTTGAGCAAAAAAAGGCTTGAAGTCAACCAGCACGGCTAACGGCTCGCCCGGAATGGCCCAACGGCCAACTTTCACTCGGAGTCCTTCACCAGCAGCCTGCTGTTGCCATGCCATGAGCCACGATGGCAATGTAGCGTTCTCATTGAGAGCAGTCGTAGGGGCATCGTCGAAAAGCGGACCTATAAAAATAATCCTATCGGGCAACGCCTCCTGAAGGGTTTTTGCCCGTGTCGACAATACTGTGTAGATACCACCAACTTTATTGCAGACTTCCCAACTCGATTCGAATATATAGTCGGGAACCAACTTGTCCTTTAACATAAAAAACTAATACGCGTCTTAATTTGAGGCCACAAAGTTAATAAAAAAATCTTAAACTTTAGGCCTCAACACAATAAAAAATGCCAAAATCTTGCACTTCTTGATTTATATTAACTAACTTTGCGCAAAAATAGAAAGGAAATAAAAAACAATGAAACGTCACCACCTGATATCCTCACTGATGGCAGCGGTTTTCGCCTTAACTTCTGTTGCCACGCAAGCCCAAACGGAAGTAGCCACATCACGCCTTCCTCAAGAAGAAACGAAGGCCTCGCCTGCTCCTCTTCACCTTGTGAACGACGAGTATCAAGTATGGCTCGACATCGACCTCGACGACCAAACCATTACCGTTCCCGACCAGGAAATATTTGGAGCTATCAACGGCTACATAGGAGCCAAACGCGATCCTCGCAAGTGGCTGGTTACGGCAGTGGAAAAAATTGACGACCATAACTCACGCCTCGAAATCATCAACGATTATGGTAGCGAGGACCTTCTGGCCATGCTCACCCTGTTGCAGGATGGCTCCTACCAATTGCGACAGCTGGAAGGCAGTCCGCTGCGCATCGTCGTGAAGAGTAAATGGCTGAAGTTGCCGAAAGTACTCCCCTTGAAACTTCTGACGAAAGAAGCAACAAGCCCCCAGTAACCGCATGCTCTAAATTTGCAAATTGAGTTATTTTGTCAACCAAATTAACTTAAATTGGTGAGGAAATCAATTGATTTTGCTCTCATTACTCTATTGTTTTCATCCAAAGCTAAGTGCGTCTTCTTTTCTATTTAACCTCTGTTAACCATTCCAAGGAATGAATCTTAGTGCAAATGTTTGGTGGGAAAAAAAGAATTTACTATCTTTGCACACAAACAATTAACTTAAACAAAAAAACAACATGAGATTAGACGGAAGAAGAGAAAGTCAGAATGTTGAAGATCGCCGTGGTATGTCAACCGCAGCTAAGGCTGGTATTGGCGGTCTGGGTGGCATCATCATGATTGCCCTTTTCACGCTTTTGAGTGGAGGCAATCTGGGCGATGTAGTAGGAAACGTGATCCAGCAAGGCGGTCTTGGCGAACTCGGCAGTGTGCAGGAGGAGCAGATGGACGGCCAGCGCGAATTCACTGAGGAAGAGCAGGAATTGGCTAAGTTCTCGCGCCAGGTGCTGGCAGCCACCGAAGATGTGTGGGGCGAGGTGTTCCAGAAGATGGGACGCAAGTACACGGCTCCTACGCTGGTGCTGTTTACCAACCGCGTGAATTCTGCCTGCGGTACGGCTTCGTCGGCAGTAGGTCCTTTCTACTGCTCTGGCGACCAGAAACTGTACATTGACCTGAGCTTCTTCACCACCATGAAGCAGCAGCTGGGTGCCGACGGCGATTTCTCCTATGCTTACGTGATTGCCCATGAGGTGGGCCACCATGTGGAGAACTTGCTGGGCATTCTGGGCAAGGCTCACCAGCAAATGAGCCAAACCGACAAGGTTTCGGCCAACAAGATCAGCGTCCGCTTAGAGTTGCTGGCCGACTACTATGCTGGCGTATGGGCCCACTACGACAACGAAGAATACAACTCACTGGAAGCAGGTGACGTGGAAGAAGCCATCGACTGCGCCCAGAAGATTGGTGACAACTATCTTCAGAAGAAGGCTCAAGGCTATGTGCAGCCAGAGTCGTTCACCCACGGCACATCGGCTCAGCGCATGAGATGGCTGAAACTGGGTATCCAGACTGGCGACATGAACACGACAACGTTTAGTGTTCCAGAGAGTCAACTTTAAAGAAACAAGGGGGCACGCAACTGCTCCCTTTTTTATTATCCACACCTAATCTATTATATTATATATGAAGAAGTTTTTCTTAACAATATGTGCCACATTTATATGTGGACTTGGTGTATGGGCACAATCTGCTACCGATGATAGCCACTTCATCAGTGATGCAGAATTCAGGCAAAAGGTAGAAACTGCTTTTCAGGAGAAAATGCATTTGGTCGGAAGCCAATTCTTTGATTTGCAAGGCCAGAAACTGACTTCCAAAGAACTGGAGGCACTGCATTTCCTTTATGCCTACATGCCTTTGGCCGACATTACCGACTACCCGACAGCCTACCATCTTGCCAACGTTCGGGCAGCCTTTGAGGCCCAGAAGCAGATGGCATGGGGAGAAAAGGTACCCGAATTGCTTTTCCGCCACTTCGTGCTGCCTCAACGCGTCAACAACGAAGCGCTCGACGAGGCTCGACTCGTGTTTTTTAAGGACCTGAAGGAACGAGTGAAAGGAATGGACATGAAGGATGCTATTCTGGAAGTCAACCATTGGTGCCACGAGCACGTCACCTATCAGCCAAGTGATGCCCGCACACTGTCGCCTCTGGCTTGCGTGAAAACAGCCATTGGTCGCTGTGGTGAGGAATCAACTTTCACGGTGACCGCACTGCGCTCGGTTGGCATTCCCGCCCGACAGGTCTATACTCCCCGATGGGCACACACCGACGACAACCACGCTTGGGTGGAAGCCTGGGCCGACGGCGAATGGTATTTCCTTGGTGCCTGTGAACCTGAACCGGTACTGAACCTGGGGTGGTTCAACGCTCCTGCTTCAAGAGCATTGCTGATGCATACTCGCGCTTTTGGCGACTACA
>OCVV012865264.1_pt1 | contig 17007 bp, 14 predicted proteins | sample 1539721 | NCBI WGS metagenome assembly OCVV01 (sample SAMN02144230, study PRJEB22623) | gut metagenome | biome: sheep rumen | host: Ovis aries | place: New Zealand | reverse complement strand
AAAGGTGATTTAGTGATTGTAGTTTTCACAAACCCTATATATATACAAAAAATAAATTTAACATTTTTTATTTTATTGCTATATATATAGGGTTTGCGTATAAAGAATCACTAAATCACATTTTTCGTTTAACATACTGAAAATAAAGGCTTTAAATGGTATAAAAACAGGCTCCATTTGAATTAAATAAAGCCTCCATTTGGGTCAAAAAGAGGCTCTAAACGGTTGCGAAATGGCAACTTTTTATTTTATTTTAACAGTTGAAAAAATCCTTGTAAAGGGGGGAACAAAATTAGGTAATAGTGGTAATAAAAACCGTAAGATGTATAAATAGAATCTGCATATTTCTTTGTAATTTTGCACCTGTCAAAATGAAACAAATTATGAAAAGAATAGTAATCGTTTTAATCGGAGTATTGACTATGGCAACAATGAATGCTCAAAGCCTTAGGGCTAGTGAACGTAGTTCGGAAATGACACTGACAGAACGTCAACGGGGATTAGCAGCATGTGCCTGTCTGATGGCACAGGGTGATTTGGAACGGTTGGAACCGGCGGTGCGACAGGCACTCGACAACGGCGTGACCATCAACGAACTGAAGGAGGCTTTCTCGCAGCTCTATGCTTACACGGGGTTCCCTCGATCGCTGAATGCGCTGGGGGTGCTGAATAAGGTATTACAGGACAAGCCGAATGCTACATGGCAGGAGGGTAAGCCCTGGACACGACCGGCTCTCTGGGACGATGCCGACAAGGCGTTGAAACAGGGTACGGAGGTACAGACCAAGCTCTCGGGGCGTCCTTTCGACTACACCTTCTGTCCGCAGGATGACTACTACCTGAAAGCTCACCTCTTCGGTGACATCTTTGCCGGTGACCAGCTCACTGCCGCCGAACGCGAGATCGTGACTGTAGCAGCACTGAGCGGACTGGAGGGCGTGGCTCCGCAACTCGCTGCCCATAAGCAGGGAGCCGTAAATATGGGGAACTCACAGCAGACTGTCGACGAGCTCTGCCAATGGCTCGACCATGAGGGCTACACCTTACGCAGCCGTTTCCCAAAAGGTAACCCGAATACTGCCTACGCCCGGTATTTCATCAATGACAGTTACCTGGCTCCTATCCAGCCCGCCAACCTCAGCAAGGATGAAAAGACGGTGCAGCCCTTTGCTAACGTCACTTTCGAACCTGGCTGCCGCAACAACTGGCATATTCACCATGGGGCACACCAGATTCTTATCTGCGTCAGCGGTAAAGGATGGTACCAGGAATGGGGCAAGGCTCCCATCGCCCTACTTCCCGGCACGGTCATTGATATCCCTGAGGGTGTTAAGCACTGGCACGGCGCACAGCGTGACTCATGGTTCCAGCACTACACGACTCATGTGGCAACAGGTGGCGAACAGTCAAATGAGTGGTTGGAGCCTGTGACTGACGACATCTATGACCAATTGAAATAAGCGGTCACTTAAAAAAACAGGAAATAATCACAAAAAAATACGTTCTGTCAGATCTTTTTTGACAGAACGTATTTTTCTTTTTTTTTCAATCAGAAGGTGTAGGTCAGTGATGCCTGAATCTGATGACGATTGTCCTTGACATTGACTGATGAGCAGCTGTTGCTCTCGGTAAAGGTACCTGTCTTAACACCATTCTCATCATAGAGATCGACAGTAGCACTGAGGTCTTTCATGAAGGGATAGAAATCACCCTTGCGCATGCTATACTGATAGGCGAGGTCAAGACGGAACTTGTCGAATGAGAAACCGACACCTGCCGTGATGCGATGCGTGTCCTTCCAGTTGACATAGTGCGTAGTAGACGCATAGTAGACACCCGGTGACTCCAGCGTCTGGTCACGGACACCATCTTCCTTATACATCGGAGATACGTAGTTATAACCGAGACGAACGGCAACGTTCTTGTCAATCTTATACTCAGCACCGAGCTTGAGGGTGGAAACACCTCTCAGTGTGTTCTCGGTATGACGCTTCATCACATTGTCCGTGGAGCTCTCCGTATAATAGCTGTCACTCCAGGAATCGTAATAACGTCCGTCGATGGAGCGCATGTCACAAGCTCCATAGTCGGAATACTCATAGACAGCACCGAGTGCGAGGTAGTCGCCTACGGTATGACCCAGACTCAAACCGAACTTCCAAGGGGTGTTGAAACGGAAGTCCTCCTTGGCAGAGGAACGGTCACGCTTAGCCGTTGAACCCTCAGCGCAAACGAAATCAGTGTAGTTCTCTGTTGTCAGGCGATAGAAGGTTGGCGTGGCTACAGATACACCGATACGGAAAGGAGACTCCTCGATAGGACGGAAGATCAGACCTGCCTTGACGTTGAAGCCATGCCCCGTGATCTTGTGGTTATCACATACCAGCACATTATCGTAAAAATCGCTACTAAGGTTTTCAAAATACTCACTGTAGTTCTTATAATGTACGGAATGAACACCCACGGTCAAACCTAAGTACAGGCGGTTCTTGATGTTACCACTGATATTGAAGTCGAACTCACCGATATAACCGGTATTCGCACGACTGAAGTCATAACTCTCTCCATCGTAGCTGTACATCTGCTTGCTTGCCTCATCCCAAAGCATATTACCGAAATACATGTCGTCGAGTTGTGACCAAGCACGGGTGTCGAAAAGCCCTGCAATGTCCTTAACGACAGTCTGGCGGTTCTGCGACGAACCATTCAGTGCCATATTCTCCATGGCAAGCACGTGGTTGAAGTTACGGTTCTTACGGAAGTTGAAACCGAAGTTCAGGTAACTCGTCTTACCAGTACGACCTGCAAACACGATACCAATCTGGTCGAAAGACACATGCGTCTTACTACCGTCCTGGAACGACTTGCCGTCCTCCTGCATATTCACACTCATGGTAGCGGATACCTGTCCCTTGCGGAAGAGACCGATGCCAGCAGGGTTGCTGCCCATCGTAGAGATCTCAGCACCCAGTGCATCCATCGCACCACCCATTCCGACATAACGAGCCGTACCATTCAAATCCTCTGTGGCAAGCGCTGCACCCACATAAGTGTCCTGGGTTGCCGGCTGTGCCTGCAGCTGCATTGCTGTCATAGCTGCTGCAGCGAATAAATATATCTTCTTCATAATCATTGTCTCTAAACTCTAAACCCTAAACTCTCAACTCTAAACTCTAAACTCTAGACTATCTCCTTCCTCCATAAGAGTGACCTCCGCCACTAGAGCGTCCTCCGCCGAAGCCACCTCCACGGCTGCCTCCACCGAAGGAGCCACCACTGCTGCGAGAGCCACCGAAAGAATGGTTCGAGCCATAGTTGTGGTTGGAATAGGTGCGGGTACCGTAACTGCGTGAACCATTGGAATAACGATGGTTAGCACCAGAATAGCGGTGATGGGAATAACCGGCTCGGCTCCAATAGGCACCACTGCCTCCTCTATATCTATAGTAGCGGGGACCGTACCAACCGTAATAATAACGGGGACCATACCAGCCATAGTGATAACGCCAGGGAGAATACCATGCGGAATAGTAATAAGGTGAACGCCATCCCCAATAGGTATCATAGTACCAGGGGTCGTAATACCAGGGATCATACCAGCTGTAGTAGCTGCTGTAATACCACGGTGATGTCCAGCGGCCATCACGATAGCCCTCCCAATAAGCCTCACTCGGAGTATAGCCGTCGAAACGACTCATCTTCTTCGTGTACTTATAGTCGGACGCATCACTGAAGACTGAGTCCGGATAAACACCACGCTTACCATCGAAGTCAATGATATCATTGCCTGCAGAGTCAATGGGTGCTACACGGCTCCATGCACGGCGGTTGTATTCGTCAGCGCTACGTGTACTGCCTGCATAATAAGTATCGGTAGGCATCCCATACTTCTCCGCTTCCTTAGCCACGTTCTCCTTCGTAGGTACGAAATAGAGATCGTCGTCCTGTGCCATCATGGTGATGGGCATGGCTCCTAAGAGGACTGAGAGTAGAACTAACTTTTTCATGTTCATTTCCATCATTTTATAGTTTCACGTTGCAAAATTACAACGATTTTCATTGCAAAGTTAAGGAAAAACCCTAAACTGAGGTAGGTTTTTCCCTATTTTTTGTAATTTTGCACAAAATATTTAACATCAGCATGAAATATTACAAAGTAGATTTTACCATTCAACCCTGCTCTCAGGATGCCCGTGACATCTTAGCGGCAATGGCTGGGGAAGTGGGATTCGAGACTTTTGAAGAGTCGGAAGAGGGACTGGTCGGTTATGTACAGCAAGGACTCTTCGACCAACAGGCACTGGAGCAGACCATCGAGTATTTCCCCATAGTGGACACACGTATCTTATATAAAGTGACTGAGGCAGAGGACAAAGACTGGAATGAGCAATGGGAACAGGAGGGCTTTGACCCTATCATCATCGATGACGGGAAACTGGTGATCCATGATGGGCGCCATCTCCCCCACTCTCAACGCTCAACTCTCAACGCTCAACTCTCCATCGAGATTGACGCTCACCTTGCCTTCGGAACAGGTACCCATGAGACGACCCGGATGATCTGTGCGACACTGTTGAAAGAGAAACTCAAAGGTAAGAAATTACTCGACGCAGGATGCGGAACAGGCATCTTGGGTATTGCTGCACTAAAACTTGGAGCAGAGAACGTAACAGCTTATGACATAGACGAATGGAGTTCTGACAACACCCGTCATAATGCAGTCATCAACCAGGTCGACGACCGTATGACGATTCTCTGCGGAGATGCTACCCTACTCGACGCTATCGACGAACATTTTGACTATGTCGTAGCGAACATCAACCGTAATATCCTCCTACAGGATATGGAGCGTTTCCTGCAAGTCATGGCTAAGGATTCCAAACTGATTCTGAGTGGTTTCTACACGGAGGACATCCCCTTGTTAGAAGCAAAAGGACAAGAACTGGGACTTACCATGGAAAGGCAACGGGAAGACAACCACTGGGCATGTATCACACTTCACAGAGAATAAAACTCAACTTTCGCAAGCTCTGCTTGCTTCAGTTTTAGAGGTGAGTGGAGAGAGGTAAGAGGTGAGAGGAATGCAGATAAACGTAGAAAAATCATAGGATATAGGAAGATAGACAAGGTATTCTCTTACCTCTCACCTCTTACCTCTCACCTCTAAACGTTGAGTATGTGAAACATGCGAAACTTGAAAATAAAATAATAAAATTATTTTCCGAAATCATAATTATTTCGTACCTTTGCATTCTGTAAAGAAAAAAATTTAAATAGTAAATAAACATTATGCTTACATTAAAACTCATTACTGAGGAGACAGACCGCGTCATCCGCGGACTGGAGAAGAAACACTTTAAGGGTGCCAAAGAGGCTATCGACGAGGTACTTGCCGTTGACAAGCGCCGTCGTGAGGCGCAGCAGAAATTAGACGCGAACTTGAGCGAGGCAAAGAAACTCGCCGCTCAGATTGGTGGTCTGATGAAAGAAGGAAAACGTGACGAGGCTGACGCCATCAAAGAGAAAGTGTCTAAGATGAAGGAAGCCAACAAACAGTTGGAAGAGACCATGAATGAGGCACAGGAGGAGATGACCCGTCTGCTCTGCCAGATACCCAACATCCCATATGATGAGGTGCCAGAGGGTGCTGCTGCGGAGGACAACCACGTGGTGAAGAGTAACCAAAAGGAATGTGACGGTACGGATACCGTAGGCAACTGGACTGCCAATCCTGAGGTTCCCACGGCAAAACTGCCGCACTGGGAACTCGCCAAGAAATACAACCTCATCGACTTTGACCTGGGTGTGAAGATTACGGGTGCAGGATTCCCTGTATATATCGGTAAGGGTGCCCGTCTGCAGCGTGCCCTCATCAACTTCTTCCTGGACGAGGCTCGTAAGAGTGGGTATACAGAGATCATGCCGCCAACGGTTGTCAATGCTGCTTCCGGCTATGGCACAGGACAGTTGCCTGACAAGGAGGGACAGATGTATCACTGTGAGGTGGACGACTTCTATCTCATCCCAACCGCTGAGGTTCCAGTGACGAACATCTATCGTGACGTGATTCTCGACGAGGCTCAGTTGCCTATCAAGAACTGCGCCTATACCGAGTGCTTCCGTCGTGAGGCTGGCTCATACGGTAAGGACGTTCGTGGACTGAACCGCCTGCATGAGTTCTCCAAGATTGAAATCGTACGTATCGACAAACCGGAGCATTCCAAGGAAAGCCATAAGGAGATGCTGGAGCATGTGGAGGGACTGCTGAAGAAACTGGAACTCCCCTACCGCATCCTGTTGCTCTGTGGCGGCGACCAGTCTTTCACTTCTTCTATCTGCTATGACTTTGAGGTGTTCTCTGAGGCACAGAAGCGTTGGCTGGAGGTTTCGTCCGTCTCTAACTTCGACACCTATCAGGCTAACCGCCTGAAGTGCCGTTACCGTCGTGCCGACAACAAGAAGATTGAGTTGTGTCATACGCTGAATGGCTCGGCATTGGCACTCCCACGCATTGTTGCCGCTATCTTGGAGAATAACCAGACGGAGAACGGTATCAAGATTCCAAAGGCACTCGTTCCTTATACAGGTTTTGAGATGATTGACTAAACAAACACGAACAAACAAATACTGAACTATGAATAAGATTATCAAGAAGGAGCAATTCTCTGAGAAGGTCTTCCTCTTTGAGATGGAAGCGCCACTGATTGCCAAGAGCCGTAAGGCTGGTAACTTTGTCATCGTACGTGTTGACAAGAAGGGTGAGCGTATGCCTTTGACAATTGCCGGTGCCGATATCGACAAAGGCACTATCACACTGGTTGTGCAGATGGTGGGACTGAGTTCCAAAAAGTTATGCGCTTTGAACGAGGGGGAGTATGTTGCTGACATCGTCGGACCTCTCGGCAATCCCACTCATATAGAGAACTATGGTACGGTGGTATGTGCCGGTGGTGGACTGGGAGTCGCTCCCATGCTGCCTATCATCCAGGCACTGAAGGCTGCGGGCAACCGTGTGCTCTCTGTGATGGCTGGTCGCTCGAAAGACCTGATTATCTTAGAGGATAAAGTCCGTGAGTCGTCTGACGAGGTCATCATCATGACGGATGACGGCAGCTATGGCGAGAAAGGCGTGGTGACTGTGGGTATTGAGAAATTCATCCAGCAGGAGCCGCATGTCGACAAGGTATTTGCCATCGGTCCTCCTATCATGATGAAGTTCTCGAACCTGACTGCTCAGAAATACAACATCCCTTGTGAGGTTTCTCTGAATACCATCATGGTGGATGGCACGGGAATGTGTGGTGCCTGTCGTCTGACCATCGGTGGCAAGACGAAGTTCGTCTGCATCGACGGTCCTGAGTTCGACGGTGCCTTGGTTGACTGGGACGAGATGTTCAAGCGTATGGGAACCTTCAAGCGTGCTGAGCAAGAGGAACTGGAGCATTATGAGGAGCATCTGAGTCCTGATACTACAGATACTATAGGCACTACAGGTACTACAGGCACTATAGAAACAACAGAAGCCACTGATGATCCTATCGAGGTGCTGACTGACCGCAGTGCTCCCTGGCGTGAGGAACTCCGCAAGAGCATGAAACCGAAAGAGCGTACTGCCATCGAGCGTGTCGTCATGCCGGAACTGGATCCGGTCTATCGTGCCACGACTCGTACGGAGGAGGTGAACATCGGACTGACCAAGGAGATGGCGATGAAAGAGGCAAAACGTTGCCTTGACTGTGCGAAACCGACTTGTGTGGAGGGATGTCCTGTAAATATCAATATTCCTTCTTTCATCAAGAATATCGAGCGTGGACAGTTCCTCGCCGCTGCCAAGGTGCTGAAGACGACCTCTGCACTGCCTGCTGTCTGTGGACGTGTTTGTCCGCAGGAGAAACAGTGTGAGAGCAAGTGTATCCACCTGAAGATGAACGAGCCTGCCGTGGCTATCGGTTATCTGGAGCGCTTCGCTGCTGACTATGAGCGTGAGAGTGGTAATATCAGTCTGCCGGAGATTGCTCCTGCCAATGGTATTAAGATTGCTGTCGTAGGCTCTGGTCCTGCAGGTCTTTCCTTTGCCGGTGATATGGTGAAGAAGGGCTATGATGTCTATGTCTTCGAGGCACTGCATGAGATTGGTGGTGTGTTGAAATATGGTATTCCTGAGTTCCGTCTTCCCAACAAGATTGTGGACGTGGAGATTGAGAACCTTGCCAAGATGGGTGTTCACTTCCAGACGGATGTCATCGTGGGAAAGACCATCAGCGTGGAGCAGTTGGAGCAGCAGGGCTTCAAGGGTATCTTCGTCGGTTCTGGCGCAGGTCTGCCTAACTTCATGAATATTCCTGGTGAGAATGCTATTAACATCATGTCATCGAACGAGTATCTGACTCGTGTCAATCTGATGGATGCTGCCAACCCGACGACGGACACTCCTATCAACCTGGGAAAGAACGTACTGGTTGTCGGTGGTGGTAATACTGCCATGGACTCTTGTCGTACGGCAAAGCGTCTGGGTGGTAACGTCACCCTCGTATACCGTCGCTCCGAACAGGAGATGCCGGCACGTCTGGAAGAGGTGAAGCATGCCAAGGAGGAGGGTATCAACTTCCTGACTTTGCATAATCCCATCGAGTATCTCGCTGATGAGAACGGTGCTGTCAAGGCTGCCGTCCTGCAGGTGATGGAACTGGGTGAGCCTGACGCTTCTGGTCGTCGCAGTCCTGTTCCCGTAGAGGGCAAGACGGTGACACTGGATGTCGACCAGGTCATCGTGGCTGTCGGTGTGTCTCCTAACCCACTCGTTCCGAAGTCTATCGAGGGACTGGAACTGGGTCGCAAGAACACCATCGTGGTCAACGAGGGTATGCAGTCGGCACGTTCAGAGATATTCGCTGGTGGTGACATCGTACGTGGCGGTGCTACCGTGATTCTTGCCATGGGTGACGGTCGTCGTGCCGCTGCCAATATGGATGAATACTTGCAAGCTAAGTAATCATGAACGGACTTTATACGATTATTCTGCTCATACTAAGCAATGTGTTTATGACACTTGCTTGGTATGGGCATTTAAAATTATCTGAGACGGGGGTCAGCAGCAACTGGCCGCTGATTGGTGTCATCGCTTTCTCGTGGATGATTGCCTTCTTTGAGTATTGCTGTCAGGTACCTGCCAACCGCTTGGGGTTCGAGGGCAATGGCGGTCCCTTTAATTTAGTTCAACTGAAAGTGATTCAGGAATGTATCTCGCTGGGGGTCTTCGCGGTCATCGCTAATATCATGTTCCAAGGACAGAACTTGCATTGGAACCATATCCTTGCTTTCTTCCTGATCATCTGTGCCGTCTATCTCGTATTCATGAAATGAACGTAGGGCAACGACTTCAGGAAAGATTTCGAAAAGCCCTGCGGGAATATCGTTTGATTGATGATGGGGACAAGATTCTGGTAGGGTTGTCTGGGGGAAAAGACTCTCTCTGCCTCTTGGAATTACTGGCACGACAGTCTAAGATTTTCTTTCCCAGATTCTCTGTCGAGGCGCTGCATGTACGTATGGAGAATATCCAATATGAGACGGACACCACCTATCTGCAGCATTTCTGTGACGAACTGGATGTGCCCCTTCATATCATTACGACCCGTTTTGAAACTGAGAAAGAAGGGGTGAAGTCTAAGCCTGCCTGCTTCCTCTGTTCGTGGCAACGCCGCAAACAGCTGTTTAACCTCGCACAGGAAATTGGGTGTAATAAGATTGCACTCGGACATCATCAGGATGATATGATTCATACGGCATTGATGAACCTCACGTTCCAAGGACATTTCTCTTCTATGCCACCCTCGCTGAAGATGGAGAAGATGCCGTTGACCATCATCCGTCCGCTATGTCTCTGTGAGGAGGCGGATATCATGGAGTATGCTACCCAACAGGGATATCAGAAGCAATTGAAGCAATGTCCTTATGAGCACGATACCAACCGTACGTCCGTGCAAGGTTTGTTGGAGCATATGCAGCAACTGAATCCTGAGGCACGCCACTCTATATGGAACGCCTTGGAGTCGGTCTTCAAGACATCAGCCCTTATCCTTCTGCTACTGGCACTGTCTGTCCCTGTCTCTGCACAACGTCGCAAGAAGACTCAAAAGAAGGTGGAACCTCCCACAGAACAAACGGAACGTATGACGCAGATGACCATGGCGACACAGCGTATCATGTTTATTGACAGTGTTGTCGTGGAGAAAAAGGATTTTCTGAAAGCCTACCATCTGTCTGCCGAGACTGGACGGATAGCGCCCTACTCTACTTTCTTCCCTAAACAGGACTCCCAGGCTTTCACTTTTATGAATGCACTGGGCAATCGTTGTTTCTATACTGACAATGACAGTACTGTCTATACACAGGAGAGACTGCAACACCAATGGACGAATGCCGACTCACTTCCTGGGATTAACAGCGACAGACTGTTGCAACAGGTCAACTATCCCTTTATGATGCCTGATGGCATGACGCTTTATCTGGCAGCAAAGGGTACGGAGAGTATCGGGGGCTATGACATCTTCATGACTACCTATGACGCTGCGGAAGGGCGTTTCCTGAAACCTGAGAATATCGGTATGCCGTTTAACTCTACGGCAAACGACTACCTGTTTGCCATTGATGAATACAACCAACTGGGGTTCTTCGCCTCTGACCGTAACCAACCGGACAGCCTGGTATGTGTCTATACATTTATACCTGCAAAGAAATACCTGACGTATGATGAGTCGCAATATACTCCGGAACAGATAGCTTCCTATGCCCGTATCGACAGCATCAGCATGACATGGGATGACAAGCTGGCTCTGCAAAAGGCGGTCAAAAGACTGAAACAGGCTAAGAAGCATAGTGCTTCCGCCATGGCAGCTTTTGATTTTGTCATCAACGACCGGCTGACTTATCACCATCTGAAAAACTTCAAGGCGGCTGGTAACCAAGGACGGTATCAGAAACTCATGAAAATGCGTCAGCATTACGATACGGTCATCATGGCACTGGAGAAGGCACGCAGATACTATCCGAAGACTAAGGGAGAGGAGCGTAAGGCACTCGCACAGGAAATTCGTGGTCATGAGCAGTCTCAACACCAGCTGTATCTTGCCATCCGACAGCAAGAGAAGATGATACGCAAAGCAGAGAATGAATATTTAACTAAAAACAAATAAGTATGATGAGTAAGAGAGTGTTTCCTGAATCTGAACTGATTATCAATAACGATGGATCATGCTTCCATCTGCATCTGCGTCCCGAACAACTTGCCGACCGTGTCATTCTTGTGGGTGACCCGGGACGTGTGGAGACGGTTGCCGCTCATTTCGACAGTCGTGAATGTGAGGTCAGCAGCCGTGAGTTCCATACCATCACTGGAACATATCAAGGCAAGCGCATCACGGTACAGTCAACAGGCATTGGTTGTGACAATATTGATATCGTCATGAATGAGTTGGACACACTGGCAAATGTCGATTACCCTACCCGTACAGAAAAGGACGAGCACCGCACACTGACCATCGTTCGCATTGGCACCTGCGGTGGCTTGCAGCCATTTACTCATACTGGCTCATTCATTGCAAGTGTCAAGAGCATCGGCATCGATGGACTGTTGAACTACTATGCTGATCGCAATAAGGTTTGTGACCTCCAGATGGAAACAGCTTTCAGACAACACATGCTGTGGAATCCTATCCTTGGTAATCCCTACGTAGCAGTAGCCGACAAGAACCTTATCGACCAGATTGCCCAGGATGACATGGTTCGTGGCTATACCGTAGCCTGCGGTGGTTTCTATGGTCCCCAGGGTCGCATCCTCCGAGCTGATGTAGTCGATCCCGACCAGAATAATAAAGTGGAGTCATTCGAATATGACGGCATGAAAATATGCAACTACGAAATGGAGTCAAGTGCCCTCGCTGGTCTCGCCGCCATCTTAGGTCATCGTGCCATGACCTGCTGCATGGTGATTGCCAACCGCTACACCACAGAAATGAATACGGAGTATAAGAACTCCATTGATACACTCATCCAAAAGGTACTTGACAGAATATAAATGAACGACACTATCTGTGCACTCGCAACGGCTCCTGGTGGGGCACTTGGGATTATCAGGATCTCAGGACCTCAGTCGTTTGAGATTCTTTCTCGCGTGTTTAGCAAGGACATTAGCAATGCCCAACCTAATACCATCCATTACGGGCACATCAAAAATGGCTCTGAGATTCTCGATGAATGTATGGTAAGCATTTTCCGTGCTCCCCACTCTTACACTGGTGAGGACTCTGTGGAGATTAGTTGTCATGGCAGCCGCTATATATTAAATAAGGTATTAGAGTTGTTGGTGCAACATGGTTGTCGTATGGCAGGACCGGGGGAGTTTACGATGCGGGCATACCTCAACGGCAAGATGGACCTGAGTCAGGCGGAGGCTGTGGCAGACTTGATAGCATCTACCAGCAAGGCTTCCCACCACCTTGCTATGAGCCAGCTCAAAGGTGGGGTCTCTTCAGAGCTGTCAAGACTGCGCGGGCAACTGCTCAAACTTACTTCCCTCCTCGAACTGGAACTCGATTTCTCTGACCATGAGGACCTGGAGTTTGCCGACCGTTCGGAACTTCTTTCATTGGCTCAACACATAGACGCTCATATCACACATCTTGCCAAGACTTTTGAGACTGGACAGGCTCTGAAGGATGGTATTCCTGTCGCAATAGTAGGTGCTCCTAATGTCGGAAAGAGCACGCTGCTTAATGCCCTGCTCAACGAGGAGCGTGCCATCGTATCAGATATACAAGGTACTACTCGCGACACCATTGAGGACACGATACAGATTGAGGGTATCACCTTCCGCTTCATAGACACTGCCGGTATTCGCCATACTTCCGACACCATCGAGCAAATGGGTATTGACCGCTCGATGGAGGCGGCACAAAAGGCGAAAGTTATATTGATGATGACGGAACCGGGAGTCCCCTACCCTGACATTCCTGTCAGAGAGAACCAGACCCTCATCCGCATCGAAAATAAGACAGAGGCTTTTCAGGCAAAATACGGCATCGGTCTCGACACATTACGCCAACAACTTCTCGATGCCGTTCCTCAAACAGCAGACTCAGAAGTCATCATCTCCAATGCCCGCCATTACCAGGCACTCATAAAGGCTAACGAGAGCCTCAGCCGTGTCATCAACGGACTCCATCAGCAACTCAGTGGTGACCTCATCTCCGAAGATCTCCGCCAAGTCCTCTCTGAACTAGCAGAAATAACCGGAGAGGGACAAATCACCCCCAACGAAGTCCTCAACAACATCTTCCAGCATTTCTGCGTGGGAAAATAGAGTTTCTGCGTGGGCAAGAATTTATAACCTATATAATATACGATTATGCAAATGGAAAGACAAGATGCCATGAGGGCTCGTGGAACTCGTGTGACAAGCGAAACGAAAGAACTTTAAGACCCCATGATACGTCTCACCCCTCATAACGGCATTCCCCGCCAAGTACTGCTGATGATGGCAGTAATGGCTGGTTTCACAGTGGCAAATCTATATTATAACCAGCCATTGCTGGACCTGATTTGCCGTGAGACGGGCATCACGCAGGTAGAAGCCAACCTCATTACCGTCGTTACGCAGATAGGCTATGCCCTGGGACTGCTGTTTGTCGTTCCGTTGGCCGACATGGTTTCTGTACGCCGTATTGTAGTAGTGGGAATGACGGCGGCTGCTGTATCAGCCGTGACCATAGGCTTAGCAGGAAACGTATGGGTGCTATGGGGAGCATCGCTGACGCTGGGCGTCTCGTCTATCATGCCGCAACTATTCATCCCAATGGCAGCACTCTATTCACTGCCAGAGAACAAGTCTCGGAACATGGGCTACGTGGCTTCCGGCCTCATAACAGGCATTGTCTCTGCCCGTGCCGTCAGTGGCTATGTAGGCGACTGGTTGGGTTGGCGATGGATGTTCTTCATCGTTGCATTTTTGATGCTGGTCGGACTGCTAGTCTCGCTGAGAATGATGCCGCAGGTGACGCTCACGTTCAAAGGAAACTATCGCCAGCTGATGCATACCGTTGGCAGCATCTTTATGTCGCATCCACGTATTCGCCTCTATTCGCTTCGTCCCGCCATGAGTTTTGCCAGTATGATGAGCATCTGGTCGTGCATGGCTTTCCACTTGGCAGGATCGCCATTCCATGCCGGCAGCGATGCAGTTGGCATGTTGGCACTCTGTGGTGTTGCAGGTGCCATAGCTGCAAGTGGTGCTGGCAAGTACGTTTCGCGAGTGGGGATATTCCGTATGTCCATCATCGGCGGCAGTCTCCAACTGATGGCATGGAGTTCAGCATGGCTCTTCGGTGACACATACACAGGGCTCATCGTTGCCATCATCCTTGCAGACATCGGGGCACAGTGCCTGCAAGTCAGCAATCAGAGCGGATCCCTGCAGCAGTTGCCTCAGGCCACCAACCGTGTGAACACCATCTTCATGACCACCTTGTTCATCGGTGGCAGTCTCGGCACCTTCTTCTCAGGTCTTGGCTGGAGCATGAAAGGATGGCTGGGTGTCTGTATCGTCGGTGGCTTTTTCGCTTCAGCAACCCTCTTGCTCTGTGCCTACGAACAACTATGCATGAAACAACAGAATGAGAAGGAATAATATCAGTGAGAAAGATGCCATGAACATTAGAACAACTTCAACAAGAGACGGTATGAGGTGGACGGTACTGGTGGATAATCGCACGAATAACCCGGTTCTGCAGACGGAGCATGGGTTGTCGATACTCTTGGAAACAGGACATCGCCGTATCTTGCTCGATACGGGAGCCTGTGACATGTTTATACGTAACGCAGAGCGGTTGGGAATCGACCTCAGCACCGTTGACTATGTGTTTATCTCCCATGGTCATAATGACCATGCCGGAGGCTTGAAGCATTTCATGGTCATCAACGACCATGCGAAGGTCATCGTGTCGCCCCATGCGATAAACGGAAAGTTCTTCTCCAAGCGCCTGTCCCTGCATAGCATTACGACAGAGTGGCCGGAGATTCCCCGTGAGCGTCTTTTAGTCGTGAACGAAAGTGGAGAAATAGCCGATGGACTCTATGTGATAGCGAACATACCCCATAAACATCCTATGCCCAAAGGCAATCAACACCTCTTTGTTGAAACACCTGACGGAGAATACATCCAAGACGATTTCCGTCATGAGCTGGCTCTATCTACGGAAGGTTTTCTGTTTACAGGTTGTGCTCATAGCGGACTTGAAAACATTCTCTCAGCCTGTCCTTTCGCCGTTAAGACAGTCGTTGGCGGTTTTCATCTGCTCGACCATCATGAGACGGAGGATGAATTAAAGAAACTGGCAGTCCGATTGATGCGGCAATATCCAGAGACATCATTCTACACCAGCCATTGCACGGGCGATAATGTTTTTCATACACTTTACGATTCAATGGCTGGACATCTTCATGCCTTACGAGATTATAAAATTGAAAAATGACTTAGACATTAATTGGGTGATTAACATTTTTACTCGTGATTTGGGTAGATATACATTCCAACTTAAACAATGTAAAGCGCCACCCTTTTTTGCAATCTCTGTCATTTCAATTTGACGGAGAAGCTAATTGTCAATCTTCGTGTATTGTCAACTTTCCATTCCTTATTTCATACACCTTCATTCGAACTTTTATTTTCTCTAAGGGCAAACGAGTAGCTATAATTTTTGATTTATATTGTCCATTTGGTAAATAGGCTACCTTCCATGTGCTCACCGAATTACCCTTAACATCTCCAAATATCAATTTGAAAGATGTATCATTCAATCGTTCGATTTTTAAAAGAATATCAAAATCATCTGCATGATCCAAATTCAGTTGTTGAAGATACCTTACTCCCTCCTTACTCCAATAAAAACGGGATGTCGTTATGAGTTTCAACTCTTGCTTAACATAATTCTGCGCATTTTGATTTTCCTTTTTAAAATTGTACTTATTAGTCTTATAATCATTTATATATGTTTGCCGCAAAAGTTCGACTATTACTTTTGGGGATATAGATCGTTGATTAGAATCAAATATGTCAACAACTCTAACCAGTTGCCCTTTTCCATTAAATATTTCATCACCAATTACACGATATAGTGGATGTGACTTATACTTGTTGTAGGACAAACGTAATGGGTATGCTTCAAATACATCCTCACTTTCCTCCTTGTCAATCCACTCCCATCCTTCAGTAGAATCTGTGATAATTGGAATCTTTGTGAATTCTGAATTGTCACCTTTATCATTATTTATCGAATCCTCAAAAGATGACATATTATCTATAGGAGCCTGACGTGGAACTACATCCTGTCCCAAAACTTGCACAGATAAATATATCAATATGGCTATTAAGAAAAATCTATTATTCATAATCTCAAATATATAAGGTGTAAATCTTTGTTTACTTTTCTCTCTTTTATATTAGCTATTTCTTGTTACTCTCTCTTCCCCTCCATCTTATCTATAAAGGTTTCATAAATCAATGGATAAGCATCACTCGCAGTGAACGAGATGCCAGGACGCAAGAGGGATTGCATGTCGTTAGTAAACTCGGCATCCTCCATCTTCTCCTGCATGTTATTGACGAACTGCTTGTAAGATGGAGCCTTGTCTACGACAAACTCCATATATTTCTTATAGCATTGAAGGACTTTATCAACATCCACTTCCTTGCGCTGTAAAGCGATATAAAGGTCAAAGAGGTCGCGGCCTTTCTTTCGCTGGTAAAGAGCACGAAGTTTGGTACCCAGCAATTCCTCGAAATGATAGGTCGTCAACTCGGCTTCGCCAGTGAACCATGAGTTCTCCACTTTGAACGGAATCTTTGTCAGCCCAAGTACGTTAAAATGTTCGAAGCAATTGATTTCAACTTTCAGACGTATCTGTACCGTAGGTGGTATTTCAGACTCCACACGAAACAACATCGTATTATTG
>OCVV012837468.1_pt1 | contig 17019 bp, 16 predicted proteins | sample 1539721 | NCBI WGS metagenome assembly OCVV01 (sample SAMN02144230, study PRJEB22623) | gut metagenome | biome: sheep rumen | host: Ovis aries | place: New Zealand | reverse complement strand
CCTGCCACACCAAAGAGCACAAACAACATGAAAGTTGCGGCTCGCATGATTCGCGTAGTCATCACACACATCAAAGCAGAGCAGATGATGACGACGGCGAGGATGCAAAACATTACTAAATTTGCCATAGTCCTTACTTCGTTTTAGTATTAAACTTACCAATCTCAAAGTCGGCACCACCTTCTATCAGGTTGGGCAGTGAACCGCCTTGATAGACCTCTTTGTCGAGATGGAGCACCAGCCTGCTGCGGTCGAACACCGCATTCTCGAAGTCATTGGTAAACTCAATGGCATCGAAATTACATGCATTGGTGCATAACTGACAGAACATACAGTCACCCAAATCGTACAGATAGTCGTCCAGCACCTTCTTTTTCTTTCCAGTCTCAGGATCCTCCTGCATGTGGGAAACAATCTTGATAGTACCATTAGGACATGACTTCTCACACAAGGTACATGCCGTACATTTATAAGAACCGTCCTCATTACGCTTGAACACCAAACGTCCACGATGACGTTTCGCCACATGCAGCGTCGTCTTACGGTTTTCGGGATACTGCTCCGTAGACTTGTTGGTGAAGAAGTCCTTGAAATACTCTTTCCAAGTGACTCCCATACCTGTGGCAAGGGTCTTCAGGGCATGTCCGATTTCTCCGAAATATGATTTATTTTCTTCCATTGCTACACCTTATTTAATATATAAGCCAAGTGCCACCACGATAGTCATCAATACAAGATTGATCAGTGACAGCGGCATGAGATACTTCCATTCCAGTTTCAGGATCTGGTCAATACGCAGACGCGGGAAGGTCCACTTAATCCACATCAGTATCCATACGAGGGCAAAAGTCTTACCCAAGAACCAGACGATGCCAGGGATATAGTTCATGACAGCGTCGAAAGCCTCCGCACCGATATTGACAGGAGCCCAACCACCCAAAAAGACAGTAGCGGCAATACCTGCGGTGATAAAGAGGTTCATGAACTCAGCGAGGTAGAAATAACCGAATCCCATACCACTATACTCTGTATGGTGACCAGCCGTCAACTCACTCTCAGCCTCAGCCATATCAAACGGACCACGGTTAGCCTCCGCATTACCGGCGACCAAGAAAGTCAGGAAGGCGATGATGGCAGGGATATGTCCCTGACAGATCAACCACTTGAAAGGTCCTGTCTGTGCCTCCACGATACCAGAAACCTGCATGGTACCAGTCAGGATTACAGCAGTTATCAGACAGAGGCAGAGTGACATCTCATAGGAAATCAACTGAACGGCACTACGCATAGCAGACACTACTGAGTACTTGTTGTTAGAACCCCATCCTGCGAGGAAGATACCAATAATACCTATCGAAGAAATGGCTGTCAGAAGGAACACACCCACGTTGAAGTCAAGGATGGTGGCACCATTGTTCCACGGTAGGAATGCAAAGGCACCCACAGAGCCGATGACAACAAGGATAGGGGCGACAATATACAGGAACTTATCTGCCTTGTCTACAAAGAATATCTCCTTGATGAGCATCTTCAAGACATCAGCAAGTACCTGCAACAGTCCCCAATAACCGACACGCATCGGACCAAGACGGCACTGGAAATAAGCACATACCTTACGTTCCATAAAAATAAGAACCATGGCGATAAGCGCATAAGCTGCCAAGATAATGACACCTACCAGCACACATTCTATCAATATCGACCAGAAATCACCCAGACCTAAGGTTACCCTGAGCAATTGGTCGAACCATTGTGTTACAATAGAAAAGTCGAACATAATTACTTCAATTTTTCAATTATTCAATTTTACAATTCTTCGACTAACGGTCGATATCAGGAATTACAAAGTCTATAGCAGCACCCGTAGCCACCAGGTCAGCAATCTTCTGACCGCGCAGCATCGGATCAAGGGCACCTGTCAGCGACAGTCCCATCGGACGCATCTTCAAACGGTAAGGACTCTTGTCACCACGTGAGTCGAGGTAGACACCGAACTCACCGCTGGCTCCCTCTACAGAGAAATACCACTGTCCCTCTGGAACCTTGATAATCGGTTTCTGCTTCACATAGAAGTCACCCTCAGGGATGTTATCAATCAACTGTTCGATGATATGCAGACTCTGATACATCTCATTGATATGGCAGGTGTAACGATCCATGGTGTCACAACCAGTCATGATAATCTGCTCCCACTCTACCTTATCGTACATGACGTAAGGATGGTTCTTGCGGACATCATTCTTCCAACCGGCAGCACGACCGGCAGGACCTGTGACAGCATAACTGATACAATCCTCCTTACCCATCGGACCAACTTTCTCGAAACGGTTGTGGGTGATGATGTTATCGCCAAACACATCAACATACTCCTGAATGATAGGCTTCAGATACTTCACCAATGCCTTCACGTTCTTCACGAAGTTAGGATCGATATCATCCTGCAATCCACCTATTCTATAATAGTTCTGGATGAGTCGTCCACCTGTGGTCTCCTCCATGCAGTTGAGCACATGCTCACGGTCACGCATCGAATAGAGGAAAGCGGTCAGCGCTCCCATATCCTGTGCACAGCAACCGACATACAACAGATGAGAGTCGATACGCTGCAGTTCATCCATGATAGTACGGATATACTTGATACGGTCGGTAAGCTCCACGCCCATACCCTCTTCAATGACACCAACCAGTGCATGGCGGTGCATCATGGCGGAGAGATAGTTCAAACGGTCCGTCAAGGCAAGTGTCTGCGGATAAGTCATCGTCTCACACATCTTCTCGATACCACGGTGGATATACCCCAAGTGTGGATAGACGCGCTTCACCGTCTCACCGTCAAGGACTGTCTGCAGACGCAGCACACCATGAGTCGACGGGTGCTGAGGACCGATATTTATCACATAGTCATCAGAAGTGAAAAGCTTATTCTGCTTCGACTGCAAGTTACCATCCCGGTCGAGATAATACTCCAAGCCATAGTCTGCCTCCACATCGTCGGCAAGTGTATAGCTGTCATCAAATTTCCAGTCCTTGCGGAAAGGATATCCTTTGAAGTCATTTCTGAGGAAAAGACGACGCATATCGGGATGACCGATAAAGACGATACCGAAGAAGTCATAGACCTCACGCTCCAGCAAGTCGGCAACCTTCCAGATATTGATGACCGTAGGGAGATATGGTACCAACTGACCATCAGACTCACCGATGCCATTAGAAGCTATACCGTCACCACAGACCTGTGTGCGAGCTATCATCTTAACAGAGCAACGCTCATGGGTCTCTGTATTCTCAAGGATATAGATACATCCCAGACCCTCTTCCGGACCGAAGTCCTCTCCGACAATCGTCACAAGATAGTCGAAATGCTTCTTCTCCTTCAAGTTCTGCATCTCAGAGGCGAACTTGTCGTAATCGAATGATAAGAAATCTAATTTCATACGGTAGCCTCCTTTTTCAATTCTTCAACGTTAGAATTCTTCAATTCTTCCACAAACTCCTGTGGCACATCTGTCACCACGATAGGCTCACGGCGGGTATCACCAATCTTGCGTGCCAACAGCTCCTCATTAGAAACGCCAAGCTCACGCTCCTCTTTCGTTTGCTTATGGTTAGCACCACCGAAGAATTTCTCCACCTTCACCTTACGCTGTAGCTGCATCATGCCATACATGATAGCCTCAGGACGGGGAGGGCAACCTGGGATGAAAACATCAACAGGAACGATTTCCTCTATACCTTTCACCACATGATAACTCGACTTAAAAGGACCGCCACTGATGGCGCAACCACCGACAGCTATCACATATTTCGGCTCAGCCATCTCATCATACAGACGTTTCAACGCCGGTGCCATCTTATGAGTGATAGTACCAGCACACATGATCAAGTCAGCCTGACGAGGAGAGTTACGAGTTACCTCGAAGCCAAAACGGGCAAAGTCATAACGGGAACAACCACAAGCCATAAACTCGATACCACAACATGACGTGGCAAAAGTCAAAGACCATAGAGAGTTGGCACGTCCCCAGTTAATCAACTGGTCGAGTGTTCCTGTCACCACATTGACACCACCCTCATGAAGTTCATCGACAATTTTCTCCAAAGTCTCATTGTCGTTCCATTCCTCATAAGGAATACTCTTGATGTACGGCTTCCTTACTTCCATTCCAGATCTCCTTTCCTCCAGGCATATACCAACCCGAATACTAATACTACCAGGAAGAAGCCGATGCTCAGCAATGCCGCTGGTCCGAACTCCTTCACGACGACAGCCCATGGATAGAGGAAGACAGTCTCCACATCAAACATGAGGAACAAGATGGCGAACAGGTAGAATCCCACGGAAAAAGGCAACCACGAAGAACCATGAGTTGGAATACCACACTCATAGGGCTCACCTTTAATCTTGTTGTAGGAACGCGGACCTATCAGCTTCGCAATAACGTAAGCTCCAGCCACCAACGTAACAGCCGTCAAAATAACGGTAATTAACAACGTAAAGTTCATAACTAAAATAATATTGAATTCAATTTGCCTGCAAAGGTACTAATTATAAATGAGAAATGAGAAATGAGTAATAAGAAATTTGGATGGAAACTGAAAAAAACTCAACCAACAGGAAAATAAAAGCCGTCACCTATCAAGGCAACGGCTTAAATTATTTACGCTTAGGAAATGCTTCTTCGGACAATTCCTTAAAGAAGTCGTACTCCAAAATAACGCTGATACGCATCAATAAACGTACGTCCAGACTTTTACGCTTGAAAATGTTATAAACATTTGTGCGCTCACAAGGGATTTGCGTTGCCAACCAGGCCGCAGATTTTCCCTGCTTCCTTAGAATTTCTTCAATGTGCTTACCTATATTCATCGTCTCTGTCGGTGTTGGTTATTCATTCCATAACTTTTTTCGACCGCAAAGGTACGGAATAAATTCCAATATATCAGCACATTATTGTAGAAATTGTTTTCTCAAGACTCAATCAAATGCCAAAACACCCCCAATAGAGGCATTTGGCTGTTGAATATGCAGCAACGAACAGACGGTTGGAGCGATATCTGTGATATGTACTTCCTGGGCATAACTGCCATGGGGGACGTGCCACCCATAAAACAGCAACGGGATATGAGCGTCATATGGATTCCACTCGCCATGCGTTGTTCCCACTGGTGATGACCAAGGCCCAAACTCATAGATCCCTGGTTCAGGAACGACAACGATCTCTCCCGACCTATGGTAGTTATATCCCAAAAGCATCCGGTCACGGATTATCGGAGGTATCGACGAGGTGGCGATCTTCTCACAGTCGACGACGACAGAGAGGTGAGGACATTGCAACAAGAACGCTATCATGACATCCTTCACCCGCTGGATATCGAGTCCTTGCCTTTTAATCTCCTCTTTATTCAGAAAGAAGCGATAGTCAAGGATACCCAGAATCAGCGATTTGGTATTTCCCAATTTCGATGCCACATACGCATCCAAGTCTTTGCGCAATTCCGCTGAGAGCCACCTCCCTGCATGCAGCTGATGGTCTTTCATATACTGAGTGTTATGGGCGGCTCCATGATCTGCCGTGAGGAATACCACATAATTCCCCTTCCCCACTTGTGCGTCCAGTGCATGAAAGAAGCGGGCAAGTTCTTTGTCCAATTCCAGATAGGCATCATCAGCATGCTCACCCCGAGTGCCCCACTTATGACCGATGACATCAGTATGAGAGTAGCTGACACACAGCATATCCGTTTCCTCCCCTTTTCCGAGTTGCTCTCCTACGACAGCGGCAATCGCCATATCAGTAATCAGTGTGCCTGCCAAGGGTGACAGACCGACATCCACGCCCAGATGTTTTAACTCGTCGTTCTTCGTCATCATCCTGTTGACATCCTTCACCCACTGCGGCAATTCTTTCATATAATAGGTACTCGTAACAAACTGCCCATTCTTCAGGTCAAGCCAATAAGCTGCATTTGCTGAGCGACCTGCCGGAAGGATAGCGGCACGGTCTTTATAAGAGACACCTATCACTTTGGAACGAAAACCAGTTTGCAGACGCAACTGATCACCTATGGTAGTAGACAGGAGATTCCTGGGTGACATCTTTCCTACGTTCTTATTGTCAGTGCCTACGGTCTGCACCGTACTATCACCACAACAGTAGGTCTTTTTCCCATCTATAAAGAAAGTATTACCACAGATTCCATGGAAAGCCGGGGTGGTTCCCGTATAGACACTCGCATGACCGATTGCTGTCACTGTCGGGATATAGTTTATCAGACAGTTATCAAAACTATAGCCCTCATCTATCAACCTACGGAAACCTTCGCGCGTAAACCTATTATAATATAGAGAGAGATAGTCCCAGCGCATCTGATCAACGACAATACCGACAACCAGTTTGGGTTTCTCCCCAAACTGAGGTCTTCCATTCCCTGCTGATAAAGTCAAGACCACACAAGATATCCAAAGAACAGCTATTACTCTCCTCATAGATTAGATATTTCTCTCTATCACTTCCAGGCACATACGGCTATTATGATACGGACACTTCCAGAAACCAGCCTTGTCATCAACGGTGTTCAGCGAACCGTCCGGATGACGGCTCCAATGCCATTCGCCATTTTCCCAGTCTATCAGGTTATCCTTGATATACTGCCAGCAACGCTCTGCATGCTGCAGGGCATCCTGATCTCCAAAATGCTGGTAGATATTCACCCAGCCAACGACGTTCTCCGCCTGTACCCACCAGTGCAGGTCGTCATCCACGTGCCCTGTATCCAGATTAGCCTCATGAATCATTGAACCATCAGGACGCAGTCCTTTCTCAGAAGCCTTAGCCACCATACGGACGATGGGCTCCATCTTGGCAAGCACCTCTTTGTCGCCCAACACCAGCGCAGCCTCGTGCATCAGCCAGGAGCACTCGATATCATGACCATAGCTCTCCAACTGTCCGGCACCACGTGTCCAGTCATTCTCGAAGAAAAGGTCCAGATGATGGGTCTCGGGATTCAGAATATGATCCGTAAATATATTAATGATGTTGCGTAATGCTTTCTCCACCTTAGGCTCCTTACTGATGCGGTAAAGGTTGGCATAAGGCTCTATGATATGCAAGTGGGTATTCTGAGACTTGGGGAAGTTAGCATCCAGTTCCGACAGACGCATATCTGCAATCGGTTGCCAGTCGCGCGTCTTTGCCTCGATATAGCCATTATACACAGGGTCAAGGGCATGCTCCTCGATACAGTCGAATAACTGTAAGGCACACTCAAGAGCCTCCTTGTCACCAGTGGCACGGGCATATTCCGACATGCCATAGAGGGCAAAGCCTATGGCATAGAACTGTTTGCGGGTATTCAGAGGATTGCCCTTGTAGTCAACACTCCAATACACACCGCCATACTCCTTATCCAGGAAATGCGCCATGAAATACTCTTTGGCATAGGTAGCCATCTTCAGGTATTCAGGATTTCCCAGCACCCGGTAGGCTGCGGAGAACGACCAAAGAATACGGGCATTGAGGATAGCCCCTTTCTCTGCGTCAGCATGCAACACTTCCTGTCCGTCAATACGACCATAGAACCCACCGTTCTCATGGTCTACCATCTTTTCCATCCAAAAGCGCAGGATGTTGTTCTCCACAACATCCTGCATCTCTTTTCTCATATCCTCTATCATATCAGTCTTCAATAGCACGTAATTCTTTCAGTTCTGCATTAATCGCATTAATACGCTCAGTTGTCAAAGGATAGAACCATACAACACACATAGACAACAGAGCCACACAAGCCGGGATGAAACTCATCAGCCAACGCAGACATGACAATGCCAGCTCCGGCTGAGCGACACCCTGTGCCAACTGGGTAGCATCAGTGATGTAGCCAAAACCGTCCAGCAGCCACAGCACTGCGGCACCACCGATGGCACCACCAAACTTCTGCGCCATAGAGCTGGATGAGAAGATCAGACCCGTGGAAGCAGTCTTGAACTTCAACTCGGCATAGTCGCTCACGTCAGCATACATACTCCATACCAAAGGAGACATGATACCCGTCAGGATAGATATCAGAATCTGGAAGATCAGCATTGTCCAGTAACCGGCAGGGGTACAAGGAATGAAATAGAACAAAATGCTCAGTACCACCAGTGAGGCATTCACCAGAATAAAGGTCGTCTTCTTTCCCAGTTTTCCAGAGATAGGAACACAAGAAGCTACACCCACCATATTAGACACCTCGCCGATACCGAGGAACAATCCCGCATAGAAAGCGAACATCAGACCGAAGAACACCAGACTGACATTCGGTCCAATGATGTCCTGGAAGAAATAGGCGACAGTAGCACCACGAACGGTATTAAACAGGTTGAAGCAGAGTGCAGCACCGATGAGCAACCACCAAGGCTTGTTAGAGAGCAATGCCTTGAAGTCGTTACCCACACTGACAGTGGACACCGTCTTCAGATGTTCCTTGGTCATCATGAAACACAGGATGAACATCACGAAGCAGGCTGCAGCAATCATCACCATTGCCCAGAACCATCCCTTGGGAGTGTCATAGCCTCCCATAAGATTACACAGGGGTTCCCAGAGGAACAACGAGATGAATGAGCCACCATAGGCGAAGAACATACGGAAAGAGGAGAACACCGTCTTCTCGTTCGTGTCATCGGTCATCACACCCAGCATAGCACCATAAGGTACGTTAATTCCCGTATAGACGGTCATCATCAGTATATAGGTGACGTACGCCCATATCAGTTTTCCCGCATAGTCTAAGTCTGGAGTGGTAAACAACAGGATACCGCAGATGGAGAAGAACGGAGCCACCCATAACAGGTAGGGACGATATTTTCCCCATTTCGTATTCGTACGGTCAGATATCACACCCATCATCGGGTCGCTGATAGCATCCCAGACACGGGTAATGAGTACCAGGACACCGGCATCCACCAGTGACAGTCCGAAGATATTGCTATAGAAGAACGGCAGGTAATACGAGAAGATCTTCCAGAACATGCTGGACGACATGTCACCAAAGCCGTATCCTATTTTCTCTGATAATTTAGATTTAGCCATTCTGTTTATTCTTTGCGATTAATTTCTTAATGGTCTCCACTGATGCTGCTGTATAGAGTCCGTCCTCCGGTGTATTCATACAGTAGTCAATCAGCTTGTCAATGGTTGAGGTGGCAACATGCATACGGGTATCTGCTGATGCATAATAGATGAACACACGTCCGTCCTCATCGGCAATCCATCCGTTAGCGAATGCCACATTCATCACGTCACCTATGTACTCGTCACCTGTAGGTACGAGGAAGAATCCACCGGGCTGGGCAATCACCTTTGTGGGATCCTCCAGCGAAGTCATATACATATATAACACATAGCGGAGTCCATCGGCAGTGGCACGAACGCCATGAGCCAGATGCAACCATCCCTTCTTGGTCTTGATGGGATGCGGACCCTCACCATTCTTCACCTCAGTGATTGTATGATAATGACGGGCATTGATGATCTTTTCCTCCTTTACCTCTGCGTGAGTAATGTCATCGACCAGTGCCCAACCGATACCGCCACCAGAGCCTGTATCAATAAAGCCATCCTGCGGACGGGTATAGAATGCATACTTGCCGTCCACGAACTCAGGATGCAGCACGACGTTACGCTGCTGCGACTTTGTCTTCAGGTCAGGCAGACGCTCCCATGTCTTCAAGTCTTTCGTACGGGCGATACCTGCAGTAGCCGTTGCAGCACTCAGGTTTCCGGGCTGTGAGTCATCATGACGCTCCGCACAGAACACACCATATATCCAACCATCCTCATGGGCTGTGATACGCATATCATAGATATTGGTAGCAGGAATCACATCATCAGGCATGGTGACAGGCTCCTCCCAGAAGCGGAAGTTATCCACGCCGTTGGGACTCTCCGCAACAGCGAAGAACGACTTACGGTCAGCACCTTCCACACGTACAACGAGGCAATACTTACCATTCCATTTGATGGCACCCGAGTTCAGGGTAGCATTCATCATGATGCGCTGCATCAAGTAAGGATTATCCTTCTCGTTGAAGTCATAACGCCACTCCAGTGGAGTATGCTCTGCCGTCAGGATAGGATACTTCCACTTATCATATATACCATTGCCCCACTCGATGGGTTCATTCTTGCGTGTCAGCAGTTCCTCATGATGAGCACGCAAAGCTGCTACTTTAGTTTTAAAGTCACTCATATTCATTTATTTTATATCGTTCTGGAATAAGGTTTTCTCGTCATTATAGAAGTCCACGAAATATTTCGCATCAGCCTTCGAGGGAGCTGGTCCGAACCACTCCTCCTTGTAGTTACGCCAAGTGAGCAGGTAACTGATGGGGAAATCCTTCACGGCAGGCAGCAGTGTGGAGGTCCACCAGTCGGGCTGTGTCATGTTCTTCATACCCGTCTCTGTCAGAGCCGGAATCAGGTTGTGCTCCTTTGCCACGGCACAAAGTACCTCCAGGTTCTGCTTGGTACGCTCAATGAACTTGTCTTTCTCCTCGGGCACCCACTGATAACCGTCCAGTCCCAGCATGTCCACACGGTCGTCACCGGGATAACGGTCAAGGAGGCGTTCTGCCGTCAGACCATCCTGGCAACCGGGAGAGTACGACCATACCAGATTGTCGAAGCCGTCAGCCTTCAGCTTATCCTGCAGCATGTTCCACAATGCCTTGTATTCCTCTACGGTACAGAGTTTCTCACCCCACCAGAACCAAGAGCCGCTGTTCTCATGCCATGGACGGAAGATGACGGGAATCTTCTGTCCGTTATCGTCTTTCAGAGTAGCAAGGAAGGCAGACACACGCTGCATCCAACCCTCGAATTTCTCATGAAACTCGCCACCAGGCAGTATTTTCTTCACGACAGCAGAGTCGGTGACGTCCCATGCCGTTCCCTCGGGGAACTTCTGTCCTGCCCAGCCACCACCTTCGATGGTCGTAACAGGATTGCGGGGATGCCAGCTCAAGGTAACGATACCTCCACGACGGTAATGATTCTGTATCTCCTCCGTCATACGAGTAAAGGGCACACTGTCCAAGTTCTTCTTGTCGCCCATCTCGATACCTCCGAGGTCGAAGCCCATGATAGCAGGATAGTCGCCACAAACATTCTTCACATCACTGGAATCTTTGTCATACTCCCATGTAAGTCCGTACATCGGATCATCCTGATGTCCAAACATGATACCCTTCTTCTGAAGGGAGTCCAGACGTTCCAACAACTGCTGAGCCACCGTCTTCTGGGGCTCTGCCTGCTTTGTGGTACATGCTACCATCGCCATTGCTACCGTTCCAATTACCAACAATTTCTTCATATTCTTAATTCTTCAATCCTTCAATTCTTCAATCCTTCAATTCTTCAATCCTTCAATTCTTCAATCCTTCAATTCTTCAATTCTTCAGATGCATCTGCCGAAGCATCCACTCTTCCCACTCGTCCCACTGCTCCTGGAACCAGAAATGCCAGGTAGCCTGATAGGGCTTGATGGTCTTCGGTCCCTTCACGGTGTTATACGTTGCCCATGCCGTGGTGGGAGGCACCACGTCATCATTATAGCCGAACGAGAACCACCCCGTCTGCTTATCAGTGATCATACGGGCAAAGTTCACGCCGTCATAATAGCGGGAAACCTCTATCTGCTTCTCCTGTCCCTTGCCTTTGTTCCAATAGAAATAATGGGGCCATCCGCATGCAACTCCCTGCAGGGAAGCGGTATGGTCGCAAAGGGCAGCATGGACGGGTGCATAATAGGTGATGCGCTTGTCGAGAGCCGCTGTAGCGATGGTAAGGAAACCACCCTGGCTGGAACCCGACACACCCATCTCTTTGCCGTTCCATGGGGTATACTCTGCGATATAGTCAAGGGCACGGAGACAACCGATAACCACTCTCTTATAGTACATCTTGTCACGGTCGTCCATATTGAACTCCCAATAACCCATCAACGCACCGTTGAACATATCGTCATAGACTTTCTGCTCCATCGTCACAGGAACACCATGAATGCCTATCTCCAAGGTGATAGCACCCTGCGATGCCGTATAGACATCACCGCCATAGGGACGTACACCGGCTCCAGGGACACGTAGCAATGCGGGATATTTTCCTTCTTTGACGGGGACGCAGAGGATACCATAGGTACGATAGTTCCACTGCATATTCTGGAACGACACCTCGTAGACGTTCACATCTTTCGTACACCGCTCCGGCAGAAGACGCTTGGTAGGATTGAGGTCCACCTTACGAGCCTCAGCGACAGCATTCGTCCAGAAACTCTCAAAGTCCTGGGGCATCACCGTCGTTGGCTGCAACTTCTCTGGAGAGAATGCGGCGGCACAGGCACCCTTGTACTCCTTGCCACCGACATAAGCCTTCACGTCAACACGATAGAAACCGGGCTTCTTCATCTTCCCCTTCAATGTCAGCGTACCGTCTTTCAGCACCACACCTTTTTTCTTCACGTCCTGATACATCTCCGGACCAGCCTCATAGTCGATGGTCACATTGTCTATCAGCGTCGCGGAGCGTGTCACACTGATCTTGAAGGTAGCCGTCTCACCCACCTGGTAGTTCCAGTCCTGGTGATCAGGCACGACATTCACTTGTATCTCGCTGCCACGAATCTGAGCCTGCAAGGGTAATGCGCAAGCAAGCAACAGCAACAGCAGAACAGTCTCTATCCGTCTCATAGTCGTTTTGTTGTTTTAAGTATGTAATATTATCGGTTGCAAAGTTAACACTATTTTCGCAAATAAAATGATACTTTCTTGCCTTTCTCACATACTTTTTAACATATTTACTACTTCACATGGCTCATACGCTCCACTTGCGTACGGATAACGTCAAGTGTAGTGGTGTCTGTAGCGAAGACGGAGTTCAAGCCTTGCGCCTCCTGTGCAGGGTCGTTGGTGTAGGGGTCGCCCACCTGCCATTGCTCGTGCTTGGGTTCTGCGAAACCGCCCCAACCCCAGAAGTTACAACCGGCGAACTTACCACCACTCTCGGCATTGTCGGCAACGAGGGAGAACACATATTTATAATAGCCGTCACGACCCTCGGTGGGGGTACCGATGGCAAACTTGAAACCATCACGCGGATAACCGAACTCCTCCATGACGAGAGGCTTGTTCAAGCTGTCGCATACGGCAAGATGCTCGTCAATGTATTTCTTCGTGTTCTCACAGGCTATGGGCAGATGCTCTATAAGGGAGTCGGGCTTTGCCCATCCCCAGTTGTAGGGCCACAGATGCACGTTGCAATAGTCGATATTCTCATCGGCACAGATACGGGTCCATGAGCTCAGGTCGTTCTCACACCCCCATGAGCCCTCACTGCCTACAGAGATCAGGTGATTCTTGTCCAATGAGCGGATCAGTGCCGAAGCCTCGGCAAGCCATTTCTCGAAAGCAGGCAGTGCCTCTTTGGAGAAGGCGCGTGGCTCATTACCTATCTGCCATGACATGATGGCAGGGTCGTCAGTATACTTCACGTTGGTATAACGGTTGGTACGTCCGATGATAAAGCGTACGTAGTCGTAGAACAGCTGGTGAGCCTTCTCGTTGGTGGCATACTTTGCCATCGCCTGCATGAAAGCGGGATAGCCAGCCTCATCAGGACGCGGCTGCTTACCCTCGCCGGCATGCTCCAGATAGAAGCCATAGCCCCCACTCCATTCCCATGAGTTGTTCAGGTATAGCACAGCAACCATGTCACGCTTGCCCATCTCCATCAACAGGTAATCGAGTCCTGCCAAAATAGTATCATTATATACACCGGGAGCTATCTGCAGTGTCGGCTCCACCTTGGTCTTCACCCCACGCTCACCATCTGAGCCAACCAGAATGCGCAGGTTGTCGATACCCATGCGCTTCATCTCATCCAGTTCACGACCCAGGCGGGCACGGTCACCACCCTGTCCCTCAGAACCGAGGATGGCTCCATACCAGAAATTAGTACCTACATAGTAATACGGTTTACCACCACGGACAAAGTGTCCGTTCTCCACTTTCACAAAATCCTTTGCCATCTCTCCTTTTTCTTGACAGGCGACCACCAAGGCAGCAACCATTGTTAGTAGTAACAGCTTCTTCATTTTCGTATTGGTTTTATTCGTTATTCATTGACAGGGCAAAGATAACACTTTCTTTCCTAACCTCCAAATTTTCACACAAAAAAGGTGGAACCCGTTTTGGGGTTCCACCTTCATCTATGATTATAAGGAGAATTTATTTCTGAATATATTTCTTACCGTTCTTGATAACGATACCCTTATAGCTCTCGTTCACACGCTGACCAGCGAGGTTGTAGATCACGTTGTTCTCGATAGTCTTCGTGGCAGCCTTGATGTTCTGGATGCCAGTAGGAAGTTCACCATTTACTGCGATAGCGTAGATGTTGATAGCCTTAGACTGCTGTAAAACGAGGTCACCATCAGCAGCAATAGTCAGAGTCTCTACAATCTTAGCCTGATCTTTTGTAGCTGTTACGGTTGCCTTATCAGCATTGGTTACAGTGAATGTACGATCCTCTGAGTTAGATGCGCATGCAAACTGAATTTTCACAACATCACCAGCCTTCAAATCCTTAATCTTGAATACACCGTTGCTGCAATTCAACTGGATGCGGTTGTTGGCATCAATACGGATTGTTTTTCCTCCTTCCATTTTGCCACCAACGCGACCGACTTCGATACCAGCACCAGGAGCGAACCCAATAGAAGCTAAGTCTACATAAGTTTCCTTTGCAATTTCATTCTTATATTGATAACGAGTGAATGCATTATCTCCCGTGCCTTCTGTAGAGGCTACCCAGTTAGCATCAGCATCAAGGGCAGCAATCACGTCTGCACTAGTTTTGGTGAAGTCCCAAGACTTGCCACCAGCAGCGGGAGCTTCAGACTCATCATTATTAATAAGGACAACCTTTGTCAAAGTAAAGTTTGCACCCTGCAGACGGAGACCACTTTTCTTCAACTCTGCAAGAGCAGCCTCTGTTGCAATTGTGCCCTCGAAATAAGATTTGTCATCAGCAATAGTTTTTGTTTTCTCAATGTCATCAAAGTCACTCCAGTCAGAAACATGCTTGAATACAGGATTGGGATCAGTGGCAGTAACATAGCCACGGATGAGATCGCCAACCTTTGCTACATCGAAGTATTTGGCTTCAATCACATCAGTTTCAGCCCATTTAGAACCATATTCATGAGAGCCTGACCACATAACAAGTTCCTTACCATAGGCAGGACGTACAGGAACATCACCACCATCTGCGGCAAATTCTGCGGTCGTTCCATAATAAATACCCTCAACGGTGACAGAAGCAGCTGCACTACCACTCTGGATAGTAATCTGCTGGACGTGCTTGGCATATACATCGCCAATACCTACACCGTCAGTCTCTGCATTACCGTGAGTCATCACAGACTCTTTATCAATCTTGATGCCTACGATACCATCGCCATCCGTAATGGTTCCGGTTGTTGAGGCAAACACATTACCCCAACTCTCTTTCTTCATCCACTCGTCGTAGGTGATACCGAAACTGGCATTACCAGAAGCTGACTTGTACTTAATCCACACGTAATCGTAAGCAGTCCAGTCAGCACCAACATAAATGGCACCACCTTGATAATTTGCACCCAAAGTAATGGTGCTACCCTCAACTGTCACTGATGAAGACCAAGGATTGTAAGAACTGATCGGTAGTTCTTCCTTCGCACTTACACTCATAGCGACGAGTGCCATGACCATCAGAGTAAATAATTTTTTCATAAGCTTTTAATTTTTAATTGTTTGGTTAATATAAATATTGTTTGTATTCAGTTCTTAATCCGTGCTCCCTCCTGACAGGAGGGTATTACACGGTGCAAAAATAGGAATTATTCCCGAAACCTCCAAATATTTCTATGTTAAAAAGCGAATTATGACAAGAAAAGTCACAATTCTGCAAAGAAAGTATTAGGCAGAAAGTATTACGATTGCAAATATACACTTTTAAGTCGAAACATCCAAAGTTTTCGTTAAGAAAGTATCACCCTTTGAGGGCAGTGGGTACACTTTCAAAGACAACAGGCAGGAGCTTCTGGTTTATTCCCACGAAGGGAATGCATCATTCCCACGGTGGGAATCCTATGTTCCCACGGTGGGAATCCTATGTTCCCACGGTGGGAATGATGTGTTCCAATAAAGAGCATGTCTGAACGCCTTATAAATGAAAATGACATAACATCACAAACATCACCACAAACATCACCACCTCAATCCCTTTGTATATCGTTGTTTGCTGCAATTTGGTGATATTGTGATATTAAAAACAAAATTTTCCCAGTATATGTTCGTTAGCCGTATCAATGCGACTGTCGTCAATTTCACTGATATAGGTCAGTGTCGTATGCGGTGAGGTATGTCCCAGTGCCTTGGCGATGACGGAAATGTCAATATTGGAGTGGTAGGCGATGCTAGCCCAAGAATGGCGTGCCACATAAGATGTCAGCGATTGTCGCAGACCAATCATCCTGCCCATCTCCTTCAATTACAAACATATTTATCAATAATCTGCCGCATCGGTTCGGCTGCGCAAATAACAGTTGATGGTATTTTCTTCGGAACAGAGGCTGAGTTTAAAGCAGCGCAAACTGAAGCACCTGTCGTTTATGGTGAAAGAAATAGCCCTTGGGACTTGGGGCTGGGGATGGAGCTCTAAAGTTGAATTTACTGATGGTATCATGACAGGTACCCTTACAGGAGACAACGGTGCTATATACAACCTCGCTGGTCAGCGTGTGAACGAGAATTATAAGGGTATCGTTATCAGCTCATCGACGAATAATCATAAATAAGGTGGAACTCCCAAGGTTCCACCTTTTTAAGAAACCTTTCTGTGGTTATAAGAGAGGCTTGCAGGTTTCAGTAACTAATAACGGGACTCTCCCCGAAAGGAAAGTCCCATTATTCATATTATCAACTAGTGGTTTACT
>OCVV012861704.1_pt1 | contig 17022 bp, 15 predicted proteins | sample 1539721 | NCBI WGS metagenome assembly OCVV01 (sample SAMN02144230, study PRJEB22623) | gut metagenome | biome: sheep rumen | host: Ovis aries | place: New Zealand | reverse complement strand
CGTTTGGGGGACTGCTGTTCGGGCTCACACCATCGGGAAACGTGCGTTAGGGGGACTGCTGTTCGGGCTCACACCATCGGGAAACGTGCGTTTGGGGGCTGCTGTTCGGGCTCACATCATCGGGAAACGTACGGTTTGGGGGCCGTTTTTCCGGAAGCCGCTCACGGAGTTGGCAATTCGTTATCCCTTATAATAATCCCGCAGGATCTCCGCCACCTGGTCCTCCGGGCCGGTGAGGATGACCCGGCTCATGCCGCGGTCCCGGTGATAGGTGAAGGCGGCGTTGCTGGCGTGCATCATCTTCTTGCAGAAGAAGGCAGAGACAGCCGCGCCTTCCTCGTCAGAGACCGGAAGATCCAGGATCACGCAGGCGCGGTTGGCCTGTTTGGCGGTATCCGCCAGAAAATCGAACACGGCTGCGTTTCGCTTGATCCGCAGCCCCTCCTTGACGAAGGGTTCCTTGAAAAAGCGGTCAACCTCCTCTGCGCTGAACTGCCACACCCCGTCAACCTTCTCGCCGTGCAGCAGGCCCTGATTCAGATAATTCCGCAGGGTCCGGGTGGTAAAGCCGGTCATGATCGCCAGCTCGTTTAAATTATAAGTCTGTTCCATTGTCTTTCTCCTGTATGATAGATTCGGTTCGGCCTGACCTGATTTCATTGTAGCCGAAGGATCGCGGAAACGCAATTTGAAAACGGAGGACTTTTTCATGCCACAGCGCCGTCCGCGTTCTCCCGGCCCCGATTGATTCCGGTCGGCTTGAACAGCAGCTTTACATTTTTGCTTCTGTTTGGTATAATCAGAGCACAGAACCGAGCGAGGACAGTTTACAAAACGAAAGGAGAACAAGCAATGTGTGAAACGAAAATCAGAATTCAGGACGATCTCTATGAAGCGGTCAACGGCGAATGGCTGAAGACAGCCGTGATCCCGGAGGATCGTCCCACGACCGGCGGCTTCTCCGACCTGGATCAGGGCGTCGAAAAAATCATGATGGCAGACTTCCGGGCCTTCGCGGCAGGCGAAAAGACCTCCGACATCCCGGAGATGAAATACGCCGTGGCGCTTTACAAAAAGGTGATGGACACGGATCGGCGGAACCGCGAGGGAATCGCCCCCGTCCTGCCGCTGCTGGCCCGGCTGCAGGCCATCCACACGGTGGAGGAGCTGAACGCGGCGGCTTCCGAGCTGCTGCTTAACGGCGTTGATCTGCCGATCCAGATGGACGTGACCGCCGACATGGCGGACGCCACGAAGAACTCCTTCATCGTCCTGGGACCGGACATCATTCTGCCGGACACCACGTACTACGCCCCGGACAACGAGGCGGGCAAGCAGCTTCTGGCGGTCTACGAGGACATGGCCGCCAAGGTGCTGGCCTTTACCCCTCTGACGGAGGCGGAGCAGAAGCAGTACCTGGCGGACACGCTGGCCTTTGACGCGCTGGTGGCCCGAAAGGTCAAGAGCCAGTTGGAGTGGTCCGAATACTACAAGTGCCACAATCCGATGGATGCGGATGCGGTAGCCGCCCAGGTCGCCCCCTTTGACATCCGGAAGCTCCTGGCAGACCTCTACGGCGATAAGGCGCCGAAGACCCTGGTGGTCTACGATCCCAAGGCCATCCGGGAGATCGGCGGCTATTTCTCCGCGGAGAACCTGGAGCAGTATCTCCACTGGGCCTACGTCAAGGCTTTGCTGAAGGCGACCCCCTGCCTCTCCGAGGAGCTGGCTGCCCTGGGAAAGACCTATTCCAGAGCCCTGCGCGGCGTCAGCGTCGATCCCTCCCTGGAAAAGCAGGCCTACCACACCGTCTCCGATATGTACTCCGAGCCCATCGGCGTCTACTACGGCCGCACCTACTTCGGCGAGGAGGCCAAGCGGGACGTGGTGGCCATGGTACATAAGATCATTGACACCTACAAGCTCCGGATGCAGAAGAACACCTTCCTCGCCGCTTCCACCAAGGAGCAGGCCATCCGGAAGCTATCCACCATTGAGATCAAGATGGGCTACCCCGACGAGATCAAGCCGATCTGGTCCAAGCTGATCTTTGAAGCAGACGCATCCTACTTTGACGCCATGCAGACCCTCTTCGCCATCCGGGTCCGGGACAGCCTGGACAAGGCCCTGAAGCCCGTGGACCGGACGGAATGGCTCATGCCCGGTCACATGGTCAACGCCTGCTACAATCCCAGCGCCAACGACATCACCTTCCCGGCCGCCATTCTGCAAAAGCCCTTCTATTCCCTGCACCAGAGCGCCAGCGAGAATCTGGGCGGCATCGGCGCGGTGATCGGTCACGAGATCTCCCACGCCTTCGACAACAACGGCGCCAACTTTGACGAGAACGGCAATCTGAAGAACTGGTGGAAGGAAGAAGACTTTGCGGCCTTCCAGGAGCTGACCAAGGACATGATCGCGCAGTTCGACGGCATTGAGTTCCACGGCGGCAAGGTCAGCGGCGAGCTGACCGTCAGCGAGAACATCGCCGACAACGGCGGCATGGGCGTGACGCTGGAGATCATGCACGGTCTTCCCGACGCGGACTACCGGGCCTATTTCAAGAACTGGGCGCGGGTCTGGTGTCAGAAGGCCAGGGAGGAGTATATCCAACTGCTTTTAGCCAGCGACGTGCATTCTCCCACGGTTCTCCGGGCCAATATGCAGCCCCGCAACTTCCCCGAGTGGTATGAGGCCTTCGGCGTCACAGAGCAGGATCAAATGTACATTGCTCCGGACAAGCGGATCAGCATCTGGTAACAGAGCCTCCCGCTCCCTGCTTCGGAGCCGGAACAAACGACCTGGTATCGGGCGTCGAACAGATCGACGCCCGATACCGGGTTTTTCCATATGGATGCGTTTCCCAACGACCGACCGGACTGCTCAAAGCGCAACGACTTCCCCGTGCGAGGAAATCTGACGGATCACGCCGTCCCGCACCCGATAGGCTTCTCCCCGCAATTCCGCTTTGCAGGCGTCAACAAACAGATAACTGCCATCCGGGATGGCATAGAACGTCCTTCCGACGCTGTCGGGGCAGGTAATATCCGCAAAGACGCGCAAGCCGTCCAAAACGTCATCCTTCACGTCCTGATAGTGCGGCAAAAGATTGATCTTCGTCAGATTTAACCCGGTCAGGAACCGTTGATAGGCAGGATTAACGGCTTCACCCGCTTCTTCCGGCTGCGCGTATACGACGTCCGCGCTGTTCATGCTCCCCGCGCTGATCCCGATGACAACGCCGCTGAAATCCTGCAGCAGCCCGCGAAGTCCGATCTTTTGGAAGAACGCGTTCTGCGTCGGGACGTGTCCGCCCGAAAGGATCAGGAGATTCGAGCCGCGCACAAGCTCTTCCGCCTGAGCTTCGTTCCTGCCGTCCAGGACGGCAAACCGCTCAAACGCAAATCCCGAAGCCTCAAGCATATTCTTCGTGACGGAAGCGTAGTAGTCCATTTTTTCCCGGTCGTCCGGATCCGAGCAAACGTCTAACGCTCTGCAAGGGTTCGGGAAGTGCCGCCGCAGTTCATCGACAAACTGATTGGCAGAATTCAGTTCTCCCGTTTCAGGCGCGTCCATGCGGCTTGTCAAAAAACAAATCATACCGTACCTCCATTCAGGTTTGCCTGCTTCCGGCAGATATACAGGAGATGACTTGTGGCGCCCAACAGCTCCCGCTTTTCAGAAACGGTCAGATACCATTCCGCAAAAGCCTTGAACTCCTCGTCCGTCATCGAAAAGTCAGGACGCTTTTCGATGGGTTCCACCAGTCCGTCCACACCCGCCGTTGTGATCCATTCGACCGGCTTTTCGTGAAACAGCCCCTCAAACTCGGTCACGTCGTAGCCCGTAAAGAGCTGTTCTTTGAAATGCCTGACCCGATGATCGGTCGTAAAGTTCTCCGCCTGTCCTTCCGCCCAATTCCCGTAGAAATAGTTTGCATACAGAATGGCATACACAGACAGGAAGGCAAAAAGGATCACACCGTTGGGCTTTGTGACCCGAATCGCCTCGTCGATCGCGCGGTTCACCTCGTCCGTTTCATACAGGTGATACATGGGTCCGAAGCACAGGGTCGCGTCAAACGCGTCATCCGGGAACCGGCTCAGATCCGTCGCGTCTGCCTGGAATGATCGAAGGTTTCCAAGCCCTTTTCCGTTTTCTCTTAAGGCTTCGAGATTGCTTTCGACCAGTTCAACCGCCGTCACGTCCATGCCTTCTTTCGCAAGGGCAATCGAGTATCTCCCGGTTCCTGCGCCGATCTCAAGTATCCTTGATCGCCCGGTCGTAAAGCGGTGGATGAAGGACATGGTCGTGCAGTATTCCAACTGACCGTGCCGCGATCTGATCGTCCGTCCGTCTTCGTCATACTGACGATAAAAGCTGCTTATGATTTCTTTTCTGGTACTCATATCATTTTCCTCGTAGATCGCGTTTTCAATTCCAGGATAAAATCCAGGTATTCTCTGCTTGACGCCATACGATCGCCTCACCAGACAAACGGTATCACCTTATATCTGATCCTGTTTTTGTATTCCCTGTATCCGTTGAGACCTTCTTCCAGGACTTTTTCCTCGTTTCGGATCCGTTTCGCAAGAATCGGAACGTAAAGAAGCATGATTCCAAAAGATATGGGCGATCCCAATACCAACGGCATGGCAAGAAAAAGGATCAGCGTACTCATATACATCGGATGCCGGACAACGCCGTAAAGCCCGGTGTCAATGACCCTCTGGTTTTCCTGCACCTCGACCGTTCTGGAAAGATAAGCGTTTTCACGCAATACCTCCGCATACAAAGCATATGCCATCAGGAAAAGAACCGCCGCGGCATAGGAGACCCAGGCCGGCAGTACGAACCATCCGAACCGGAAGTTTAACCCCGCAGCGACAAAAGCCGCAAGAAACGTCAGCCCGCTCAACAAAATCACTTCTTTTTGTTTGTCCTGTTTTTCTTTTGCGTTCAGCCTCTTTTTCAGAAGCTCCGGGTTCTTTTTCATCAGGATCAGTCCCGCAAGAAACATCGGGATGAAGAGGATCCCGATCAGCAGCCATGCCTGCCGGTAGGCAATCGTACCCGCAGGCAGAAACAGCAGAACGCCCACCAACAGCAAACCGCTCAAAAATTTCATGATGGCCGTAAAAAACAGTTTTGAGTCCATCCGATATTCACCTTCTTTGCATCAGCATTTCTGTTCTTGTTATCGATACTACCGTCTCATCATGAGTCACCTTCTTAAACAGCCTGGCACTCCAGAGTTTCATCCCCAGCTCGTCCAGATAGAAGTGGAAAATTGCTCTCCAGTTCTTTGTCGCTGTACCGAGCATGATATAGTCTGCATCATTCCGAACAGCTGACTCGACATGGGAAAAAAGCATTTTCCCGATGCCTTTGCTGCGGTATTCCGGTTTTACATAGAGTTCTTCCACTTCAAAGACCGGCGTTCCATCCGGCATAATGGAGGTGGACCGTTCGGATTTCTCCAGGTATCCAAACAGATAGCCAACGACTTCCTCACCGTCTTTGGCAATGAATATCCGGTTGCCCTCTATATCCGCTTTCTCGTTCTTCCGGTATCCATAGCAGCTGTTTTCTGCTTCCCAGTCCGTTGAAAGCCGGATCAGAGTGTCTAAAAGCTTTTCGGTCAGTTCCTGTTCTTCGATCACAATACGATCTCTTATAACTTCCGCCTGCATGCGATCACACCACTTGTCTGCCATAGCTTTTCTCCTTTGAATGAATTGACGCTGCACGTCATGGTTTGCGCTGCGCGCATGATTTCTCGCTGCGCTCCGTGAATTGAATTGCGTCTTATGCCCCGCAGGGCAATTCATGACCGAAGGTCAATTCATGCCGCAAGGCAATTCGAGCGCCGACAGGCGCAATTCATTGTCGAATCAGTTTCACAACTGATTCACGCGTCATTTTTTTGTGCCAACACCGGCCGGACGATCAGATCGAGGTGGAGCTGACCGATGCGGACTTTGCGCTGACCGCCGCAGAGGCCGCAGCGACCTATAAAGAGCTCAAGGACTTTGTCCTGTCGCACTTTGGATTCCGGGTCACCAGCCTTTATATCTCCCAGGTCAAGCGCAAGTGCGGCCTGCCCGTCGGAGAATGCTATTACCACCCGAAGAACCCGAATCCCATCATCCCCCAATGCCCGCCCGAAAAGGAGGCCGCCATCCGGGCCGCCCTGCGGCACTATCAAATGATTTAATCTATAAAGGAGTATATGATGAAAAAAATCAGCTGTCAATATCATATCGACACCGCCTGCGTGCGGGAGATCTGCGGCGACGGTGACCCTCGGCTGTTGCGTCATTGCGGGTAAATATCGCTGCAAACTGTACCCCGCCCGCAAAGGGCGGGGTCCGCGGCGCCTTGCTTGACGGTCTTGCCAAACAAAAATCCTGTCACGGGTGTGGCAGGATTTTTGTTCGTATTATGCAGCTGTGCTTTGGATGATCGGATCCGGTCTTTGAGGTATCATACTGAACTCCCATAAAAAGATTGAAAAATGTTCCGAGTGGGAATTGCGCCAGACAAGGCGGAGGACGCAGATGGGCTGGCGCCCATCAAGGACGACAACGCAGTATGGCACAATTCCCGCCGGAACAGATTAAAGGTTTTTATGGGAGTTCAGTATCACATCAGCTTGCGGAACATGGCCTTGTAGTCCTCGATGGAGGCCTCGCGGGGGTTGCCGGGGGTGCAGGCGTCGGCGGCGGCGGACTGGGCCAGGAAGTCCAGGTCCTCCTCCTTGAGCTTCTCCAGCTTTGTGGGGATGCCCACGTCCACAGAGAGCTGACGGACGGCGTCGATGGCAGCCTTGCGATAGGCAGGCTGATCCATGCCCGCGGTATCGGTGCCCAGGGCCTCGGCAATCGCCTTGAACTTCTCGCCGGTGGCCTCCTGGTTGAACTCCATGACGATGGGCAGCATCATGGCGCAGGCGACGCCGTGAGGCGTGTCATACAGAGCGCCAAGGGTGTGAGCCATGGAGTGGGCGATGCCCAGGCCCACGTTGGAATAGGCCATTGCGGTGACGTACTGTGCCAGGGCCATGCCCTCGCGGCCGTCGGGATCGCCGGCAACCGCCTTGCGGAGGTTCTTGCCAATCAGCTTGATCGCTTCGAGATCCAGGCAGTCGGCCAGCTCCCAGGCGCCCTTGGTGGTGTAACCCTCAATGGCGTGGGTCAGGGCGTCCATACCGGTGGAGGCGGCCAGGCTCTTGGGCATGGAGGCCATCATATCGGGGTCAACGACCGCCACGTCGGGGATGTCGTTGGGGTCGACGCAGACGAACTTGCGGGTCTTCTGCACGTCGGTGATGACGTAGTTGATGGTGGACTCGGCGCCGGTGCCGCCGGTGGTGGGCACGGCGATGGTGAAGACGGTGCGCTTCTTCGTGGGAGCGACACCCTCGAGGGAACGGACGTCCGCGAACTCGGGGTTGTTGATGATGATGCCGATGGCCTTGCCGGTATCCATGGAGGAACCGCCGCCGATGGTGATCATAAAGTCGGCGCCGCTGGCCTTATAGGCCTCCACGCCGGCCTGGACGTTTTCGATGGTGGGATTGGGCTTGATGTTGGAGTAGACTTCAAAGTCGATGCCGTTTTCCTGCAGCAGGTTGGTGACCTTGGCGGTGACGCCGAACTTCACCAGACCCGGGTCAGAGGCCACGAAGGCCTTGTGGAAGCCCTTGGACTTGACGATCTCCGGGATCGCCTGGATGGCGCCCTTGCCGTGGTAGGACGTTGCGTTGAGAACAAAACGATTGTATGCCATGCTTTTGAAACCTCCGTAGTTTGTTTTGGTGATCCTGATTATAACACAGTTTCCGGAAAAAAGCTGTAAATTTACTGTAAATATCCTTCTCTGGCCTTGACGCCGAAGCGGACTTCGAGCTGGTGCATGGCCTCGTCGGTGATGGTGTTCACCAGGGGCAGGTGGGCGATCTTCAGCCAGATCTCGGCGGCCTTTTCAGTGGTTTCGATCAGGCCGAAGGTTTCGTCCAGGTCCTTGCCAGCGCCGTAGATGCCGTGCTGGGCCCAGACCACCAGCCGGGCGGTCTCCATCTTCCTGGCGGTGGCCTCGCCGATTTCGTTGGTGCCGCAGAGCATCCAGGGCAGGACGTTGACGCCGTCGGGGAAGACCACGATGCACTCGGTGCACATCTGCCAGAGCGTGCGGGTGAATTCACGCTCGTCCAGGCTGTGCACGTAGGTCATGGCAAGCAGGTTTGCAGGGTGGCAGTGCATGATCACACGGTTCTCGGGATCGACCTTCATGCGTGCCACGTGGCTCATCATGTGCGCGGGGAACTCGGAGGTGAATTTGCCGCCGTCGGTGAAGCCCCAGAGCAGCTCCGCGTTTCTGCCGCCCTCGGTCAGCCGGACGATGCCCAGGTTCCTGCAGGGCTCGTACTGGACGTTCTTGAAATACTTGCCGGTCCCGGTGACAAGGAAGTACTTGCCCTCCAGCTTCGGCGCTTCAAAGCCGGTCGGAATGGTACGGTGGACCAAGGCCAGGTCCAGATAGTCAGCCAGGTCATTTTCTTCCAGCAGCAGACTGACGTTGCCGCCGTTTCGCTCGTCCCAGCCGTGATTGTACATGTTGGTGACAGTGCGAATGAACTCCACCATAAAGGGAGCAGTCATCAGGTCTTTCATTGTTCGTTCCTCCATCCTGTGTGATAATATGTCGAGGCAATAGGCACCAGGCAATAGGCAATAGGAGAACGACGAGAAAAAATCCCGTTTCTCCGTCTCCTGTTTCCTATTGCCTATTGCCTATTCAACTATTGCCTGTTCTCCAGCACTTCCCGCTCGTAACGCGCGATCTCGGGATACCATTCCCCGTCCAGCGGCTTGCCGCAGCGGCGGCAATATTCGTCCCAGATCTCCCCGAAGGGCATGGTTTTCAGCTCCTCCTGGGCCACCATGAGCTGGGTGAAATCGCCGGAGTCCTGCAGTGCCTTGAGCTTGTCATTGGGCTGCAACAGGGCGAAGAGCAGGGCCTTCTGCACATTGCGGTAGCCGGTGACCCAGGCGGAGACGCGGTTGATGGAGGCGTCGAAGTAGTCCAGGGCGATGTCCACCCGTCCGTCCAGCCCGCCGCAGCGGACGATCTCCCGGGCAATCTCCCGGGTCTCGTCGTCGAAGAGCACCACATGGTCGCTGTCCCAGCGGATGGGGCGGGTGACGTGCAGCGCGATCTCCGGGAAGAAGGCCAGCAGGGCGGGGATCTTGTCGCTGACCACCTCGGTCGGATGATAATGACCGTTGTCCATCAGGGGAATGCACTTGTCCTTGTTCATGGCCGCATACGAGAGGGCAAACTCCGCGCTTCCCACGGTGTAGGCCTCCACGCCGATGCCGAAGACCTTGCTCTCGATGCAGGGCTTGACCTTGCTGAAATCGTAGGGCTCGGAGAGGATGGCGTCGATGCTGTCCCGGTAGCGTTCCCGGGGGCCCATCCGGTCGGCGGGAATGTCCTTGAAGCCGTCACCCGTCCATATGTTCATGACGCAGGGCTCTCCCAGCTCCCGGGCCAGGTAGCTGGAGATCCGGATGCAGGCCTTGCCGTGGTCGATCCAGAAGCGCCGGTTCTCCTCGTTGGGGCTGGACAGCGTCAGCGGGTCGCACTTGGGATGGGAGAAGAAGGTGGGGTTGAAGTCGCAGCCCAGGCCCCGGGCCTTGCAGAAGTCCACCCACTTTTGGAAGTGCTTCGGCTCCAGCTTATCCCGGTCGGCCCATTCGCCCTTCTCAAAGATGGCGTAGCTGGCGTGGAGGTTCATCTTGGGCTTGCCGGGGATCAGCTTCAGCACCTCGTCCAGATCGGCCATCAGTTCCTCAGGGGTGCGTGCGCGGCCGGGATAGTTGCCGGTGGTCTGGATACCGCCGGTCAGCGGCTTGTTTGGATCGGTGTCAAAGCCCCGTACGTCGTCGCCCTGCCAGCAGTGGAGGGAGACGGGAACGGTTTTCAGCTTTTCGATGGCAGCTTCCGCGTCCACGCCGAAAATGGCGTATTTTTCTTTTGCATCTGTGTAACTCATTGTTCTGCCTCCATTTGGATTTTCAGATTTCCGAGTGCCGTGGCCTCGATGGGCAGGGCGACGACCTTTTTACCGGTGGCTTTTCGGGTCAGTTCATTGAGAAAGGAATTTTTTGCTCCTCCACCCACAATATAGATGCTGCCGAAATGTGATCCGGTATTGTGCTGCAGTTCCTGGATAGCATTCATATAGGATAGCGCAAGGCTGCGATACGCGCAGCGGAAATAGTCGCCCACGCTTTGGGGTTTCATGGAGAGCACTGCATCGAAGGCGGCCTTCATGCTCTCCGGCGCGAGGAAAATATTGGCGTTGGCGTCCACCGTCTCCTCAAAGCGGCTCGCCTCAGCCTCCGCGACGATCTCGCCCCACGACTTTTCGGGGCACAGCTCGCTTTTCAGTCGGTTAGGGAGCCACATGCCCATAATGTTCTTCTGATAGCGGTTGTAGCCAACGCCGCCCTCGTTACTCCAATTCGCCAGTTCGCTGGCTGCGCTGGTGATGGGCTTCGGCGTTTTCACGCCGAGCAGCGACCATGTTCCTGACGAGATGTACGGGCAGCTTTCTTCCATCGGTATGCCCTCTACGGCGGAGCCTGTGTCGTGCGTCGCGCAGAGGACGACCTTCATGCCGTCGTACGCGCCGATCACCGTACCGGGCTGCTGCAATTTGTGGAATAAGTGAGCGGGCAGGCCGAGCGCTTCGATGATGGCGGGGTCGTATTCGCCCGTCTCAGCGCTCACCATGCCGCCCGTGGTGGCGTTGGTGTACTCGTGGCTCTTGATGCCGCAGAGCTTGTACATCAAATACTCCGGTATCATCAGAAAGTCCGTCACACCGTCCAGCCGCCCGGCGAGCTTGTCCGCGTAGAGCTGATAGATCGTGTTAAAGGGCTGGAACTGTATGCCCGTGTGACGGTAGAGGCGCGTGAAGCTGATTTTTGAATGCACCTCCGGGATGACCGCCTCCGTCCTGCTGTCCCGGTAGGCATAGCAGGGATCAATCTCCTCGTCGCCACGCAGCAGGACGTAGTCCACGCCCCAGGTGTCGATGGAGAGACTGACGATTTTGGGATACTTCTCCTTCGCCTTCTCAATGCCAGCCTTAACGTGACCCAGCAGCGCGTCAATATCCCAAGTCAGATGCCCATCCCGCTCCGTCACGCCGTTGGGGAAGCGGTAGACCTCTTCGGTTTTCAGTTCGCCGCCCTCGCGCCAGCCCACGATGTGGCGACCGCTGGACGCGCCGATATCAATGGCAAGATAATAGTTCATATGTTTATCCAGCCTAATCTGCATGATTCCATTCTGCACGCAGCTCATGCGTTCCGCTGCCCAGCATTCTGGCGCTGCCGTCGGGAAGAATGACCTCGGCGGTCACGTTTGCCGGGATGGAAAGGCGCAGGCTGAAGGTCTCCTCCTGCTTCTCCCAGCATATCCCGATCTTGCCGCAGGCGGAATCGTAGGAATAGCGCACGCGGTTCAGGCCACAGTCCGGGTGCGGTTGGATATGTATCCGCTGATAGCCGGGTTCCAAGGTGTTCAGGCCCACGATCCAGCGATAGATCCAGTCATCCACACAGCCAAAGCAGTAGTGGTTGTAGGAGACGGAGGTCACCGTGCCGTCCGGCATGATGGCCCGCCAGCTCTCCCAAAGCGTGGTCGCGCCACGGTCGATTTCATACATCCAAGAGGGGCATTTGTTCTGATACAGAAGCCGATACGCCACATCGGAGCGTCCGTTTGCACACAGAACGTCCATCAGAAACTCAATGGAAGCAAAGCCGGTATCCAGACAGCCCCCGTTGTCGTCGATCATCCTGACGAGCTGATCCACGGCATTTTTCTTTTTGTCTGCCGGAATGATGTCCAGATACAGCGCCAGCACCAAAACGCCCTGGTAGCGCGTATGGATCGTGCCGTCCTTTCGCACGTGGAAGAAACGGAAGGCCTCGCGTACCCGCTCTGCCTCTGCTCTCTTCTCCTGCGCCTTTTCCATCCGGCCCAACGCTTCGTAGATTTTTGCGGTGATCTCCAGATTGTAAAGATAATAGCAGGGAGCCACCAACGTCTTGGTCAGCATGCTTAAGAATCCTATGGCCGCGCTCTTGCCGCAGAGGGACGGCACCAGCCAGTCGCCGAAATGCAGGCCATTGTTCCAAAGCAGCTTCTGCTGCTCCTTTGCCTTTTTATTGAACCAATATCTCGGGTTGAGCCGATAGCCCAGCGTCGCCTTGGTCTGCGCCTCCTGCCGCGCAAAGTCTGTCCAGCGCTCGATGGCCTCCAGATTCTCCTCCAGCACGCGGGGATCCCCATAGGCGTGATAAAGGCGCCAGGGCAGGACCTCGATCACGTCGCCCCAGCAGGCGGATCGGTGGTTCAGGGGCTTTCCCAGCTCCCGGTAAGATTTCACATAGGGCACAATCATGGGGATCTGCCCGGTTTCCAGCTGCTCCAGTCTCGCGCTGCGCAGCCAGCTGGAGAGAAAAGCTCCCATGTACGAATTCTGCACCGCTGTAGCGCCGTAGACTTGAATGTCCCCAGTCCAGCCCGCTTTTTCCCGCTGGGGGCAGTCGGTGGGAATGGAGATCATATTAGCGCGCTGGCTCCAGATCGTATTCTGCCACAGACGGTTGAGCTTTTCGTTGTCGGTTTCCAGCTCACAGAGGATCCCCGTATCCGAAGAGAGGGCCACGGCGGTAAAATCGGAAGCGGAGCAAGTCTCCGGGAAGCCGATCAGCCGCACATAGCGGAAGCCGTGATAAGTAAACTCCGGCTCGATGGTCTGCCGCGTCCCGTCCAGAACATAGACGTCACGCTGCCTTGCCACGCCGAGAATGTTCATGAGAAAAGCGCCGTTCCGATCCAGAACCTCGGAATGCTCCAAAACCACCTGCTGTCCGCGTCGTCCCTGTACGGAAAAGCGCACGAATCCCGCCAGAACCTGTCCGAAGTCCACAAGCAGACTTCCTTCGCTGTCCCGAAACAGCTTCGCAGCTGGGATCTCCTGCCAGCAGCGCACCGGCTCCCGGTCCTGCGCGGCCAGCGTGTCAATTCCATAAGGCGCGATATGAACCGGAAGCTCTCTCTCGACCGCAGCTTTTGTGAAGTCCCGCTTTTCCCCGATATAGAGATCGCCGTATTCGATCCGGCCCTCTCCCGCTCGGGTAGATGCATCGGATGCGAAGGTTTCGGCAGAGCCGTCCTCATAGCAAACCTCCAGCTGCCAGAGTACCGCATGTTTGGTGCCATAGGAGCCGGTCTCGGCGGTCAGACCGATATAACCTGCGTACCAGCCGTCCGCCACCGTCACCTCCAGCAGGTTTTCCCCAAAGCGCAGGGCATCGGTCACGTCATAGGTCTGAAAGTAGAGCAGCTTGTCATAGGGCGTGAATTCCGGTGCGAAATAGCGGTCGGAGCAAAGAATACCGTTCACGGAAAAGCGATAGGTCCCGTGAGCCGTCAGATACAGGCGCGCCCGTGAGACCTCTCCTTTCAGCGAAAAGGAGGAGGAAAAAACCGTCGGCGCGGACATGGTTTCTTCGATGGAATCCAGCATTTCCTTGCTGGGGGACTGCAGCAGACGCAGATGCGGCCCCTGGGAGGTCCTGTGTTCGGCCTCCACCCACTTTGCCTTCCAGTCCTGACGGAAGAGTCCCATTTCAAAGTCCGTCTCACCGGTGCAGGAGAAGCCGTGGTTATCCTCTACGGTGATTATGACGTGATACCGTTCCCGGCTTTCCAGCGCCTTCCCTGCATACGGCACAGCGGCGCTGCTCCGGCTCTCCGCAGAGCTCTCCCAGACGATTTCCTTCGGAGAAGAGACGGTGATCCGGTAGCGGGCCTGAACGGTGTCCGGCACGTCGCTTTCGATGCGCCAGCTGAAAACGGGAGTTTTGTCGTCCAGCCCCAAGGGCTTCTCCAGATGATTGACGCGAATATTTGCAATGGCAAGCATATTGGATCTCCTCTCTGTGTTACAGCATTTCTTCCGCTGCTTCCCGCCGTTCCAGCTCGGCGTTGATTTCCGGCAGCTTGCTGTCCAAATCATAGAAATGCATGACAATAGCGCACAGTGCGCTGGTAATGGCAGGCAGCCCCGCGTAGAGGAAGCGGATCATCGTGATCGTTGAGGCGCTCTGCACAGCCAGACTGCCCTGATAGCCGCTCCAGGCCATCAAAAGACCGATGACCGCAGATCCGATTCCTGCTCCGAGCTTGGTAGCAACACCGTTCACAGAGGAAACGACGCCCTCCAAGCGGAGGCCGGTCTGATAATGGCTGTATTTCATGCAATCAATGCTGATCAGGTTCATGAAGGTTGACGCCGGGAGGGTGCCCGCCATGCAGAGGATCGCCATCATGCCTTGATAAAGAATGTTCGTCGGGAAGACCAGCCTGCCTAAGCAGCTTGCGGCGCTGATCCACATACCGATCCTGATGAGCCGCGCGGAGCCGTATTTTTTCTGCAAGCCCGGAAGAAAGATCATGACGATCATGCCGATGAACGCCATTCCCGATACCAGGGACAATTGCTTTACATCACCGATCACGTAATCGAAATAATAGGTGATCTGCACGCCTGTCAGGGCCGGAGCCAGATTGAAGAGGAAAACGACCAGCCCGAAAAGCCAGGCATATTTGTTTTTGAAAAGCGCGCGGAGGCCCGTCTTAAAAGGAACTGTATCGACCGCCTGTTCCTTCTCCGGCAACGGGAATTCCTTGACGAACAAAAACTGCAGAAGACCGAGGATCGTACCCGGCACGGCGAAGATCAGGGAGATGATCGTCCAGCCGGTTCTTGTGCTGCCATAGATTCCGATCAGCGTCGGCATCGCCACGCCGGCAACAATGCCAAACAAGTATGCAAACACCGCACCGACGGTCATAAACTTCACCTGATCCTCTTCGTAGACCGCCCGGTGAAGAAGAACGCTCTGAATACAGATGATGAAGGTCCTTCCGATGGCTTCTATGATCACATACAGAATGAAAACGTACACGATCTGAATCTTTACGTTTATCTCGGGAACCGAGTAGATCAGGACCATCGCGATCCACATCGGAATAAAGAGCAGAGAATAGGGGCGGGCCTTTCCCCAGCGGCTGTGGGTCCGATCCACCAGGAATCCGGCAACAGCGTCCGTGAAGCCGTCAAAGAATTTTGTGCACATGAGAAGAACGCCTGCCGTGGCAGCAGCCATATACACGCTTTCTGTGAGGTAATACGTAAGCTGGGAAATGACGACCGCTTCCATGCCGGCGGAAATCTGTCCGCCGCAGAGGCCGAGCAGCTTCAGCCCGTAGCCTTTTTCGCGTTTCGTGTTCATCTCTCTTCTCCTCTGCAAACGCTCTTTACCCAAGCTGGAAATTCATTCATCCAGCGTTCGTGTCCGTCCTTCACACCCAGAAAACCGTGGCTGGCCCCGGAAACGATCAGCTTCTTCAACGGGAGTCCTCGCTTCTCTGCTTCAAAGGCAAAATCCAGCATGTCCTTCAGAGGATCTTTGTCTCCGTAGGCCAGAAACAGCGGAGGCACGTAGCCGTCCAGATGGTTTTTCAGATCGTAATGCCGCTGCAGTGACGGGCGCTTGGCAGCATCGAAGAAATCCGCTCCGGTCAGGATGCTGAGCATGCTGGGGTTGCGGGTGAAACCGGTGACGGGATAGATGAGGCCCATAAAATCCGGTCTTCCGCTGACGCGGTCGATGGCATCCGGCGTATAGCCCTCTGCCTGCGGCGGCACATCGTCAAGCAGAAGCGCCTCCGCCCCAGTGACATAACCGCCCGCCGAAAAGCCGACGGTTCCGATTTTGTTCTCCACCACCCCAAGGTCATCCGCGTGAAAACGGACATAGCGCACGGCGCGCTGGAGATCCAGCCAGTAGACCGGCGCCCGATAGGGGTTGATCCGGTAATCCAAAACGAAAGCGGAAATGCCGCGTTTGTTCAGCTCTCGGGCCTTGTCATAGCCTTCCGGCTTGAGTCCTTTGGAATAAAAACCGCCGCCTGGGGAGAGGATGACCGTGAAGCGGCTGCCCTTTACAGGATAAGGCGTCAATGTCGGGATGTCGGAAAAGGTCGCCTGTTCCAGACCCTTTCGGATACCGGCGCGCCAGGTTTGCGTGTCGAAATAAGTACTGCTCCGGGCGATCTTCGTTCCGAAGGTATCGCGCAGCGCACCGAGCAGCTGCAGCGGTCCGGGCAGGTGGTTGATCTTCATGGCCTCCCGCTTGCTCTTTCCGGTGTTATAGGGAATGTGCTCGCCCCAAATGGGCAGCTTTTCGGGTGTGATCTCGTGTTTCATGCCTTGCATCCTCCTGTTTATCGTGTGAAAAGGGTCACAGTTCCCGTGACGCCGGAGAGGGATTCCGCCTTGCCGAAGCGCTTCCTCTCCCGCTCCAGGGTCGTTGCCACCTCAATGGTCAGCTTGTTCGTTCCGGGATGACAAAGCGCCGTCAGATCATAGCGGAAGGGCGGTGTGACCTGAATTCCCGCCGAGGCGCCATTCACGAAAACCTCCACGCCCTCGTGGGCGTCTGAGATCTCCAGCGCGGTGAAGCTCTCGCCCGCTTTTATCTCCTTCTCATAGCGGATGAAGCCGGAGAATCGCGGATCGGTGAGGTGATAGCTCTCCGGACGGCCGATCATCCGGGCCTTTTGGAAATTCGGATAGTCGATGCTGCGGCATACGCTCTCTGTAAAACCGGTCAATGTTGTCGCCTGCCCGGAGAGCGTCAAGGGCTTTTCCGCCTCACGGTCTGCACACGGAACAAGGAACAGGCTCTGCCCGGCGGGGATCTCCACGCGCAGGCCAGCTTCTGTCTCCGACCCTTCGACCAGGCGGTTCGTCCATGCGTCATAGATGCACACGGCCTCCCCAAAGGGATTTGCGATCACGCCGCTGTAGGACGACTGTCCCTCGTTGAAGAGGTACAGCAGCGGCTGCTCTCCACGGCAGAGCAT
>OCVV012889158.1_pt1 | contig 17031 bp, 19 predicted proteins | sample 1539721 | NCBI WGS metagenome assembly OCVV01 (sample SAMN02144230, study PRJEB22623) | gut metagenome | biome: sheep rumen | host: Ovis aries | place: New Zealand | reverse complement strand
GTGTTTACGTGGTCTTCTACTCCTACCCCTTAACCTGCTAACTTCCCTCTTACTTTTTTCATCTTCACCGAACAATTCATTATACACCTTTGAAACTCCCATATCAATAAAAAGTGCCTGCTCAGGAGTCAAATCACCATACGCCTCTGCGAACACATGATAACCATAAAACTCCATCCGTGCATAATGCATTCCCTCCGGCGTTTCTAAGAGTTTTTTAAGTCACTTTCTAACCGGCCATTATCTGCCTCGTTAATGTTGTTAACACGTTTTAGTGCCTCAACGAGTGGCGTGTACAAGTCATATAACTTGTCAATCTCTTCCTCACCGATTTCCTCATCCTTGAAACTGCACTGGATAAGATAATGGTCTGCCTTGTCCTGTGCGGCACTTACTTGTTCAACGTTCATGTTTGCACTTTGTAGGTTGCGTTCGTTTCCCATTCCCATTTTGACTGTTCCGAGTGCACGGTTTACAATGTTTTTGTATTGTTCTAATTCTTTTACTGTTAGTTTGTCGACGGTTAGTGTTTGGCCGTTGACTGTTATTTCCTGTTTGTTTTGTACTGTTTTGATTAATTCTTGAAATGACATAATTCTCATCCTCTTAGACAATTTGATTCAAAAAAAATAGTTTAGGGGGTGGTTAGGGGGTGTAGTGTAGGCTAACCGCTTGTACAATCCTTTATTGTACCTTTGGAGCCCTACTCTGTACTTTCACACGCATCGGTGTAACCACTTTAATATAATCACTATCCGGATTAGAAGGGTCAACCTTTTGTGTGAGCGGTGCTTTCTTAGTATTGTATAACTTCAATGCGATGTCCACATCAACATTACCATCCTCAATCTTAATAGGGTCAATGTTGATAGCAGCTTTAGGGAAGTAGAACTCAATCCACTCCGCACTGTCAAGACAACTAGTAGCACGAAGCTTTAGACTTCCGTCAATGTTATGACATTTGTTCCAGTATCTCCAACCACCAGTACTTTGAGTGCTACCTTTATACTTGAGTGTGTTTACAAGTGGTAGGGTAGCTGGTGTGAGTTTGATTTTTCCGGTTACTTCTATTTCCCTTTTCTCCATCGTAGGCTTGAAACCGTAACGGTCTTTACCAAGACATCTTACATCATCACCAGTCAAGATATTATTGTTGACGCTGATGTTAACCTCGTTAAAACAAGGTTGTATTTCCTGGTTAAGGCTTTCATCATTAACTGTAAGTGTTACAGTCCAATCATACCCTACGAGTGGTAATGCTTGTAGGATGTTCTTGTTCTGTATTACGGTTTCCACATTGATTTCTTTGGATTGTTCGTTACGGTACACGAATCCACATTCAGCTGTGGTTTTGTTTAGTCCAGCGTTTAACTCGAAACTATCCATTACTGCACCGTCTATCATGGTCTGATTACCAACCTCGTAGATCATGTTGGCACACCATTCCGGTACTTCCAATCCGTTTCCTGCCCAGAATTCGTGCATGTTCACGGAAACCTGTTCCCCATTTACTTCAACTGTGGTATAGTTTTCTGTGAATAGGTAGTTACCGAGTAGTGCGTACATGATTGTTGGCATTGCCTTTATATGTGCACCGCTTAGTTCTACTGTTCCGGCTGGTTCTGGGTATCCTACTCTGAGTTCATCAAGGTCTTCATCATCAAATTCGCCGAAGTTCCAGTCAGCGTCACTGCTTTTTATTCTCCAGTAGAAGGCTGGTTCTTTGGTGAATAGTTTGTTGGTTCCGTATGTGTCTCCTTCATCGGTGAAGGAGATTCCCATATAGTTTCCCATACTCTATGTTCCTCCTTGTTCATTCTTGTATCTCTGATAACACATCAGATAGTTCACATCTACATTGAGGGTTATCTGGAATCCTTTGATAATCACGTCATCCTCACGATTCACTGGGTTAATACTTCCATCATTATAACCCGTGTCCAGTGTGAAGTAATTCACGTAGCCTATACTAGCATCCTCGAAGATTAATCGTTCATAGTTTTTGAAGATGCTCATAATAGTCTTAGCCTGCAACTGTATAGCCTTACGCTCACTTTCCTCCTCATCCCCTATCATATCAACGATAATTGCCACTTCAAAGGGGTACTCAAGTGTAACCATACTGTCACGGCCGACTACTTGACTTGTTTCCTCGGATACAGTCCAGTCCATCTTCCTAACCCATATTTCATAATTAAGTACGCTTCCCTCAGTACGGAATGTGGAACAGAACTTATCCACCTCCTCAAGTAATCCATCTTCAGTGATCTCGCATTGTATCCATTGGCAGAATTTCTGTGGTATTACTTCGAGTGGTGTTACTAGGTCTGCGTAGTAAGCTGTCATACTATTTTCCTCCTTTGGCGTGTTTGATTATTGATGTTTGGAATAGTTTTGGTATTTTTTTGCGGTAGGTCATGAATCCTTTTTCTGCCATGTGCCGTGCAGGTTGTCCTCGGCTGTTGGTGAAGAACACGTCATCGCCTTTGATGTTAGCGTGCATTACGTTCCCGTTTTTTGGGAATATGCGGTGTCTTCCCTCTGATGCGAATATTCCCGTACCTTTTTCTACGAATAATGCGTAGTTACGGGTGTTCTCTACTACTAGCTTGTTTTTGGATTGTTTTGGAGTCCAACTGCCTCTTAGTTTACCATGGTCGACGGGTGTTTCCTTTTTGATGTCCCCCGTGAGTTCCTCACTGGATAATGATAGGAATGTGGTCACCACTTGTTCTGGTTGACCATTAAATGCTTCTAACTGTTCACCCAACTTTATCTCTATCTTCATCAAATATTCCTCCACCTTTGACTGTGAGTACTCCGAATGCTGTACTGTTGTTACTGGTCTCGCTTTTATAGTTTTCCAGTTCTTTTTTCATGGCAACGGGGAATACTTCGCTGGGTACTGTGCTTATGCTCCAATCGTTGACTTTTACTACGCTGTGGCTTTTGTATGCTGCGCTGAGTGCACACATGTTTGCGACTATACGGGTGGCTATGTTGCGGTATACGTAGTATTTGGTTGTTTGCTGGTTGGTGTCGGTTTCTGTTAGTGGGTTGTTGGTGTAGTCGTTGATTAGTGCGCTTGCTTGTAGTATCCATTCGTGTAGTATGTTGTCGAGTTCGTCTGCTTCGGTTTTGTCTAGTCCTATCTTGTTGGGTGTTACCCTTGATAGGTCTTTGACGTCTTTTATTGTGCAGTATGCGGTTATCATTTTTTTGTGTGACCTCCAATAATAGTTATTATATACCAAAAAAAAAATGTGTAGGGGGGTGTTGTGAGGGCGGGTGTGTGGGATTCCCCTCATATTCCCTCAATCAACTACTGGTGAGTCCCTATGGTTGGCCATCATCACCTTGTTGGTCATCAGAACCAGAAGCTCCACCAACAAGACCAGCATACTCATCAGCAGTTAAAGATAATCTTACAGCATAATCACTGATACTGTAAGCATTAGCAGTATCAATAGTTGCATAGAAAGTATCAGATGAAGTTTCTGCATAACGTTTAGGTTCAATACCTGCTTCACGGCCAACTACAAAGTGTGTGTTGGTTGGTTTTGTAAGTAATACGGATACGTTACCATCATCGAGTAAGTCTCTTACTGGTTTGTTGTTAAGTGTAGGTGATACTTTAATAGGAATGTCACCCCAGTAGAGTGGTGTTCTCTGACCGATGAAGTCAATAGCTCTGTCAGCTGCTTTATCAAGGAAGTAAGAACCGAATGCTCTGCGAACATTAGTTGGCACATAGAACACGTAATCAGATTCTACTTGAGCTTCCTCAGGTAAGCTGTAGAACATTGTATCAAAGATGTCAGTGATTTTATCAAGGTTTACATCATCACTTGTTAATTGTACACCTGCACCTTTAAGGTAACCGTCCTGTCTACGATATTGGAGGTCTACCGTGTTAGCAGCAGATTCATTACCATAGAAACGAGCAGCTGCTACACCTTGTTTTAATCTTTGAACGGTTCTGTCAAGTAAGATGTTTACAAGGTCATCACCGAACACATTGGCGAGTCTTTGTCTATCGCTTATGTTTATTTTAGTTCTTTGTGGGTAGGTTTCTACTTCAATATCGTTGATGGTAGCTTCTTGGAGTGCTACATCTTTGTCGAAGTAGAAGTGTTCTGGTAGTGCTCCGTCTTCGGTTGCGATGGTGTCTTCGATACCGTAGATATGTGCTTTACCATGTACACCAGTTATGTAGTTAGCATCCTCTAAGAGTGGTTCGCTTTGAATGATTTTCTGTACATATGTTGTGAACATTGCGGTGTTGAGGATTGCTTTTCTGGTGTTGGTTTCATCTATTGTGAAGTCAGCTTTGTATGATAAGCTGTTCTTGTATGCTTCGTAGAAGATTGGGTCTTCTATTTGGTCTAGGAATTTGTTTGCGTATGGTACGAGTCCTAATCCGTCATAATTTATTTCTTCTGCTTGTACGCTTTTGGTACTTAACTTGTTTTTGATAGCGTCTTGGATTACGCTTAATTCATCTCTGCTGTTTGACATTTTCTTGTGTCCTCCTTTTATTGTTGCGTGTGTTCTGCTTTTTTGTGCTGATGCGGATGGTCTTGTTGGTGTATGTGTGGTGTCTTCTTTGGTTGCTTCCTCCACATCATCAACCTCTTCATCTTCCTCATCATCAGCATCATCATCATCGTCTGCTGTTGTTGTTGTTTCGGCTGGTTCTTCACCCTCACCCTCATCATCTGTGGTGGTGGCTTCCCCATCTTCCTCTTCCTCTCCGATGGTTTCCGGTTCAGTTACAACTTCAACTTCATCTTCTTTTTGTGAAGTTTCATCATTAACATCACCCTCACCATCCTCTTCTTCAGGTATTTCCTCACCCTCCGGGGTAAGGTCGCTTTGAATCCATGGCGTACGAGTTCTATCACCCGGATCACCAAAGTGTGCTTTGAGTGTAGATTTGAGTTCGTCTACTGCACTTGTTACCTGCTCGGTTATCATAGTGTTAACTTGTTCACGTGTAACTGGTTCCTCTTTTACTGCTTCCACTGTTTCCACCGGTTGGTTTTGCTCGGTTTCTGTTTCTTCGGTGAGGCTGTTGCGGAACTCTTTCACAGCGTCCTTAACACTATCAATGAATGTCTGATTAGCGTTATCATTACTTTTCTCTGTCATATTATCACCATAATTATTTAAAAGTGATTTCTTACAAAACTTAGCCTTATTAACGCATGGGAACTTAACCACACTTACTGTTAGTAGTGCAGGGTCTTCTATGTCCCGTATTAGTGTACGTTTAGTACTGATAGCATGGTGTATTTCCTGCATCTTCTTATGGTTAATTAATCCCTTACTTGCGTGTTTACTGGCTAACTGATTATAAACCCTCATAACAGTATCGGCATCACTTTTTTCACTTACCGTTATACTGTAGGCCACGATTTCCTTGTCATCAATTTGTTTTACCACTGCTGGGTCGGTTATCTCTGATTCCAGCCATAATGTCTGTGGTGGCACTGTCACCATCTGACCGGTCACATCCTCGAAGGTTACCTCCTCGTCATTGTAGAATAAGCGTAGGGGTGTTCCTACTTTTTTCATGAAGTAATCTTCCTTGTTGTTTGTGAATTGGTGTTGGTAGTCGATTATTTGGTAGTCTTTGAATGTTTGGCGGAGGTGTTCTATTTTCTGGTTGCTTAGTAGTTCTTCGCCGTTCGGGTAGTCACAGTCCGGTGTGTCTGGTACTATTATTGGGCCTGTTATTGTTCTGGTGGTTATGTTTATCACCTCATCAATTGTTTGCGTGTATTGGGGGTGGGTAACTATTATAATAAGGGGGTTTATACATATTATTAACTGTAATTGATAATTTATTATAAAAAAAAGAGTAGTGTGAGGTGTGTTGGTTGTTGTGGGATTTGAACCCACCTATTATTTGTTGACCACCATCCTGGTAACAACCATTTCTATTTTTTTGTCTTTTTTTTGTACATTGTTCACCGTGTATGACAAAAACACGGGGATTATTATTGGAGCATTAAACAATGTACAATCATTTAATGCTGTGAGGCAAACTCTCATTATGCCGAAGCTCATGCAAAATACAATCCCGCTCAAGGAGTAATTCCTCTTTTTCCACGGTATCAACATCACCAAGTATTGATAGTAACTCGTTAATCTGCCTGAGCCTGTACTCATTATAACTATAACCCATAAATTCACTTCCTCCTACTATATAATATCGCTTGATGTAGATTACCGCACACCTTTTCCCCACCATTAGGGAGGTGTACAATAATCCTGCCATCACTGTTCATTTTAAATATTGTTTTCCTCATGTTCCCTGACAATCCTTAACACTTCCTCTGTGAAACTGTGAGCATGAACACTACCCACACGGAACAACAAATAATTATGTCCCCCATGATTACTACAGTATTCACACACAGCACTGTTACCATTATTGGCACAGATACTACAATCAAGGCTACCAAAGAACGCCTCAGTCACACGGACTATTTCATCATATAACTCTTCACTAACCATGGTTACCACCAACTAGCAAGATACTCACCCAACTCAACATTAACCTCCGGAACACTAATCGTCGGATCAAAAACCATTTCACCCTCATACCAATTATCAGCACCACTAGGTGGAACATAACCAGGCTCGGGCATGAATGCTGCTTCATCACACCGGCAGTTAATCCATTCCTCTATGTCACCGCTTTCATCACCAGGGTGTGCGAGACCATTACTGTACACGCCTGTTCCGTCGGCGTATGTTATTTGCCCGTCCAGTTCTGCATGACTGTCACGTGTCCGGTCATCATGGGTAGCTATCCATTGAATGTATTCCACATCAGGATTGTTTACTAATCGTTGGTGTGTGGCACTTGCCTGTGCTTTGAGTGTCTCGGTACGTGCGATGCGTTGTGCCTCGAAGTCTCTTAGCTCATTGAATTGTTCTGTGATGGCTTCGGTTACTTTGTCTATTCCGTTTCCTTCCTCAGCATAACTCTCTTTTATGATGTCATAGATTTTCTGTGTTACTCGTTCTAGTGTGCTTTCACTGGCGGTGAATATGTTACTGCTCATGTATTCTATGATTGACCGGTCTATCTCATAGTCCAGTAATTCCTGCATGGTAAACTGTGTCGGTGATAAATCCAAACTTAAATGATTTGGTAGGTATCGCTTGATGGTGTTATGCACGTTCTTTGCGTAGCGTAGCTTTTTCTTCACTTCCTCCTGCAACATACTAAGCGTGGTGTTCTCGTATAACCATTCATCAAGGAAGCTTTGCATATCCTTACTTGCTATGTAATTGTCTAGTGTCTTAGTGGCGATGGTGTGATTAATACGGGCTTCCACGGTTTCACTGTGCGTGATGTAGAAGTCCTGTATAGTCTCGGATAATATCTGCTGGTACTCTTCCTTATACTGTCGTATGATGTTTTCTATCTGGTAATAATAGCGTACCTCCTCGGGTTTGTCATCAACCACATTACCCAGCACTGCATCAAAGACACGGTCAAACCAACCGGATAACCGTTCACAGAGCAGGGCTTCATATTCCTTTTCATCCTCGGATTCTTTCCTTGACAGTAGAAAGGAATCTTTTATTTGCAAGGCCTTTAGCTTTAGTAATGTTTCTTCTTCTGCGTTCAAAGTCTACACCTGCTTTCATGACTTGTTCGTTTAACTCTTCAAGGCGGGCATCTTCCAGTTCACGTAACCCCTGCTCCGCTATAACCGATAATGGCACACCATTAATACAATACACATCAAGTAATGGTTCCTCATCATCACTGGTAATGTTCAAGGATTTACTATACTTGGACTGGAACTCTCGGCGTTTCATCAGTCCATGCTCTACTAGTTGCATGTCACGTGTAACATTCTCTGTAATGTTCTGTTCAATATAGTCGAGTAGCTTGAATCGTAGGTTACTAATGTCATGAGTGAATGTAGTATCATTCTCGAACATTAAAAGGCGTGTTATCTCATTAGCTATCATGTTCTGTGTAGGCTTAATCTTATTATCATTATGAGCCAACAATGTAGAGTCCATGGCATTATTACCCATAGCACCAGTCTTACTACGGAGTATAAGGTTAGGGTCTACACCCATCATACCACAAAGGTCTTCACCATTATCCTCCTTCATACCACGGAAACTGGCCTCCTTAACATCAGTTGCTAAAGGAGTAATAGTAACCTTAACCGGCTCCTGCCCCGAAGATGTAGGGAAACTCATCACGATAGCACCATGATGACCACCATCAATAATCTCCTGAATCTGCTTACCAATCTTATACCGCAAAGTCTTAGTCACATCAAAGGACGGATTCAATGATCCATCCGGCAAGTACCTCTTACTCTCCTCATCATAGAAAGTACCCGTGATAGTAACAATCCATGCAGGCATACCAAAGTTAATAAAGAAGTCAATGATATAATTCTGTCGACCGATTTCCATTTCAATAATCTTCATACCCGGAGCTATCTGTGGTATACCATACTCATTAGCTCCACGGTCATCACGGTATAACCATAATACCTCATGAGCTTCTACTTCAGGGTCTAATGGTGTGTCACTCCATTGTCCAGTCTCACGGTTAAGGTATCGTTTTTCACCATCAAACAGGTCCTGCCCGTAAAGTACAAAGAAAGTGTCACTACCATCAATAGTCTGAACAATACGCCGATTATCCGAGCACAACTTAATGTTATCAACATCAAACTTCTTAAGATACTGTAATGGACTGTCAAGTCCATCTTCACGGATAATCTCTATACCCGCATTACCACCAGTCTCATAATTATACACTGTAGCCTTAACAGTATTAGTGATACTGACAGGCATACGATTGAACCATTCCAGCACTTCCTCCTTAGCAAGTATGTCCTCCTCGTTATCGATACCGGTACGGTTTACTATATCGAATCCATTCTTTACACAGTCATTAGCCACACGTTCCGCACACTGCCTGAACACCCAATTATTCCTTGTTAGAAATGTTATGAAGGTGTTCGGGAATGCTGGTGTCTTGAACTGTGTACCGTATAGTTTCTCTGTTCTCTGTGCACTTTCCGTGAAGGTGACACTGCTATCATATAGGCTTTTGAATGCAGTGTTTTTCTCGATGTATAGGTTTTTGTCTCTGTCACTGGTTACGATGAAACTATCGGGTGACATGTCTTCACGGTGTGTTGGTTCTATGTCGTCAATGTATTCGACTGTCGGATCTACGTCTAGTAGTTCTGGTATTTCTTCTCTCATGTGGTTTTTCACTTCCCAAATTAATATATGTTATTTTCTCCTATCTTCCCTGCTTATTCCACTTCTTAGTATGGTGTGTACAGGTTACGATTCATCTTGAAGTAATTCGCTGCACTGCCAAAACTATCCGTTATATCATCATGCTTACCCGTACCCGCATTACTATCCTCACCATCAAAGTTTTCCAGTTCCCGTATGGCGGTGTGTATCCACGTGTTATCCGCTCCCGTGTGTGTTACGAATTTAAGGCAACCGTTCTCGGCTAATCTTTTGAGTTCATATGACCTGTAGAGTTTGTCTTCCTGTGGTTTCATACTCATTATCTGATATGTGGGGAACTCTTTTTGTAGTGTGTCTATGAATAGTAGTGGCATACTTCCGGGTTCTTGTTCGATGAGTGTGAATACTCCTTGTCCATCGTTACGGAGTAGTGTTCGGATTACATTGTTTACACTAGTGGCGTCTCTTCGGCTTCGTTCTAGGTGGTGTATGTATAGGTTGTCTGTGGTGTAATCTTTGCTGGCGAGTGTTCCTGCGTAGTAGTCGGTGGCTGGTTTGCGTTGCCCCTTCTTAATCTTCTTATGGGCAGCGAGGTCCCAGAACCTACCCATAGGCAATAGGTGGTTGACAGTGTTATAATCTACCGTGCAGGTTAAACTATTGTCATCATAGTCGGGGGTGTTGTAGAACCATTCATGTTTGAATTGGTAGTCGCTCTCCCGTGTGGGGTGTCCCTGCATTACCATGTTGAATCGCTGAGTACCACGTCTGCGTCTGTCTGCCATTAGGTCTTCATAGTTTTTGTGTCGGCTCCATAGTGGCGTGTCTCTTGGTCTGCCTAGTATGTCCTTGTCTTTGCCTTCGCTTAGTGCGGGGAAGTTCATGTATACCCACGTGTCAGGGCGTATTGTTTCACCACTATGTAGTTTCTGTAGTGCTTCTTTGCCGTCTATCCATGGTTCCTTTTCGAGTAGTATTCCTTGCAGGTCTCGTATGTCTAATCTTTGAGCGACTACTATTATGATAGGTGGTAGTGCTCGTTTATAGTTACGGTACCGTTTACGGAGCCGAGTGTCGATACTGGTATCATACCAGTCTTCTAGTTCACTTTGTAGTGTGGGACTGCGTGCATCCCTTATCTCCTTGATAGGGTCATCGATTAGTATCACATTGGCAGGGTTCCCCATTATCGCTCCGTGACTACCAGCGGCGAGTAACTCACCCTCGTATGGGTTGTCGAATAGGAAGTTTGTTTTTCGTTGGTAGTCTTGTTTGAGTTGTGGTTTGGTTAGTGTGTCTTCGCTGAACTCCCGTATGATGTCTCTTATACGGGCACCGTACTTGGTGGCACGTGATTCACTGTAGGCGGTTACTATGATTTTATCGTTGGGATTGTTGACCATGTAATATGATAGGAATGTGTTTACTAGTAGTTCTGTTTTGCCGTGCTGTGGTGGTGCACTTATCATTATCCTGCTACAACGGCCTTGTACTGCATAGTCTAGTATGTGGAATAAGGGTATTTGCCATTTGAGGGGTTTCATGGTGTAGTAGTGTATGTGGTTGAACCATGTTACTAGTGTGTCGCTGGGGTATTCGGCGTACCCGTATTTGTGTGGTGTGTTAATACTCTTCATCCTCGTATTCCTCTTCGAGTTGTTGTGTCACGTGGTGGCTACGGTTTAGTTGTTTGTCTTCTACTTTTTCTAGTAATTCTTCGATGACTGTGGTGTTTTGGGCGGCTTGTCTGGTGTAGTCATCATATTGTTGTGTTTGCCGTAGTCCCTCGAGTAGTTGTGTCCATGACTTGTTGTTTTCTTGGTCTTCACGGTGTAGTTGTATTCTTATGTGGTTATCGGTCGGTAGGTTTCCCAGTTGTGATTGTCTCCGGATTGTGTCCGTGATTGTGTTTTGGTGTGATTCTATGTGTTGTTCTGCTATGCGTGCTAATAGTGGTGCTATGGTCTGGTTGATTTTTTTGATGGCTTCTTGTTTTTCTTGTTCCCGTTGTTGTAGTATGTCCTGTTTGCGTTGTCTGTAGTCATACTGGTATATCCAGTTTCGGCATGTGCGTTCGGCGAATCCGCTTAGTCGGGCTAGTTGTGTGTAGGAGGGTGTGGGTGTGGTGGTGAGGTATATTTCGTAGAATGTTTTGGCACTGTTTTCGCTTTCTTGTTTTCCTTGTTTGTTTGTGTATCGTGGGTGTTCTGTGTGTGTGTTGTTGTTTGTCATGGTTTGTTTCTGCCCTCCTTTTGCTTTTGTTGCGTGTTAGTTTTTTATAGGTGGTTAGAGAGATATATTACATTTTTAGTAGTGTGTTGTGGCGTGTGGTGTAGTATGTTTATTCGCCGGTTGTTTCTGTGATGGTGCATGTGTTTTCAGAGTTTTCTGGGTCTGTGAGTGTTATTGTGGCTGTGTGTTCCGGTTGGTCTGTGTCGGCTACTGAGAAGCCGATTGGGAATGTACATAAGTCATATGGTGCTGAGTAGGATATTTGGCTTTTTGTTTTCCCGTTGTATTCTACTGTAGCTGTTAATCCTGCTAGGAATTGTATTCTGTCATTGGCTTCTTGGGTGATGCCGTCTGATGATATAATGGTGTTGTCTTGTTCGTTTTTCCATAAAAAGAAGTATTCGACTCTTCGTTGGTAGTCATCTTGTCTGAATACTTTGTTTATGATTACTGGGGTGTATATTTCATCGGTTTCACTGTTTGTTATGTGTCCGGTTACTGTGTGTGGTACTGTGGATTGTAATCCTTGTACTGGTTCTGGTGTTTCCGGTTCCTCGACTGGTGTGTCCTCTATTAACTCATTCAGTACCGTGCTGTTGGTGTTGAGTTCTATTAGTACTGTGTTGATGAAGTCTAGGAAGTGTGTTTGGAACCTGCTCGTATTATCAAGGTCGACTATGTAGAAATGTTTAGGGTTTAATACACTGGTGATGTTGGTCTGGAAGTCTGCTAACTTATTATTCACTGGTATGTCAATACTGGTATTATTCGTCGTGTTCTTGAGGTGGAATGTGAATATCGTATCCGTGGTTATGGTCTCCGTGTCTAGTGTGATATTGTCTAGGTATACTGTTGCGATGGTTTTCCATGAGCGTTTGTGTGTTCTTATGCGTTGTTCTGCTTTGTTGGTGTAGTAGCTGGTGTTGTTTAGTTTGTTATGGTATTTGATTGTACCTTCTGGTAGTGTTATCTTGGTGGTGTCCTGTGTTCGTGTTATGGTATAATTTATCATTTTTTTTATTCCTCCATGGTGTTTCCTGTTTCTTCTTGGGTGGGGGTTAGTGGTTCGGTTACTTGTTCACCATCAGCAGCTTCATCTGCCTCATTGGTGTTAGCTTCTTGGTATTCTATTAAAACTTGTAATTCTCCTATTTTGGCTTGTAACTCGTTTTTGACATCAGTTACTGCCCAGCTTTCATAGGCGGTGAAATCAGCATCCTCCCTGCTTATATCATTTTCTTCCATTGTTATCTTGTCTAGTATGTTTACTGCTGTTATTAATAATTCTTGGTCTGCTTTTAGTTCTGTTATTGTTTTCAATTGTCTCTTCCTCCAAAATATGTAATCTGTTCCATATTAATCCATATTAATCCTATAATATCCGCAACACCTCAGTAACCAAAGCCACAGCCACACCAGTACCCACCACAAACAACACCTGCTTATAAATCTCCAACCGACGCTCCAACTCATGAATCTCAGTATTATGCTTCGTAGCAACCTCCTTCAACCGGTCAATACAAACAACCTTACTCTCCACAACCTTCTGCTTCTCAGTCAACTCAATCAACTTCTGATTCTGAATATTATTACCCTCCTGCAACTGCTGAAGAATACTAATCAATTGTTTGTAATTATTGGATTGCTCCGTTTCCAGTTTCTCCTGTCCCTCCCTGAGGTTCTTCTCCAATTGGTCTAGTTTATAGCTTAGGAATCGGACATCTTCCTTGTTTTTGTTCTCGTTACACATACTCTCCTCATTCCTTGCCTGATTCCATAGTGTCTTGTTTGTCTTTATAGTATTGTTCTAGTGTTTCTTCCTGTTTCTCTGTCATAGTCTTGCCTTGTAGGAATGTGGCTAGTACTCCTAGTATGGTGGTGACTATTCCTAGGAAGATTGTTATTAATTCGATGCCAGTGCCCATGGTGGCTAGTAGTATTGTACCAGTGAGTGCTATGATTAGGCAGGCTCCGAATATTCGTATTATTGTTTGTTGGTTGTCTGCGTTCATATCCTGTGTTCACCTCCCCTTCTAGTCTATTACAATAATACTCTGCTACGATTATCGTGTGCAGTAGTCTATGTTTGGGTTACATTAAAATAAAAAATTAGCATTAAAATTTGTTCACATAACATAGTGTGTGATTTTTTGGGTGTTCACGTATTGAGGGAATTGGTTGTGGGTGGAATCGAACCACCACAGAGTAAAATGGAATAATAATAAATATGACTATATTTATCCTATTGTCTTTGGATCATTGTCCATGTTCTAATCTTTCATTTCCTGTCACAACCATTAATCTATGTGTGTGTATATTTTGGTTCTGGGGGGAATTGAACCCCCGATTGAAACTTTTTCTACTGTTACAGGAATTGATGGTGCGTAGAAAACTTATAATTCCTTTCAGAACCCTCATTCCTATTGTGGTTATCATTGGTGGTTAAGGGTTATTTTTTTGGTTGTGGTGGGAATCGAACCCACTTGTGTTAAAATTATTCATTTCCTCATTGTTTCAACTTTAACCCTTTCACAACCATATTCTGTGCTGGTGTGTATTATTGGTTCTGGTGGGAATCGAACCCACTCCATTAATTATTTTGCGACCAAGCAATTTATCCTTTCAGAACCCCATCATCATGTTATTGTTGTTTGGGATTGGGTGGAATCGAACCACCACTGGGTAATTATAAGAGTAAAACCGGAATCCAAAAACTAATGCTTTGGACTTGAATAAATTATATTAAATTTCATTAAAGACAAAGAACAATTCCACATCAAATGCCATATTGACACACGGACACATACAATACCACATGCTATCCCATTGTCCTCCCATACCTTGTTTACGTGGAATGTGTCTAATCCCGTTGGTAACGTGTAAATAACCCAACTTTAGGGGTAGACCAATGATTACAGTGTGTATGGGGGCTTCGAGGTTGTAAGTGGTGTGTTGTCCATTTTGACTAATTGCAACACTACAAATATTTATAACTGGAAATCATAATCAATAGTTGATAATTTTGAAAAAATGAATCTCGTATTTGTTCTCTTAATAGTAATCCCTTTCAATCCCATTATATCAATGTTTAGTCATGTCCTATTTGTTACTGCTTGTCTATTAGGCCAAATCCATGAGAGCGGGTAGTGTGAATCCCATCTAGGTAATCCTTTGGTAATCCCCAACAAAACTAACTGCAATAGGATTACATTATTTGGATAAAATAAGCGATGGATGGTGGGGGGAAGGTGTCACTATGAGTACACACGCTTGTACCATGTGAGGCCACACACATAACATATGAAAGAGAACCCACAACATGAAGGGGGGAACACACCTCAATGAATAATCCCAAAATAACCAGGGGGTGGAACAATAGGTAATCTCTAAAAAACCTTTGCCGACAAAACGGGGCAACCCATTGTAGGTGAGGGCTACCACCCTTTGTCTTCTTCCCTTCTTTGGAATCATTATATTTACGTCAAATACTAATACCGAATAAACATTCCCCTTTACCTAAACGGAGGAAAAATAAACTTAACTTTGGTGTGGTATAATTGAAGATCTCATTACACAATTATGTCCCTTAACTATATTATATTTGGTTGGATGCATTAGTGGATTATTCCCTTAGGGTTTTGGTTCTCCCCCTAATTCAACATGTTGTGTCCATCCTGTTCTATTCATGGTTCTATTATGTGTGTGGATAATTTTTTTTTGGTTAAACTAATGTGTGTTCCACCCCAGACTAATATTGAAATGCTTCACACTGGTGGTGGCGTGGGTACTCAACCCTTTTCACCATCATCCGCTTTTTTTATCCCATTTATTATAATCCCATTGTCCTAACATGCCTTTTGTTGTGTAGTATCATGATTCATAATCGGGTTTACACACAATCCCAATACTCTCACCAGTTTTGGCCGGAGTAAAATAATTCAGATAGATATTCCATTGCATCAACACCACAACGGAGGGGCTCTCCCTCACATCATGGTGTTAAAAGGTTAAATGATAGTATTATACTCTCCCCTTTCAACAAATTAGAGTCTATATACATGAATAAATGCACTAATAATAAAATGTAACCAATCCCTACACATGTGGAGTCCCGCCATTGTATACCAACAGGTATTTGTCCACAGGCGTACCCCCTATATTGTGTAATTTAGAACTGGTACCTGATTAACAATCTCCGATTTACAAACGGTGAAACAATCCGGACATGGATTTTTCGCTCTCGAGGGTGATACAGGTATCCAGGGAACACCTGACCATAGGCGTATGGTGCTACCAGTACTAGTCCACATTTACGACAGGTGATTTCCTGGTGTACAGGGTCTTCCTTGTATGTGTTGCCCTTGCATTCTGGGCATAGTTTGTTGTACCGGTGTGTTCCTTGATTTTTTTTGTTCATCCTCATACTACTGTTTGACAAAAACAAAGTGGTTAAAATGTATTGTTTAGAGTGTGTGGCATATAGGGGGATTGGTTGAAAAATAGTAAAGTGTGGGGAGGGTTAGGAGGTGGTGATGGTTAGTAATCCTAATCCATTCTTGTAGTCATCGACACTTGATAGGTCTAGTGTTAGTAGTATATGGTCTTCAGTGGTGATGCTTGGTATGATTGTCGGGGGTATGTTGATGGTGTGGTCTTTGTATACGTGGCATGTGTGGTGTTCTGTGCCTGGTTTGGTTGTGGTGATGGTAGTTTGTCCTCTCGTGTTCGTGTAGATGTAGACTGTGTCTCGTATTCCGAGGTATTCGATTATCTCCGTGGGGATTGTGGTTTTGTCTGTGGTTTTGTTGTGTTTGACTGGTTGTTGGTATTGTAACTTGATGTTACCGTGGTGTTCTATTATCTTCATCTTTTTGTGTCCTCCTCGTTTATTCGTGTGGCTAATTCTCTCATGAAGTCCATGAGTGCATCGTAGGTGTTTAGTTTGTTGCATACATCTTCTATTGATAGGTATGTCAAATTAAGTTGTCTAACCACTGGTTTCCTTGATAGTCCAGACTTGTGCTATAGTTTGTGTCCCATATCTCTATTGTTTGATCCGTAATCTTCATACTGTTAATCCTCCTTGTAGTCTATGCTTATTTTTAGTAGTTGGGGATATGTTTCATTGTCTTGTTTACTCCCATAACTTTTCATTGCCTCTGTTGTATCTTATCTTTATTGGTACTCCTTTGTAGAAGAGTTCCATTTCTTTCTTCTTATTTTCTTCATAGTTGTGTTGCATTTGTTTTTTTATTTGTTCGGTTGTTGTCTTCTTTATGTGTCCTGTATCTGGTGGCATTTGATCTTCATAGTTTAATATGTGGGAGGGATCACATTTTCCCATAATTAATTTCTTCATCTTATGTTCAAATTTTTCCACTCTTTTTCCAACATTTCTATTCTTGCTTCCAGTTTCCCTATTTCCTTGTACAGGTGACATATATCTCCTTCCTTGTTTGATAATTTATGTTGAACATTTTGGACGTCTTCTTCTATCACATCGTTAGTATCATCATTTTTTAATACATCAAAAAT
>OCVV011281954.1_pt1 | contig 17031 bp, 16 predicted proteins | sample 1539721 | NCBI WGS metagenome assembly OCVV01 (sample SAMN02144230, study PRJEB22623) | gut metagenome | biome: sheep rumen | host: Ovis aries | place: New Zealand | reverse complement strand
ACCATATATAGATAATGTCCACTTAAAATGTTCAAAATGTGGAAAAGAGATGACAAGATTTAAAGAAGTTATAGATTGCTGGTTTGATTCGGGTTCTATGCCATATGCACAGCATCATTATCCATTTGAAAATAAAGAAGAATTTGAAAAACAATTCCCAGCAGGATTTATTTCAGAAGCGGTTGATCAAACTAGAGGATGGTTCTATACATTAACAGCTTTAGGAACAGCTTTATTTGGAAGAACACCATTTGAAAATTGTATAGTTTTAGGTCATGTCCTAGATGAAAAAGGTCAAAAAATGTCTAAATCTAAGAAAAATGGAGTAGATCCACTTGTATTATTAGATACAGTTGGTGCAGATGCTACAAGATGGCATTTCTATACAGCTGCAGCTCCTTGGCTTCCAAAACGTCTTGGAATTAAGAGTGTTCAAGAAACACAAAGAGGATTTTTAGCAACACTTTGGAATGTATATTCATTCTATGTTTTATATGCAGAAATAGATCAATTTAATCCATTAAATTATAAAAACTTTGTATCAGATAATATAATGGATAGATGGATTATTTCAAAACTAAATACATTAATTAAAGAAGTTGATGAAAAGATTGACAAATATGATATAACAAGTGCAGCAATTCAAATAGGAGAATTTACAGATAGTTTATCTAATTGGTATGTAAGAAGAAATAGAGAAAGATTCTGGGGAACTTCTCTTACAGATGACAAAATTGGAGCATATGTAACACTATATGAAGTTTTAGTTAAACTTATCAAAGTTTCAGCACCATTTGTACCATTTATGACAGAAGAAATATATCAAAATTTAGTAGTTAATTTAGATAAAAATGCTGAAGAAAGTATACATTTATGCTTATGGCCAGAATTTGATGAAACAAAAGTAGATAAAAAATTAGAGAAAGAAATGGATTTAGCATACTTAATTGTTAAACTTGGAAGAAGCGCAAGGAATTCAGTAAATATTAAAAACAGACAACCACTTTCTGAGATGCGTATATCTGTAAAAGATTTACCAGAATACTATTCAGACATCGTAAAAGATGAATTAAATGTAAAAAAAGTTGAACTTGGTGCAGATATGAGAGAATATGTATCTTTTGAAATTAAGCCTAATTTACCAGTTCTTGGACGTGAATATGGAAAATTAATTCCTAAAATTAAAGAAAAAATTGCAGAATTTAATCAAATGGAATTAGCTACAAAAGTTCAAGGTGGAGGACTAGAATATATAGAAATTGATGATGAACAAATAGAACTATCTGCGGATAATCTTTTGGTTACAATGCAAGGTAAAGAAGGATTTGCATTTGCTGGAAATGGAGAAATTGGTGTTGTAATAGAAACAGAAATTACTCCAGAATTAAGAGAAGAAGGATATTTAAGAGAGATTTTATCTAAAGTTCAAAACATGAGAAAAGACAGTGGATTTGAAGTAATGGATAATATTAATCTATATGTTTCTGGAAACAAAATGCTTGAAAATGTGGTTAAAAAATTCGAAGATACAATAAAACATGATACACTTGCTAAAAATGTATTATATAATGAACTAAACAAAGAATATCAAGATGTTTCAATCAATGGAGAGACTTTAAAAATATTTGTGGAAATGGTATAAAATTAAACCCGTTAAGATTATCTTAACGGGCTTGATTGGTTTGTAAGGGATTCAAAGAATCAGAGACAAAATAAGCAGTTTGAATCAGTTTTCCTCTTGCAGAAGTAAGATAGTATTCGGGTTTTTCGGCAGATGTATTAAATAAATCTGTATTAAATGAAGCTTCCTTTTGTGGATTTGGATAAGATATTAGATGAGTATCATCTAAAGAATAAAGAGTATATAATGTATTATTGTCAATATATGTTGTAATTGTAATTAAATTATTATCATGTAAAAATCTAAATTCATTCATAGAACTTGTTATAGTTCGCCCTTCTGGATATTTTATTTTACCTGATTCATATTGTTTTATATCATTTTCCCTTTTAGCTCCAAACCAGAATTGGGGTTTTGAAGAAGGTTCTATAGAATGTGTATTTTCTTTAAATCCGTGATGAAGAATTTCCAACTGGCATTAATTGAGTCCATGTATCCTTTTTTATTATTTCATTACAATCATAAATAGTATAAGTGTCAAACATTGAATATGCTTCTGCTGGGCCTTTCTTATCTTCATGTGAATGAAAGTCTATATAATAAAATATTTTATCCTTTATAGAACTAGCAGGGATATAATGTAATGCATCTATTATTTCACCAGAACTAATAAAAGCAATAGGTAGTTTTATACAAGTGTTTGGATGAGATGCAGGTGGACATGGTATATATTGAGGAATATAGTTTTTTAATATATTCTCTTTTTCCTGTTGAGTTAATTGACTCATAGTTTGCCTCCTTTAATAATTAAACTATCAACCATTATATCACAACTTTATGTAAAATGCAACTAAAACAAAAAAATATAAAAAACCACTTGACAGAACACAGATACTTATGCTATTATATATTTTGTCATTTGTTTTAAATGACTTTTGAATATGCGGATGTGGCGGAACTGGTAGACGCGCTGGTCTTAGGAACCAGTGCCTGTGCGTGGGGGTTCGAGTCCCTTCATCCGCACCAAAGGTGGATTTACTCGAACTCGTAAAAAGCATTGCTATAAGCGAGTTCTAAGTAACCATAAATTGAATATCATATCATTTTAAAAAGTCAATTTACATTGGCTTATTTTTTTGCTTTTTTTATAAAAATTCCATAAAAAGGTAAAAAAGCCTCAAAATATTGAAAAAAGGAGGATTTTGTGATATGATATCAACAGTTAAAAAAGAAATAACTATTCAAAATGAATTACTTTCAAAAATCAAATGGGCTTGCACTTTTAGTAATTGTGAACCAAAGATAAAGAACGGTAATTTGAGAAAGCTTGAAAAATTTAATGTTGCTTATGTAGAACCACATAAAGCCATAATTAAAAATAAAACATATTTATTCTTTAATTCTCATGACTATTTCTACATAAACGATTTAACAAACAAGTACCCTCTCTCAAGTTTAAGAGAAATTATCAAGGCTAATTAATACTAAAAGTTATTTTTGTTTTTAAGTAAGACATAATTGTTTATATAATAATTTAGGTGTTAGTTGGTAAATTTACTATTCTAACACCTTTTTTGTTAGAAAATTGGAGGTCGTTTAATGGAAAGTACTGAACTTGAATGTAATGATAAAAAGAATGTTGCAGGAATTTATATTCGTGTAAGCACAGAGGATCAAGCAAGAGAAGGTTTTAGTTTAGGAGAACAAAAAGAAAAACTTGAAGCTCTATGCAAATATAAAGGATATGAGGTTTATAAAGTATATAAAGATGCAGGAATATCTGCAAAAGATATTACACATAGACCACAATTCCAGCAAATGCTAGAAGATATGAAAGCAGGAAAAATAAATTATATAGTTGCGTATAAACTTGATAGAGTAACTCGTAGTGTAAAAGACTTGGAAACATTGATTAGTACATTAGAACAATATCATTGTTATTTAATATGTGATAGAGATGATGTTAATACAAGTACAGCAAATGGTCGTTTTTTTGTTAGAATGTTAACTGTTCTTTCTCAACTTGAAATAGAAATTGTTAGTGAAAGAACAAAATTTGGTTTAGGTGGTGCAATTAAGGCAGGTCACATACCTGGACCTTGCCCATTTGGTTATTATAGAGATACTGACAAAACAATAAAAATTGATATTTCTACCAAAGATATAGTTATTAGTATTTATCAATTGTATCTGGAAGGAAAGTCTTATCAACAAATTGCAAATATTCTAAATGATGAAAATGTACCATCTCCTGTAAAGTCAAAATGGGGAGATTCCACTATTGAAAAAATTATAAATAATAGAATTTATATGGGTGATTTTGAAAGATATAAAAAGGATAAAAATAGAGAAAGTGAAATCTATATGAATGTTGTTCCACCTATTATATCTCGTGCAATGTGGGAAGATACTCAAAATCAAAAAGGTAAAAATCAAAGGTCTTATTCAAGACATCGTGTTTATATATTCTTTCAAAAACTTATATGCCCAAAGTGTGGAAAAATAATGACTGGTAAAGGTGCAGGTGGCAAAAAATCTAAATATATGTATTATACCTGCGAAAAATGCAAAATTTATTTTAATGAAGATGATATTGAAGAAACTTTAATTGATTATATATTAGATTTTATAGAATATGACTATCAAGTTAACAAATTCTTCTATCCTCTACTTGCTGAGAAGAAAGATGACGAAGCAAAAGAAATCGAAAAAGAGATAAAAAAATATAAAGAACAAAAAAAGAGATTAATAAAAGTATATAAAGATGGAATTCTTGAAATGGAAGATTTAGCGGAGGATATTAATGTAATTGATAAGAAGTTAGCTGAATTAAAAAATATGCAAATTGATTCTGTTGATTTAGTTAAAGAAACATATAATCCTGCACATTTAATTGCACATAGAGATATTGAAAAAGAATCTCTTTTAGATGGTAAAATATATAAGGAAATGTTATTAAATCTTTGGGTTTTAAAATCTAAAGAAGAAAAACAAGATTTTATATCGAGATTTGTTGAAAGTATTGCTATTAAGAAAAATGAAGATAATACTTTAAATATAGAAAAAATTAATTTTAGAAGCACATTTATTGAACAAGTTGATAAATTATATGAAAAAGGTGTAATTGATATTCCTTCTAAAATGGAAACTAGTGGTAATTTTCAAAATATAAGTACATCTATAAATTTAAGTAATAAACAAGTAAATGAGTATCTTGATGAAATAAAAAAAGAGATGAACATTAATTATTTAGATTTAGGTAAATACCATTTCAATGGCGAAGAATTTGATGAAACTGAAGGAATAAAGAATGAAATTGCAACTTATAAAGACAAAGCAATTAGCTTTAAAATAAAGAAAAATGAAAAACCACTTAGATTTTTTGCAATAAAAGAGATGAAAAATTATCTTGCTAAACCAGATTATAATGTTAATTTTAGTGTAGTTACACACGTTATACCTCCAAATAACACAAAGAAGAGAAACAAAAATAAATGAAAATAATTTATGAAAAGAGGTTTATAAAATGAGTAATATTTACTTTGATGATACAAGAATAGAACAATTAGAATGGGTAAAATGTATGAATAATTACAAAAATATTGCAGAGGAAATAGTAAATAACGAACTTATCTTCTGCTAAGTTTTAATGACCAATTTGTGCAAATAAGTTGGTCATTAGTTTTAAAATAAACATTAATATTGGAGCAAAAATTGCATTGATAAGTTCAATAATGTACCCAATAGGTTACTTAAATCTAGTAAGTCAACTTAAAAATGCAAGCAGTGAATTTGTTCTCCCACAAATCCAAAAGTCCATTTTCAAACACACTGGACTTTAACAAAACTTTTAGAAAAAGTTTTACAAAATATATTATCAATTTCTTGTCAAAGAAATTGAATTGAAAGCGAGATGATTATATGAGAAATAGAACAATTAAAAAATCATTTTATTTAAATGAAGAAGAAAACAGATTATTAAAAGAAAAATGTTTTGGTGGTTTTATATCAGAATCTGATTTTTTTAGAATGTGTATTCTCAATAAAAAAATAAAAGAAAAACCAGATGAAAAATTTTATGATACATTAGAACAATTAAGAGGTATAGCAACAAATATAAATCAAATAGCAAGAGTTGCAAATCAAACAAGAGTAATTGATGTAGATTCATTAAAGATTTTTGAAAAAGATGTTAAAGATATTATTTCAGATTTAAGAAAACAATATTTGTAGGAGTGGTTTGTTTATGGCAGTTACACAATTATATAATAGAACAACAAATTTAAATGGTTTAATTGAATATGTTATGAATGGAGATAAAACTGATGAAATGAAATATGTATCTAGTGTAAATTGTTTACCTGAAACTGCTTATGAAGAAATGATAGCTACTAAAAATAGATTTAATAAAGGAAAAGAAAAAATTATAGGTTATCATCTAATACAATCTTTTGCAGAAGGAGAAGTTACACCAGAAGTTGCTCACGAACTTGGACTAGAATATGTAAATGAAGTATTTGGTAAAGATTTTGAAGTTGTAGTTGCAACACATCTTAATACAGATAATGTTCATAATCATATAGTAATAAATTCTGTTTCATTAAAGACTGGTAAAAAGTTTTATGATTATCATGCATCAAGAGATTATTTGCGAATTGTGTCAGATTGTATTTGTCAATATTATGGACTATCTGTATTAGAAGATAAAATATGGAAACATAAAGGTGCTTATAAAAGATTTGCAAAAGAAAATCCATATATGCAAATGGTAAAAAGTGATGTTGATAGATGTATTGAAAAAGCTTTGTATGAAAAAGATTTTAGAAAAAGATTAGAAGAATTAGGATATAGCTATTCAAATACTTATGAACAAGGACTTGTTATTATTGATAATACTAAAGATAGAAAAATTTATTTACAAAAATTCTTTGGAGATAAATATTCTTATAATAGAGTAATAGATAGAATCTTAGACTATGAAAACAGAAATACTATTAAATATGGCAAAAAATATAAAATGAGTATTGAAGAATATAAAAAAATGCTTGAAATTAAAAGAAAAAATGAAATTAAGAAATTACCATTACTATATGTTTTATTCTGTTTATTATTAAAAATTGATCCATTACCAGCTAAAATGGATTTTAGCAAAGCAAGAGTTCCAATAACTAAAGAAATGAGAATACAAATTAAATATATGAACGAATTATCAAGACAAGCAGTTTTATTAAATAAAAACAAAATTAGCTCATTAGACGATTTAAATGCTTTTAGAACTAAATTAGAAGATGAAGTAAGAACTTTAAAAGGAACTAGAGAAAGTTTACAAAGGAAGAAGAGAAAATCTAAGAATCAAGAAGATATAGCTAAGTTTGATATAGAATTAAAATTAATTGCTCCTAAAATAAAACAATTAAATGTTGATATTCAAAATTGCTATAAAATTGAGAAACGCACTATTTTGTGGCAAAAAGAATATGACCAAGTTATGAAAAAAGAGAAAGAACATCAAAAACAAAATGAATTAAAGCAGAGCAAAAAGAAATCAAGAAAATATTTGAAATAATTGAAATAAAAGATGAATTGTGTGATACTACGAATATAAATGTGGCAAAATATTTTAATTTAATGTTTGCCGAAACTAAACTTATGCAAGCATCAGTAGAGCAATAAAATCAAATGGCATTATATTTGTTTAATCATATAGCTTTAAATAAATTGTAAAAAAAATACAAATAAAATAAAGAACAAAAATTTGCAAAAATTTCGAATGTTCGCTTGTAATTTGATAAGAAATGTAGTATAGTAATTATCATAGGAAATGAATAAAAAGCAGATGTGTGTTGCCACTGAACTTCATAGTTTTTGCTATGAGAAAGTGAGGTGGTGTTTATGGTAGATTTTTTACTATTCCTAATACTAGGATTTATGATTTCTGTAACTATAAACGTAGCCTTATTGACAATTATATACATAATTTGGACTAATAAGAAATAAATAAAAACACTACATTTTGCTTTGGACAGGCAATGTAGTGTTTGTTACATTCTATGTGGCAACATACATTTCTGTATGTTCATTTCCTAATATTATTATACTCGAATTATATACATTTGTCAAATTTTTTTCGAAAATTTTATTGCCTCTTCAACCAACCTTTTGCTTCTGCTTCATCAAATCTTGAATCGGAAAAAAATTCAGACAAATTAGTACCAAGTGCTTCACAAATATATAATAAATTTTCAATTCTAATAGTTTTTGTTTTTCTAGTTAAAAACTGTGAGATAGTGGATGTGTAGACACCTGTTAGTGATTCTAATTTATAAATAGATAACTCTTTTTCATTCATCATTTCTTTTATTTTAAGAGCTATCAAATCTGTAAACTCCATAAACAAAACCCCTTAAATAAGTAATTTATATCAGTTTATCAAAAAAGTTATCCAAAACCTCTCAATAAAATGAGAGAAAATTTTAAAAAACTATTGTAATTTTTAAAAATTTGTGTAATAATAGAAAATGAAAAAATTATTAAGAGTTTTATTTAAATAATTCAAATGAAAAATGAATATTTAATAATGATAAATTATACAAAAGAAATATATTCTTAAAATATTGAATATTTAAATGAACTAAGGAAAGGAAAATTTATTATGAAAAAAAGTATAAAAAAATCTCTAAAAACCAGTAATGGTATAACTTTGATAGCTTTGGTCGTTACAATAATTGTGTTATTGATTCTTGCTGGGATTTCTATATCTATGTTAAGTCGGTGATAATGGAATTTTACAAAAAGTTACGCAAAGTAAAGAAGAAACAAGAGCTGGATCAGTGCAAGAACAAAGAGATTTGTGGAAGTTAGAGCAAACTTCCACTCAGCATACTGGAACACAATCTCCCAAAAGTTTGTCAGCTTTATTGCAAGAATTAGGTCCAAATGGTCAAAAATTATTGGCGGCTGATGAAATAGATACAATAAATAAAACAGGACAGGTAACAATAGGAAGTAGAACAATAGTATTTGGACTTCCAGATGAAGAAGATGATTTAGAAATCGGAGATGTAGTAGAGGCAACAGGATTGACAAAATTTAAAGATTCATCAAACAATGATATAGAATGGATATATTTTGGAAAAGAAGGAAACAATAGATTAGTAACAACAGCAAAACCATTAGATGAAACTTTTACTGTAAATGAACAACCAGATAATGAAGATACAAAAAGAATAGAAAATTCAGCAAAAAACTGGCTATATTTTGATTTGAAAGATACAGATACAGGTTATACAGATTCAGAATGTACTGTGACAAATAATATAAACAAATTCTGTGCAAAACTATATTCAGACAATGGAGGAACAGTGGGAAAAGCAAGAAGCATAACTCTAGAGGATATATATAGAGTGATAGGATTTAAAGCACCATCATTTAGTAAATATAATTTTGGTACAACAAATGATTGTTCAGATACAAGCGTAACAGGAAATCACACAGTAGATTTTTATTACCCAACATTAGATGCAAAAAATCAGACTACAAGTATAAGCACAAATCCAAAGGTATATAAATACTGGAAAAAAGCATTAGGTACATCAGATACTAAAGAATTTATGTCTGCTTCATATAATTTAAGTAATGATAATGGTGTATATAAATTAACTTGGAATGATTCAGAGAGAGGATGGACTACTGAATCATTAAGTGCAACTTCCACTTGGAAATTAGAAGCACTTGAAAATATGAGATATGTTGTAGGGGAATCTAGTGATTATTTATATGTGATTGGCTCTAAAGCAATAGATATTGGCGAAGCAAATGCAAACTTCGGTGTGAGTTGCATATTTTATGGTTCTATTTTTAGTCCTTACTTCGAATTGTTTGGCATATCATATTCGGACCATGTTTTTGGCAATTATAGCTATTCAATTTCAGTCCGTCCAATAGTTTCTTTAGAATCTGAAGTCCAATTAAATAAAGTGCAGTAAAAATTTAAAAGATAAAAGACTTGATAGAATGACTGAACGAATGTATAATAATATAGCTTAGTAATAGAGATAGTAATAATAGCTATCTCTCTATATTTCTAACCCACACTCTTTTTCTTTACCATCTCTTTTACTTGCTTTTCAACATTTATTAAAGTACAAACTTTCTAATTCAAAATCTCTAACTAACTTATTTTCATCTGTAATATCAAATTTCTTAACTATCCCACTTTATAAATATTTTAACTATATCTTTAAATGGTTATATCCAAAACTAAATTCCTACATAGCCTTCACTGGAATTTACTTTTAAATTTAATGAATATTAAAAAGTTTGAAATAACTCTTGCAAAATGTATAAAGTTATGTTAAATTAATTATAGTAAATTGAATTTTATGAAATGATAAATAAATGGTGCTTTTTTTCGCATACCTGTCTACGAATCGCACCAATGACGTATCTGTTCGAACTAACAGATAGATTAAAAATCATTCAAGTAGTTGGATGATTTTTTTCTTAATTACTATTAGTATGATGAACCTATGGTTATAAATTTAGAAGGAATTAAAAAAGATGGATAATTATAATAAAGCATATAAGGAAATTACAGAAATACTGCAATATATACCACAAGAGAGTTTAGAAAAAATACCTCAAATAGTTTTAGATGTTTTTAATACAAATAAAGACAACACATATGTTTTTTCTATAGACAGAGATAACAGTTTTGAAGAACAGTGTTTTTTAGATGAAACAAAAGCTATTTTAGCAGTTTTATTTAGAAATTATTGGGCAACACCACAGCAAAAACAAGTGCTTAATTACAAAGAAAATGAAGATAGAACGAAATCAGAGAATGAAAAAAGAAAACAATATAGTATCGATGTATTTGCAACTAATATTACGGATGCAAAAGAAGAAACATCAAAAGAAGAGTACGATGAGATTATAATAACCAGTAACACAAATAACATTAATGACCATTTAGTATTAAAAAAGAAGTTAGAATCAATTCCAAATGAGTTTTTAAGAGGGTGGTATAGCAATACAATTAATTATGATATTTTTACATCAAATGGAGTTAATATTGGCTATATATTTGTTCGTATTAATGAAACAGATAGTGTTGAAATTGAATATAGGATTCTAGAGGCCTATAGAAATAAAGGAAATATGTCAATTTCATTAGAAGAGGTTTTAAAAGATATATTTATAGGAAGAGTCTTAGATGGAATGATAATTAATGATAGAAAACCTAAAACGGAAATTAAATCTATTATACTAAACATCAATGAATTTAATGAGGCTAGTCAAAGTGTTGCGAGAAAAAATGGATTTAAAAATCAGGGAGGGTACTATGAAATAACCAAAGATGGTTTTATACAAAGTTTTAAATATAGATTTGAGAAAACTCAGAAGATAGTAGGAACTCCAATATTAATAGATTCCATTAGAAAAATGACAATGAATTTTTCCACAACAAGTAAGGATTCAGCAGAAAAAAGAATAACAAATGATGTAAGACAATTACAGAATAGAAATAGATTATTAGGATAGTAAAAAAATGATTAGTAGATTTTTTGAGATAAGACAATTAAGATATAATAGATGACCAGTAGTTCACTACTGGTCATCAGTCGATTTACCACACATATAGAATCAATTTATATTTCACTTTTTTCTTATATTCAGAATAACCTTTTAAATTTCTTTCTAAAACCATTTCTTCATTTTTTATTCTTTTTGCTATTAGAATAGGGTATATCAAAAATATCAAAAAAGAAAGAACAGAGCCAAGAATTAATGGTATTGTTAAAAATAAAACAATAGTTACTGCATACATAGGATGTCTTACAATTCTATATAAACCAGTATCAATCACTTTTTGATTTTCTTGTACTTCAATTGTACGAGATAAATAGGTATTTTCTCTCAAAACTTCAGCATACAAAATATATGCTATAATAAACAAAATGGATGATATTATTACTACAATATTTGGCAATTGTATCCAATTATATTTGTAATTTAGACCAGCTATAATAAAACCAGATATAAACATTAATCCACTGTAAAGAATTATTTGTTTTTGTTCAATTTCCTTTTCTTTAGCATTTAATCTTTTTTTTAATAATTCAGGATTTTTTATCATCAAAATAAATCCGGCTATAAACATTGGGATAAATAATAATCCCATAAATAGCCATCCATTCCAATATTTAAAAGAATGAGCAGGAATAAATAATAAAAAAAATATAATTAATACTCCAAATAAAAATTTTATCAATGCTTGAAAGAATAATTTTTTATTCATAAATAATCCACCTTTATTATATTTTTTTCAATATACCATAAAACAACATTTATATCAATAAAATTAATTATTTTTTTATGTCAAATTATTGACTTTTTGGCAAATACAGTATATTATTATAAAGTAAAAATACAAAGAAAGGATGACTAATTATGGGAGAAGTTATAGTTATCACATCAGGAAAAGGTGGAGTTGGTAAAACAACAACTACAGCGAATTTAGGTTCAAGCTTAGCTTTAGAAGGAAAAAAAGTAGCACTTATAGATACTGACATTGGACTTCGTAATCTAGATGTTGTTATGGGGCTAGAAAATAGAATAGTATATGATATAGTAGATGTAGTTGAAAATAAATGTAAATTAAGACAAGCTCTTATAAAAGACAAAAGATTTAAAGAATTATATTTATTACCAGCAGCTCAAACAAGAGATAAATCAGCAGTAAATGAAGAACAAATGAAAGAATTAACATCAAAACTAAAAGAGGAATTTGACTATATACTTATAGACTGTCCTGCAGGAATTGAACAAGGCTTTAAAAATGCAATTGCTGGTGCAGATAGAGCAATTGTAGTATCTACAGCAGAGATTTCTTCAATTAGAGATGCAGACAGAATAATCGGATTATTAGAATCATCTGAAATAAAAAATCCTGAATTAGTTATTAATAGAATTAGACCAGATATGGTAAAACGTGGGGAAATGATGGATGTTGATGACATTGTCGACCTATTATCAATTGATCTTATAGGAGTAGTTCCAGATGATGAATACATAATTACACAAACTAATAAAGGAGAACCAGTTATACAAAACAAAAAAGCTCCATCAGGAAAAGCTTATCTCGAAATTGCAAAAAGAATATTAGGAGAAGATATAGAAGTTACAATTCCTGGTAGAGAAAAAGGTTTATGGTCTAAAATTAAAAAGATTTTTAGCAAAAAATAAGAAATAAACTTAAAAACTGGGGGTAATAATATGTTTGAAAATTTAATGAATATTTTCAAAAAAAATAAAAAAAGTAAATCTTTAAATACAAGCTCAAAGAACACTGCAAAAGAAAGATTACATTTAGTTCTTATGCAGGATAGAGCAAATGTATCTGCAGACTTTTTAGATTTAATGAGAAAAGAAATAATTGAAGTTATAAAAAAATACATAGATATAGATGAAAAGGCAATGGATGTTAGGCTTACAACAGAAACAAAAGAAGATGGAACACAAGGAGCGCCAGCTCTTTATGCCAATATACCGATTATTAATATAAAAGATGAAACCAGAAAATTAAGTAAAACGAATCAAGATCACAAAATTGAAATAAAGCTTACAGATAAATCAGAAGAAAAGAAAAGTATAGAAACAGAAGAAAAAAATCAAGATAATTCTCAAGAACCAAATGAAATAGAAGATGAAGCAAATAATAGTGTAGCTGATGAGAATAAAGACAATTCAGAAGATTTAATTGGTGAAGATATTTCAGATAATATAGATGACCAAAAAACAGAAGAAAAACTAAGTCAAGATAAGGAAGAAGAAGATAATAATAATGAAGAATAGAATATTTAAAAATATGGAATGGTGGATTCTTATCTCAGCAATTTTACTATGTATTGTTGGATTTGTTGCATTATATTCTGCCAGTCAGCAATTAGAATTAACTTATCTAAAAAGGCAGATTATTTGGTTTGTAATAAGTATAGTTATTATGATAATAACTATGTTTATAGATTATGAGTTTTTAGGCAAGATTTCACCAGTTTTTTATATAATAGGAATTATATCTCTAATTGCTGTATTGTTTACTAGGTCGATAAATGGAGCAAATAGTTGGTTTGATATTGGATTTTTCTCATTTCAACCTGCAGAAATTGCTAAAATATCTGTTGTTTTATTTTTAGCATCTGTAATGGTAAAAATACAAGAAAGAGATAAACATAATATTAATGTCTTTTGGAAACTGTTAATAGTTTTATCAGTTGTAATTGTACCAGTTGGGTTAATAATTCTTCAACCAGATTATGGAACTGCAGCAGCTTATATAGTTGCAACTATTCTAATGTTATTTGTTTCAGGAATAGATAGAAAATATATTATTACAGCGATTATACTTGTAGTAATTGCAGCACCTTTAACATATAAGTTTGTATTACCTGATCATGCAAAAAGAAGAATTGATGTTTTTTTAAATCCAGAATCAGATCCAAAAGGCTCAGGGTATAATGTACTTCAATCTAAAATTGCAATTGGAGCAGGTGAACTTACAGGCATGGGAATTCTTAATGGAAACCAAACCCAAATGGGTTACCTTTCACCTAAAACTACAGATTTCATATATTCTGTAATAGGTGAAGAAATGGGGTTTGTAATATCAGGTGCAGTAGTTATAATATATGTTACACTCATAACCAGAGCCTTATATGTTGCTAAAACTGCAAAAGATGATTTAGGTTCATATATTGCTGCAGGAATAAGTGGATTGTTTTTATTCCATATGACAGAAAATATAGGAATGACACTTGGTTTACTTCCAATTACAGGAGTTCCACTATTATTTATAAGCTATGGTGGAAGCTCAATGATTACGAGTTTTATTTGTATAGGTTTATTACTAAATATTAGTGGAAATAGGAAGAAAACTATTTTTATTAAATAGAAGTGAGAACACTTATTCTGTAGAGTAGCAACGGCGGCATTGTATATCTTTTTTCGTGCTTTAGACGAGAAAAAAGTATATACAATGCACAGCAAAGTTGCGGATTTAATGAGGAGTAATGGATGTATCTAAAAGAACTACAAATAGGAAACGTAAAATTAAAAAATAACATATTACTTGCTCCAATGGCGGGAATTACAGACCTGCCATTTAGATTAATTGCAAGACAATATGGCGCAAGTTATGCATGTTCAGAAATGGTAAGTGCAAAAGCAATATTTTATAATGATGAAAAAACAAAAAAACTTATGAATTCTGAAGGAGAACCAAGGCCAATTGCTATTCAATTATTTGGCTCAGATTTAGAAGCAATTAGTTATGCAACAAAATTTGTATCTGATCTAGCAGACATTATAGATATAAATATGGGATGTCCTGCACCTAAAGTTACAAAAAATGGAGAAGGTAGTAAAATATTGATGGATTTAGAATTAGCTGAAAATATTATGAAATCAGTTGTTCAAAGCTCAAAAGTACCAGTTACTATTAAAATAAGAAAAGGTTGGGATAATGACCATATAGTTGCTTTAGAAATTGCAAAAATTGCAGAAAAAGTTGGAATATCTGCAATAACAGTTCATGGAAGAACAAGATCCGAATTTTATTCAGGAAAAGCAGATTGGGATATTATAAAAAAGGTTAAAGAAACAGTTAAAATACCTGTTATAGGAAATGGTGATATAGTAGATGAAGAATCTGCTAAAAAGATGTTTGAAACAACAGGAGTAGATGGCATAATGATAGGTAGAGCTTCACTTGGAAATCCTTGGATTTTTCAAAAAATAATTCATTATTTAAAAACAGGAGAAAAATTGCCAGATGTTACTAATCAAGAAAAGTTAGAGGTTATAAAAAAACATTTAGATTTACTTATTAAAGAAAAAGGAGAAATCGTTGCAATTAAAGAATTTAGAAAACATATTTCAGCATATACAAAGAACATGCCAAATTCTAGTAGCTTTAGAGTGAAAATTAATACTTTAGAAACTAAAAAAGAAGTAGAAGAAGAAATTAATAAGTATTTTGTGTAATAAAAGCATAGTTATGAATATAATACTTGTGAATTTTAACTCTATAGGAGGAGTAACATGAATTTGTATGTAGTTAGACATGGTGAAGTACCATCAAATGCAAGTGATAGAGTATGCAAAAGAACAGATGAAAAACTTGCTAAAAAAGGAATTGAACAAGCCAAATATGTCGGCAAAAAACTTGAAAAGATAAATTTTGATGTAGTTTTTTCATCTCCACTTGCAAGAGCTACTGAAACAGCAAAATATATAGTTCCAAATAAAAGTATAATATTGGATGAAAGACTCACAGAAAGAGGCCTTGGAACTTTAGTAGGGAAAAAATGGAAAGATGTTGACAGAAATACATGGAATTCACTAGATACAGAAGTTACTCCTGATGGAGCGGAAACACTACTTTCTGGATTAAAAAGAACAAAGAGCTTTTTAGATGATATATACAAAAAATATAAAGGAAAAAACGTATTGGTTGTTACACATAATTTTGTAAGCAAATGTATCTGGGCAATTGAAGAAAACATAACAGACAAGGATAAATTGATGAATTATGTTCATCCAAATGGGGAGATTAAAAAGTATTTTATTATAGATTAAGAAAAATAGATGTAATAAAGAGGAGAAAAAGAATGTACAGAACTAAAAATTTAGGAGAACTTAGAATTGAAAATGTTGGAGAAGAAGTTGAACTTAGTGGTTGGATTCAAAAAATTAGAAATTTAGGTGGAATGATTTTTATTGACCTAAGAGATGAAGATGGAATAACACAAGTAGTAGTAAATGATGAAGAATTACAATTACAAGCAAAAGAGCTTGTAAAAGAAAGCTGTATTCACATAAATGGAAAAGTTGTGGAAAGATCAAGTAAAAATCCTAATATGCCAACAGGAGATATAGAAGTTGTTGTAAATAAAATTGAAGTATTAGGAAAATGTAAGCCAGAGCTTCCATTTGAAATTAATTCTGAAATAGAAACCAAAGAAGATTTAAGGCTTGAATACAGATTTCTAGATTTAAGAAATGAAAAACTACATAATAGTATTTTATTTAGAGCAAAAGTTCTAAAATATTTAAGAGATAAAATGGAAGAACTTGGATTTCCAGAGATTCAAACGCCTATACTTGCAAACTCATCTCCAGAAGGAGCAAGAGATTACTTAGTACCTAGTAGACTAAATCCAGGAGAATTTTATGCACTTCCACAAGCTCCACAACAATTTAAACAATTATTGATGGTATCAGGTTTTAATAAATACTTTCAAATAGCACCATGCTTTCGTGATGAAGACCCTAGAGCTGATAGAGCACCAGGGGAGTTTTACCAATTAGATTTTGAGATGGCATTTGCCACACTAGATGATGTTTTAGGT
>OCVV011247957.1_pt1 | contig 17032 bp, 24 predicted proteins | sample 1539721 | NCBI WGS metagenome assembly OCVV01 (sample SAMN02144230, study PRJEB22623) | gut metagenome | biome: sheep rumen | host: Ovis aries | place: New Zealand | reverse complement strand
GGTTGAAGAATTCGAACAAGCACGAGAAGCATTGTTAGAAGAGGTGACACATGGCTGATACATCAATCGGAAAAGCCTATGTCCAAATTATACCTAAGGCCGATGGTATATCTAGCGAGATGGAAAACCTTCTTGGTGATGGTGCTAAGAAGAGTGGAGAATCCGCTGGAAAAATGATGGGCTCATCCATGCTGGGTGCGATTAAAAAAGTCGCAGTTGCAGCAGGGGTCACTAAGATCATTGGCGACACGATAAACGCCGGCGCAGACCTCCAGCAGTCCTTCGGCGGTTTGGATACCCTGTATGGCGATGCGGCTGACACCGCAAAGGAATATGCATATCAGGCAGCTGCGATGGGTATTTCCGCCAATGACTATGCAGAACAGGCTGTGTCATTCGGTGCCGCACTGAAGTCCGCTTTTGGTGGTGATGTCGTTAAGGCGGCGGATTCCGCTGATATGGCAATATCTGACATGGCGGATAATGCCGCCAAGATGGGCACACCGATCGAGAGCCTCCAGAATGCTTATCAGGGATTCGCCAAAGGCAATTATACGATGCTGGATAACCTGAAGCTCGGGTTTGGCGGGACGAAAGAAGAAATGCAAAGGTTGTTGGAGACAGCCGAAAACTCTCCACACAACGTACTCGGAAAGTCATTTGATATAGATAACCTCGGTGATGTTTACGAGGCAATACATATCATTCAGGAAGATTTGGATCTGACAGGCGTAGCGGCAGATGAAGCCTCTACGACATTCTCCGGATCTCTTGGAGCGATGAAGGCAGCTGCTCAGAATGTGATGGCTGACCTTGCGCTTGGAAATGATATCAGGCCTTCACTGAATGCGCTGGCTACATCGGTTAAGACATTCCTTGTGAATAATCTCTTGCCAATGCTCGCAAACATGGCAAAGCAGATTCCAACAATCTTAGCGATGCTTCCGCAGTTCATTGCGGACATGGCTCCGGACATAATCGCTGGTGCGGCGGACATCGTCGTGAATCTTGTGAACGGAATCGTCGATAACATTCCGACATTTATTGCCGGACTTGGTAATCTGATTTCGGCGTTGCGGACAGCGTTTACTAACATCGATTGGGCAAGCGTTGCGAACAGTCTTCTGACGGGCCTGTCTACAGCGGTCGGAAGCATCTGGGATTCCGTTACGGAATTGCTTCGGACTGAGTTCGGTATAGATTTGCCGAATTGGGAGACAGTTGTCCAGAATATTTCTGATCTGTGGGATCAGGTCAAAGCCGGGATCGGAGAATTTTTCAAAGCTGCATTCGATATCATCATGGACGATGACATGACGATTATCGAAAAGATTAGCGCTTTGTGGGATTTGGTCAAGGCTGGTATCGGAGATTTCTTCAAGACAATATTTGAAATTGCACTTCCGGCAGCTCAGGAAATTATCAAGGCTATTGATACCTGGTGGAGCACAAACATCTGGCCTTCGATTCAGGACTTCTTCAAGACGACATTTGGCGTCGACATTCCATCATGGGAAGATGTTAAGGAAGCTGTATCGAAATTCTGGAATGATTTCAAAGTAGGAATTGCCGACTTCTTCAAAACTACTTTTAATGTAGAGCTTCCGTCATGGGAGGATGTCAAGGAAGGCATTAAGACTGGATGGGATACTGTTAAGAAAGGTATCGGCAATATATTCAGCTGGGTGTTCAGTCTTGATTTCCCGAATGTAGATGACATCGTAAAGAGTCTGAAAGAATGGTGGGGCAAGGTCGTCAAAGGTGTAGGTGATTTCTTCACTCTCAAATGGATATTCGGAGATGAAGAATCGGACGCAGAAGCAGCCAAGCATATTTCCAGTGTTGTAAATGGTGCAACAGGTGGCGGTGGTTCCTTCAATCTATCCGGCGATACGGTAAACATTGACAGTAAGTCGATACAGGATGCGCTGAATTCAGCAAATCTTACGTTGTCCGACATTGACACATCATCAATCGATGTAGCAAAGCAAGCTGTCGCTGATGGAATTGCGGCAATGGAGGCGGCAATCTCAGGTGCGAAACTGGAGCTTCCGACCGTCGAATCGTCGGCACTTCAGGCGGTATCTCAGGTAATTGCTCTGTGGGTAGCGGCATTTAAACGACAGCTGAAGTTCTCTTGGCTGTTGCCGACGCCGCATGGTTGGTTGCCACAGTTTTCCGTGACCATGAAAGAAGCTGGGGACGGAACGACTAAGACGAGTTATCCGGTATTTTCCAAGAGCCTTCAGTGGTTTGCTAAAGGTGGTATCTTCGATGCGCCTTCTGTAATCGGTGTTGGTGAGGCTGGAGCCGAGGCGGTTGTTCCGCTCGACAGGATGTGGGCTCAGATGGACAGGAAACTTGATGAGCATTCTAGGCCACAGATAAATCAGTATTTCACTGTCAACGGCGCACAGGATCCTGATATGTGGGCAACCAGCGCTGCAAGAACACTTAAGCGTGAGCTGAGGATGACATAATGAGTAAATCAGTTAAGCCGAGCGGTCTGTCCGTGACCAGGAGCGGCAATTCTTACACGCTGAAATGGAAAATCGGAGATGCGGACTATGGAAACGGACAGAATCTGTGGTACCGCATTAATGATGGGGCATGGGTGAAGCCGTCTATTGGTAAGACGGCAACAACATTTGCCTTCTCCAATGCGAATGCTAAGAAGATCTATTTCCAGGTCAGGGGCAACCGGAAGAAATATAAGAAAAAAGGAAAAAATGTAAACCCGACTTGGTCGGATTGGGCTGGATGTACATGGACGGCGGCAAAGCCGAAAATCAATTCTCTGAAGTATGAGAATGACACGCCTAACAGCGGAACATTCGAATGGGATGTCAATAATAAGAACGACGATGTATATGTTCTCGATACCGTCAAATCTTATACGACAATCGTGCGTGGTACAGCCAGACCGACCAGCTGGGGAACAGCAACAACCAGAAGCGCATCAGGAAGCGTCACAATCACGGAGGACACTACGGCAATTGCGCAAGGAAACTTTGTGCGATGGTTCCGGATCGAAGCGACCGGCAATGCTGGAACATCGGTCAGTGAATCAAGTCATGCTTATGGTGCTCCGAGCGAACCGCAGCTGACGGAAGCTGAAGCTGTCACGAAAGGAACATACACTCAGATCACGGCATCATGGAATGATTTCCCTGACAGCAGATTCCCTATCGATAAAGTTGTTCTCCAGTACGTGATCGCAAATCCGACAGACGCAGACCTGTCAGCTCCGGCATCCGGATGGTCAAATGCAATTGAATTATCAAAGACAAACAGCTCTGACAAGATCGTCGTCAACGTGGATGATGCGATCGGTGCGGATCAGTGCCTGTGGGTTCGCATCATGCTCGACCATGACGGAAATGAATCGTACAGCAATGCGTTGCTGGCACAGACGGGGAAGCTGACGGCTCCGGCCATCAATGCCACACCGAACACCACTTCCGGCGATGTTTCAATCTCAATCACTGAAGGAACGAGCGTACCAGCTGCACACACGGCAATCTTCTTCAGACCGGAGAACAATCCGAGCAACGATAAGATCGTATTGCTTCTTCCGCACGGCACGACTTCCGGAACGGTCAATGTTCCGGAGATTATTGGTGCCAGCACGACCTGCTTCGGCGCTTATGCGTTTGTCGGAGAATATGATGCGCAGAGTTTGATCGTCAAGCCGAAGATGATTTCGGACACGGTGACGGATTCTGACATTGTTGCGGTGCCTCCGGCAAACGTGACCGTGATCGAAGGCCCCAGAGATGGTACTGTCAGAGTTGGATGGGAATGGTCGTGGGCAAATGCTGTTTCAGCAGAAATCTCATGGTCAGAATTCCCGGAAGCATGGGAATCCACAAACGAGCCGTCTTCGTACACGGTCGAGAATAAGCAGGTGACTTCGTGGGTTGTTGCGGATCTGGAAGTCGGCAAGACCTGGTACTTCCGAGTCCGGCTTATCGGAGAGGACGGAGACGAAACTGTAGAAGGCCCGTGGTCGCAGATGATTGCTTACAATCTGTCGAGCGTACCTGACAGGCCTGCGCTGTCTCTGAGTAAGTCCGTCATCAATGATGGCGGCTCTGTTACAGCGAGATGGGCATACAGCGCAACGGGTGACACGGAGCAGGCTTATGCAGAAATCTGTTTGGTGACGTTCGATTCAAACAACGATCCTGTATATGGTGATGTTGTAGCATCGACCTCCGAAGGCCAGAGCGTTGTGATTGAGCAGGAATGGGCGACGGGCAACATGTATTACCTTGCTGTCCGAGTCACGACAACGGCAGGGCTTCAGTCCGCATGGTCTGAGGCGGTAAGCGTGTATGTTGCGGAGCCGGTCAGCATCTGGGTGGACAGCTTTAGGCGGACTTTCGACTATGCGTTGACAGCAAAAGGATATCAGTGGGTGCCTGATCCCGGAATATGGATGCCGACCGGAGAGTCCAGCACGGTAAATACTGCGGAATATACGCAGGCAAATAAAGAACTATATGAAAAGGCGTTGCACAATGTCGAGGAGATCGTCAGTCAGACAGAAACGACCAAATCGACCAGGAAGTACAGCCTGACAAGTACATGGACAGAATCATTGCGAACGATGCCGCTGACTGCAACGATCACAGGTGCAGGTGCAACCGGCACGACCGTCCTGTCCATCGTCAGAGCGGAAGACTATCACCTGTACAGGCCCGACGATAAGGACTATGACGGATACGAAGGTGAGACGATTGCGACCTTCAGCCAGACCGGCGAGGATCCGATCACGATCACTGTTGACGATCTTGTCGGAAGGCTTGACGACGGTGCGAGATATACGCTGATTGCGACTGCTATCGACGAATACGGACAGACGGCATCCGAAGAGATTCCGTTCACGGTCAACTGGTTACACAAGGCGCTTGTGCCGAGTGCAAAGGTGCGGACGGATAAATACCTGAGAGCTTCCGAGATCACGCCGATCGCTCCGGACGGCGCAGTTGCAACAGATACTTGTGACATTTACCGGATCACGGCAGACCAGCCGGAGCTGGTGTACAAGGGCGCAACATTCGGTGAGACTTACGTAGATCCGTATCCGGCTTTCGGAGATTTCTGTGGTCACAGGATTGTAATGGTCACGGCAAATGGTGATTACGCAACAGCGGATGGCCTTGGCTGGTATGACACAGATTCTGATGACGGAGATCTTCTGGAAGAGCAGCAGATGATCATCGATGTGGACGGAGAGCAGATTGAACTTCCGTACAATATCGAACTGAGTAATAAATGGAACAAGGACTTCAAGCGAACGACATATCTCGGCGGAGCGGTTCAGGGTGATTGGAATCCTGCCGTGACCAGAGACCTGTCAGCTGATACAGTGCTTGTTCGGAATCTGGATCTCGACAGGCAGCTTGCCATGAGAGACCTTGCCGGATATGCCGGCGTTGCTCACATCCGCACGCCTGACGGATCATCGCTGACCTGCGATATTCAGATAAGCGAATCACAGTCCTATGAGACGAAGAAAGTCACATACTCAATGACGATTCAGGCTGTGGATCCGCAAGAGCCTGCCGGAATGACGCTGGCGGAATGGGAGGCCATGCATGAACTGGAATAAAGGCTTCTCGGCATTATACGAACTAAAGAAGGTTGATCCCGTGTCCTGGATGGATGCGGGATCGTTTGATTTTGTGTCCGGATCGATTTCCAGGAACAACGAAGGCCTGATGCAGTCAGCTGATCTGTCTATGACAGAGAATCCGGGAGAGTGCTGGATTCGAATCTATCTGAAAGCTAATCAGGAAGGTGGCGGCGCTCGTGTGGCGCTGTTCACCGGACTGGCATCCACGCCGACAAGAGACCTTGACGGAACGAGGACAACGTTCCAGGTCGAGGTTTATTCGGTCTTAAAGCCTGCTGCGGATGTGCTGGTTCCAAAGGGATATTTCGCACCTGCTGGAGCTGACGGAGCGCAGCTGGTTAAAGAGCTTCTTAGCGTTGGAGCTGCGCCGGTAGAGATCGAGGAAAACAGCCCGACACTGGTTGACGCCATTGTTGCGGAAACTACAGATTCACAGCTTGATGTGGCATGGATGATCCTGAATGCAATTGGCTGGCGATTGAGGATCACCGGGGACGGCGTGATCCATGTTTGCTCGATGCCAACTGAGCCTGCTGCCGTGTTTGACGCATTCGAGAATGATGTGGTTGAACTAAGCATCAAAGACGCTCAGGACTGGTTCAGCGTTCCCAACTGCATTCGGGTTATCTCCGGAGACAAGTCAACGGAATACAAGGATGCCGACGCAATCGAGGAACGCCGACAGAATCGAGGCGGTTCCGGCGAAATCTGGCTGAATGACTCATCGCCGACACTCGGTAGTAAGGAAAGCATTGCGGAATATGCGATGCGGAAACTGACAGAAGCACAGTTGCCATCCAGAACGGTGTCGTATTCCAGAAGGTATATGCCGGATGTGTATCCGACTGATCTGGTTGAGATACGGCTTCCGGGCGTGAAGATTGACGGAACATTCAGAGTGACAGAGCAGAGCATCGAGCTTGGCTATGGTGCGAGGACATCGGAGGACGCTGCTTATGAGCGAACTTAGAGATTTGGTGCGGATGCTGAAAAAGAATACGCCATCCGGATCCGATTATACCGGCACGGTAACACGGGTCGATGGCAATACGGCTTATGTTCGCCTGACCGGTTCGGACATCATGGATACGCCGTGCAGGATCAGCGTTGACTGCAAGCCGGGCGACAGCGTGCGAGTGCGGATCAACGGCGGCAGAGCTTGGGTGTGTGGGAATGATACACTTCCGCCGAGCAACGATAAAAAAGAAGTCGCCACAAAGATGTCCAGAGACATGGCGAACCGGAGCAAACACATCGTCATTAAAGACGGCATCATGAAGTTTATCGCTAATACACTCTGTGTGAATTCGAAGAACTTCAAGCTCGATGAGGATGGCAATGCTGAGTTCTCCGGAACTATTAAAGGTGCGACTTACACAGACAGTACATCAAACTTCTCTATGGACATCGGAGCACAAGAAGATCAGGTGGGTGAGAATACACCTGCTTTCAAAATTGGTGGCTATATCAATGGCGATCCGAACAACGATTATCTTGAGGTTACAATTTCGCTTTATCTTGTGGAAGGTGATGTTCTTCCGCATATGTATATCAAGGGAATGGTCAAGGATAGTCCGGACGCTGAAGATGAGCATGGAGTCAGTATAGGTTTTGATGATGAACGCATTCATTTTTACGGATCGTGGATAGAAAACGGACATCTAACCAGAGTTCATTCCTCACTTCGATGGGGCTACAATCCGTGATAATAAGGAGGTATTCAATGATCAGAGGAACTACACCGATTTTACATTTTACGCTGCCGTTTGCGGTCAGTGAGCTGTCTGAGTACTGGATCACCATCAGCCAGCGCTATGAGAACATCAAAATCGACAAGACATCGACAGACTGCACAGCCTCCGGCAGTGAGATCACGCTGACGCTGACGCAGGACGACACGCTGAAGCTGATGCCGGACAAGCCTGCATACATCCAGATCCGGGCACTGACGGCTGAGGATGACTATGCGATCGCATCGACCATCGTGCGCTGCAGCGTCGGCGACATCCTGAAGGAAGGAGTGATCGGAGATGAGTGATTTCAATATTCAGTTTGAAGAACAGGATCAGAGCATCACGCTTGAGTTCGAACAGATCGGTGGCGGAGCGGTTAAGTCCGTCAACGGCAAGGTCGGAGAGGTCGTGCTGGGTGCTTCCGATGTTGGAGCGCTTCCGTCGAGCACATCAATCCCGGCCGTTGACAACACGCTGACCGTTGCCGGAGCAGCTGCGGACGCAAAGAAGACGGGCGACGAATTATATACGTTAAAGGAAGATTTGCAGACGGTGCAGGATGGATTGCACACATTAGAAACCGAGGTTGATATAACCGACACTGCAAAAGGTGGATTTATAACTGATAATGTAAATGTCGGTGAAGTGGTTAATGTAGACTCTATCAATTCAAGCTCTCAATGGAAATACATTGTACAACCAACAAAAGCGGGTGAATGGTTTGAAGTTACTGGGACTGGTGGAGGCGGCGCAAGGCTGTGGGTGCTAACCGACAAGAATTTTAAACTCATTGCCAAATCAGATGCCAGTGTTACACAGACAGATTACAAACTAAGCGTAAATAATGATGGATATGCGGTGTTTAACCTGTTGGTTACAAACGCACATTCCGTTATTCATCATCAGTTATCAACTGATAGGATTGAACTTACAAACTGGTTCAACGGTTACATTGTCAATAAGGGTACTGTTGGTTATGTGTTTACTGGCACGAAATACAATTATGCTAGTAACTGGGTTAGTCAGTTTATTCGTGTAAAAGAAGGCGAAACTTACTGGATCACAGCGCAATGTGGCAGTAGTGCAGTTGGATATGCTGTGTTTTCAAACGACTTTACTGCCGTGATGGTAAGCAATCCAAATGTTGTCATTAGAGAGAAAGAAGTCAATATTACCACAGACGGTTTTATGATCGTTAATGCGCTGACTCAGTCCCCGTACAAAGTCACAAAAAAGCGGACTGAAGATTTTTCGACAGATTTCCCACCTGCCGTATTAACTGATTTATTTAAAAGCGTAACGGAAGTATCTTATAATTCATCAACAGTATATACTTATGAGGATATTATCGCAGGATATGACGCTCTTGTATCTGCACATCCATCAGAGATCATTAAAACAGCACTTGGCACAGATGCATCTGGAAACTATACCATATACCGTTATGACTTTGTACCGAATCTCCCATCACTATCTGGGTATCAGAACGGAATGGGTGCTAAACTCACATCAGATAATCTGGTGACTATATTCATGGATGCCTGTATTCACGGTGCAGAAAGACCATGTGCGAGGGCATTGCTCAATCTGATGGAGAAGATTTATACGTCAAAGGATAATGATATTTTTGCATGGCTGAGATCCCACGCAAAATTCATCATCATCCCTGTTGCGAATCCTTACGGATATGTAACTCCTAGTCGTAAGAACTCAAACGGTGTAGACCTCAACCGCAATTTTCCGATGTTTTGGGTGAATGGTTCTAACAACTCGTCAAGCGATGATTACAGAGGCTCTGCGCCTCTGTCAGAGAAGGAAGCGCAGTATATTAATGCAATATTGCTGTCATTGGTTGGCAAGAAAGCGTTTTATTATTCGTGGCATACACACGGAATGTGGGACAGTTATGAACATATGACCTGTTATGCGTATTCGTTGCTGTCAGATACCTATACATTTAACCGCATCGGCTCAGATTTGATTCCGATGATTACGGAAAGCGGTCATGCAATCCATGACCTTCCGCTAAATTCTGGATATATCGGAATGAATCAAGTACTTGATGAAGTAGGCAATACTGCGAATACCGCTCTTTGCTACGGAATCAACGCATCTTGTCCCGAAGTCATGTATAAATACTATGATGGTGTTGCCGGAACTGATTATAGTACCAAGATTAATTGCATGAATGTAGAATATATGCTGTCTGCGGTAGCATTGGCATATAAGTATCTTATTGAAGGATGAAGACATTTAAAGGGCAACGTAGCATGTTTCAGTATCAGTTAGGACTTTACATAGTGTCGATTGTATGGTTTTTCATCTGGTGTAAGTTTTGTTAAGAGTGGCACTTATTGAACTGGTTTAAAGGGCAATTTAATCTAGTTTGGGCAGGCGTAATGTCTGCCATTTTTATATGAAGAAAGAGAGGTATTCAACTTTGGAAAACATCACTCAGGAAATTCAGTTTACTCACCGTTATTGGATTCTACTTCTGCCTCTTGTCTTGATGACCGCCGACATTATAACCGGATGGATCCAAGCGACGATTAACAACGTCTGGGACAGCACAAAGATGCGGACAGGATTGTTCCGAAAGTCTGGCGAGATGCTGGTCATCGTTGTCGCTTATGTGATTTCCGTCGCAATCAGTCTTCCGGTCGATGTTCCGGCGTGGATTGCCATCTATATCAGCATCATGGAAATCATTAGTGTTTGTGAGAATCTGGATCAGGCAGGCATTCCGATGCCGGTATGGATCACTCGCAAGCTGAAGAAGGTCGCAGAAGATCTGTCCAATGGTGACGACGAAGAGGATCCGGATGCGAAGTATTGGGATGATGACGATGAGGTAGAATCAAAATGACGATTATTGAATCAGCGACCAGCTGGGCGATCGGTATCGCTAAGGATCAGTCGCATGGATACAGTCAGGCTAATCGCTGGGGGCCGAACTATGACTGTTCGAGCCTCGTGATATCTGCCTACAAGCACGCCGGCGTTCCGATCGACACAACGGTCGTCAATTATACCGGCAATCTGCAGAACCTGAAGAAGTACGGATTCCAGGATGTGACCAGCAAGGTAAGTCTGTCGTCCGGCTCCGGCCTTCAGCGTGGGGACATCCTCTGGTATCACATCTCAGGAACGAACGGCCATACAGCGATCTACATCGGCAACGGCCAGATCGTACACGCACGGGGCCAGTCTTACGGATCCAGTAAGACCGGCGACCAAGGCAGCGAGATCGCTGTCACTTCCTATTATAGAGGATCATGGCAGCACGTATACAGATACGTTGGTGGTGGATCCGCAGCAGAAGAGCATCCGCCCGGCTGGATCGAGCCGAAGAACTATTACACGGTCACGGCAAAAATGCCGCTGATAAAGTACGGCAACACCGGCTCATCTGTCCGACTCTGGCAGGAGCTGATCGGCGTCACAGTTGACGGAGAGTTCGGCGTACAGACGAAGCTGGCCACGATGGGCTTCCAGAATAACCACGACTTAGAGGTCGACGGTGAGGTCGGCCCGATCAGCTGGGGAGCTGCGCTGAGTGAGTTGACATAAGAATATACTTAAGTAGGACAGGACTTCGGTTCTGTCCTTTTTTTATTATTTTAAAATATGGGTATTGACATATTGGCATATATGGTGCTATACTTATATCAGAAACAAGGAAGACATAGGAGATTAAAGTAATTGCCCGGTTGTTGGGGCGTAGAGTTCAGCAACAGCGACCCGGTACGGCTGAATATTCCGGGGGCATCGCCAACGATCTACACTGTTTTTTCTCAGCGACATGAGTCGCAGAAAGGAGTCTCCTATGACTATCCACGAAGTGTCTACTCAGCTTTTCAACATTACTCTTGGTGGTTTCGTAAATGGTGAAAAATTCACCAAACGTGAACTGGAGCATGTCATCCATGTGTGGATGGAAGTCCATAATCCATCACACAACAAAGTCGCCAACTCGCATCTCATTGAGTTGTGCCTGCGAGATGGCAGATGGTTTGCAACAATTGATAAGTTCGCAGACCGTCCAGACGGTTTCGACTACTACATCCCTGATACAAGGGAGGAAGAGTCCCGTCTCGCGGACAAGTTCTTCACTAAATAAATTACATCCCGCCGCCGGTCGGGTAATACCGGCAGAAAGGATTTAAACATGATGTACAGAATGAGACGGAATCTTGAGAATGCAATCGTTGACGAGCTTGGCTCGATGGTAAATGAGGACACCAGATGGACACTGGAAGAAGTCAAAGAAGATGCCGAGAATTTCCGCATGAGTCCAGAAGAATTTATTGAAAGGTATCTTGATGAGGTGACGGAATGAAGACAACAGAAGCACAGGCAAGAGCGACAGCTAAGTACCAGAAGAACAACACCCGGATGTTTACTATTAGGCTGAACCTGAACACCGATGCCGACATCATCAGGCGGCTTGAGGAAGTGGACAGCAAGCAGGGGTATATCAAGGAACTGATCAGAAAAGATATGGCTGCGGAATGATACAGGGGCAGGGCTTAGGCTCTGCCTTTTTTTAGTCACTATTTTAGTCACTATTGTTGTCCAAAAGTGGCAAAATTGCACCCAGACGGGCAAAAACAGGACAAGCACAGGACAACGGAAAAACCGCACGGTTGAGGGAAAAATTCGACTTTCCTGTCAACCATGCGGCTTTTAGATTTTCTGCCGGTGGTGGGACTCGAACCCACACGGACAGAACCTGCAAACGTTGATTTTAAAGCATTTTTCGATTTAGCTAGTCACTATTTTAGTCATTAATATGTTCTGATTGAAATATTCTACGGCTCTCTGATTCATTTCTTTTTCAACATCCGACAATGTATCTCGATAGACTCGCTTCATCATGTGGTCTGTCTTCCAGCCGCCTCTTGCCATGATGTACTGATCTGGAATTCCGATGGCATGGAACAGGCTCGCTGCATAGTGCCGCAGGTCATGAACACGGAAGTGTGGAAGACCAGCACGGTCACGGGCCCTTGCAAAACGGTCTGAGAGGGCAGCAGGCGTGTCTTCATCCAACACATAGCCAAATCCTCGACCGATGGCTTTTATGACCTCTGAGGGGTAAATGACGGCCCTGTAAGACTTATCTGTTTTAGGTCGCTCACGGTATACCCATTCTTTATCATCATTTCGTATCCTGGCTCTTCGGATTGTTATCGTGTTGGTATTGTAATTGATGTCCTCATACTTGATACCGCAGGCTTCCGACCGTCTGAGCGGACCGAATGCACAAAGCATGGTAAACAGGCAGAGCCTACGGTCCTTCCGGATAGAATCAATCAGATAATCCACTTCGGAAGTCATCGGGGTGTATAGATTCGGCTCAATCGCAGCCGGAAGAGTAGTAGCAAAGTGTTTATACGGCATAAACATAGTCAGTGCCGGTTTAAGCAATCCGTTTATGTTCTTTACTGTCTTAGGCTTTAGATCTAAATCAGATATGAATCGCTGAATGGTAATGCTGTCCAGTGAAGTCAGCTTGACTGCTCCGAAGCGTGATGATTCAAAATGAGTCCGATAAATGCTCTTGTATGACCTATACGTTGACGGACTTATGACAGGCTTTTTGGATTCGATATACTTAAGTATAGCTTCTCCGACAGTCAGATCGGACAGTTGCGGCCCTTCCTTATATGCATTTGCCATCCGTTCAGCTTCACGTTTTGTGTCTGCCGTGAATGTCTTTTGGTGGACTTTGCCTGTGCTATCTCGGTAATCATAGATCGTTATCCGATACTTGCCGGACTTAGTCTTTTTTGCGGTTGGCATATAATCACCTCACTCAAGAGATAATGTGAATTCTACAAAATCGTCTCCGTTGCTGATAAATGGATTTGATATATTGACAATAATATCGCTCATGTCTTGGATGTTACTGGCATAAGCAACTTCTACAGGATCAGCTCCTGAGCGGAACTCTGTATAACGTTCGTCGCCTGCTTCATTATCAAAAGCAATGCTTTCAGGTTGTTCTTTGTCATTCTGAAAAACTTTGACTTCAAAAGAATGATCTGCCGATGTCGTTCTGCCGGAATCATTGAAGAAATCGAAATACAATATAACAATGTCATCTCCGGAATAATCTTTCGATATCTCGAATCTTTTGAATGTTAATGAGCATCCATTTTTAACCATTTCGGTTTCATCTGTGCCGGATTCTTCTGGTGTTGCACCGATCAGCGTTTCCAGAGCTGTGACACGTTCTTCCAGAGCTGCAATCCGAGCTTCCAGATCAGAATCTGCTGCGTAAGCTGTCACAGGTGCGATTGCCATAAGTCCAACAAGAAATCCGATTGTTAGCTTGTTTTTCATGTCGTTCCTCCGTTGTGTGCGTCCGATTCGATTTCCTGAACATCATCCTTTTCGAAGTCATTGTTCGCTATATGTTTCATTGCATGAACGAACGCTTTGACCTTTTGCTCATGATCCAGAGACTCATCAATGTATATGGTGTATCCGTCCATGCAGGATAGCACTGCCTCATTAACTCCGTTCGGAAGCTGAACAAAGTATGTATATATCTTGTTGTGCCATTTAACCATCTGGGTTCGTGCCTTTCAGTTTTGTCAATAAGTCTGTAGCGAGTTTGATGTTCTCAGCCGAATTGCCTCTTGCCGCATCCAGAAGGGCATGAAGGTTCCGATTGTCAAACAGATCCTGTGCTGCCTGAGCTGTTTTCGGATCCAGATAATAAGTCTTCTTTTCGGAAGTGTGTTCTTCCATGATCTCGGCACGAGTTACGTTGAAGTAACTCGCAAGCATATCGACCTTGTCCATCCGTGGAACTCGTGTGCCATTCATCCAGCTGGATACAGTTGCTTTGTTGATTCTCAGATCACGAGCAATATCGGCCTGACTTTTGTTTGCATCTGATGCAATTCTTCGAAGATTTCTGGATATGATCTTTCCATATTCCTGAGTACTCACGGTTTCCTCCTTCCGTCCCCCATACACATTGTAGACCTTTATGTTAAATAAGTCTACAAAATGTATTGACAGTTTACCTAAAGTAAACTATCATTGATGCTGTCGGGGACAATAAACGACAAAGAATAGGAGGTGATGACGTGGCAACAAAGATCCCGATGAACGCTGCAAGACTCGCAGCAAATCTGACACAGGAAGAACTTGCCCAGAAAATGGGCGTATCCAGGCAGACGGTCATCGATTGGGAATCCGGCAAGAGAGAGATCAAAACAGCATATTTTTATATGTTCTGTAGACTCACAGGGTTTTCTGAGGATGATATTATTTTGCCAAAAAAGTCTACTTAATGTAAACAGAAGGAGGATTAATGAAACCAGAAGAACGCATCAGACGCCGGGTAGCCATCCTGCTGGACTGTGCGAACCTGATGGAAGTCCACAGACGGACAGGAATACCGAGATCGACACTCCGGCACTGGCAACAGGAACCGCTCCGGATTAAGGCAATTGACCTGGAGAAGTTGGAAGACCTGCTCGGGAAGGGGAAAGAGAGGTACAAGCGTGCTGACACCAACCGCAGGAACTAAGGTGATCGAGAAGAACGGCTTCCACAAACGGATACCAGCACGAAGCTATGTGGTGGTCATGACGGAGAGAAAAGGAAGTCATGTGAAAGCAATCAGGCTCGACAAGCAAGTGAGTATGGCTGAGGCGAAGCAGACAGCCGAAGCAGACAATCCGCAATGGAAGTTCAAAGCGATATTCCCATTGACGGACAGGGATTTTGAATAAGGGGGGATTGAGATGAGAAATAAGGGAATCGACAAAGTAATGTCGGCAGCAGGCGCCGTCCTGTTTGTCGGACTGATTCAGGCACCGGATGCACCGTTCTGGGCGCTTGCAAGCCTTGCAGTGGGTCTGTATGAGATTGGTCTGTGGGTTTGTCGGATAGCGCACAAAGAAGCTAAAAAGAGCCGCAAAAGGCGCTACATCACAGCAACCAGATTCGACATCGAGCGGTGGGCTGATATGCAGTTCAATCCATACAGGGAGGTGAGCTGATGCAGAAGATCAAAGCAATCGTGAAGCGACCTGATGAGATGTACGGTCACATGACATGGATCAGCAATTCGCTGAAGAATCTTCAGAACACTGTTGACGGATACATCGAGACTGTGACCGTCGCATCCGACATGGTGATCATCTGCAACGAAGAAGGTTTGATTCGTGGTTTGCCGTTCAACTGTGAGCTGTGCGGTCACCAGTTCTTCGGAACACTGATCATTTGTGGAGTAGATGGGGATGAGTTCGCCGACATTCCGATGACATTCGATGAGTGGAAACGGTTTTTCTTCGGAGGTGGTCTGACATGAACATTCCTGTGATTCTTCTGGCGGTCACGCTCGCCGGAGCCGGAACGGTCGAGACGGAATCAGAGAAGCCATACACCGACGAAGACTTGTATATCCTTTCTCACATCATCTCAGCGGAAGCAGGAAACTGCAGCGAAGACATGATGCTGTCCGTCGGATCCGTCGTCTTGAATCGTGTTGCGGATGATCGTTTTCCCGACACAATCGAGGATGTTGTCTTCCAGAAGGGGCAATACAGCCCGACATGGAACGGAGCCTATTATCAGGAACCCACAGAGGGCGCTCAGAAGGTCGCAGAACAGCTTCTGACAGAAGGGTCGCAGATTGATGAATCCGTTGTGTGGCAGGCTGAATTTCCGCAAGGAAACGGTGTGTATGACACGATCGAGAGCCCGTGGGGCACGACAATGTATTTCTGCTACTGAGAGAAGGTGACAACATGAGCATCGGAACAGTGGATCCGGACTGCAACGACACTCGGCAGTGTTTCGCAATGAGGTTCATTCACGGCGGTTTCCGTGTGTGCGACATCCTGACAAGCACATACCTGGACAACGGAGAATGCCCGTTCTGCAAGCCGGAAAAGGACAAGGTGCAAGGCTATGAGTCCGGGCGAGATGAATGATCGTGGCGTCGAGCGGGTGATGATCGCAATGTATTGCCTCGCCGGTAACGACCTGATAAGCGCTTACAGATACGGCAAGGATGCCGAAGCGCAGGCAATCGAGCGGTGGATCAGGAACGACCAATACGGTTTTCTATCAGACGGTGACGGATTCATCCGAGAAGTCAAGAAGAAGGCCAGTGGCAAAGGCTGGCTGAAGTGCCCAGAGTTCGCCAAGAGCGAAAAGTTTCAGGAACGAAGGGCAGACAACTGAAAAAGCCGTACCAAAAGGCACGGCCCACTGGGGTGATTGAAATTAAGGGAGATCAATCATCCTTATGATAACAGAAAGCGAGGATAGTGTGAATCGAGAATTTTTAAGTTTCGCCATTGGCGTTGACGATTTCAACCATGATATTCGGACGCTTCTTGCGGCTCCGGACGGGATCCTGCTTAATCCCGGTGACATTGTGGTTTCAGAAAAAGGCCTGCGCTACAGGCTGGTGTTCGTCCGGCACCACTGTACGGATGAGTATCCGGAGATTCTGGCGATCATGATATCGCTGAATGTTACAAGGCCGGAGAGGATCATGAAGCGGATCACTGAGGAAGTATTTGATTGGAGGAAAAACGATGATGTGGACGGATGATCCGGTAGCGGACGCAGCTGCTTACGATGCTGAATGCGAGGCACGTTTGAAGCGCAGGCCGATATGTGA
>OCVV012837915.1_pt1 | contig 17035 bp, 11 predicted proteins | sample 1539721 | NCBI WGS metagenome assembly OCVV01 (sample SAMN02144230, study PRJEB22623) | gut metagenome | biome: sheep rumen | host: Ovis aries | place: New Zealand | reverse complement strand
GACTTCCGCTCGATTGGGACAGGCAAGCCTTCGAGGCCGAGCGAAAAATGGATTCTAAAAAACACCTTGCCAAATAGGAGCGTCAGGACGCAAAGGGCTCCGCCGCGCGAAGCGCGCAGCGGAGCCCTTTGCATGTCCGAGGACACCAATTTAATTTAGCGTGGTTCACTAAAGTGCGATAACGCAGGAAACCCGGCAAGGCCGGGAGCACTTTGCCTCACAAACATTCCGCAGCCGCGAAGCGGCGAGGACGTTTGAGAGGCAAAGTGCGTAGGCCTTACCGGGTCTCCGGTGGGAGTTGAGTCCCTTTAGAACTTGTTGTGGAAGGTACGCGAAATGACCTCGTCCTGCTGCTCCTTGGTGAGCGTGTGGAAGTTCACGGCATAGCCGGAAACGCGGATGGTCAGCTGCGGGTACTTCTCGGGGTGAGCCTGAGCGTCGAGCAGCGTCTCACGGTTGAAGACGTTGATGTTCAGGTGGTGGCCACCCTTCTCGGCGTAAGCGTCGAGCATGTGGACCAGGTTGTCGGCCTGAGTCTCGGAAACTTCAGAAACCTTCATAATGTGTCTCCTTCGATCGATAGGCGCCGGCCGAAAGCGGCGCACTAATCAGTAATCGTTATTGTTAGTATAGCACTAACAATAGTTACTCGCCCAGCTGATCAAGGTCGATATCACCAAAGAACACCTGGTCCTCCTTGCCGAGCGCGCCCGGGATAATGGAGAAGGTGTTGGAAATGCCGTCCTGGGCATCGCGGAACGGGAGCTTGGAAACCGAAGACAGCGAAGCGATGGCGCCGTGGCTATCGCGCTTGTGCATGGGGTTAGCACCCGGGGCGAACGGCTGGCCAGCCTTGCGGCCGTCGGGCGTGGAGCCGGTCTTCTTACCGTACACGACGTTGGAGGTAATGGTCAGAACCGAGGTCGTGGGCACGGAGTTGCGGTAGGTGTCGTTCATGCGGATGTACTCCATGAACTGGTGCACAACGTCGTGAGCGATCTGGTCGACGCGGTCGTCGTCGTTACCGTACTTGGGGAACTCGCCCTCGGTCTCGAAGTCGACGATGATGCCGTTCTCGTCACGGACGGGATGGACCTTGGCGTACTTGATGGCGGACAGGGAGTCAGCCACGACGGAAAGGCCAGCGATACCCGTAGCGAACCAGCGGTGCACGTGCTTGTCGTGCAGAGCCATCTGGATGCGCTCGTAGCAATACTTGTCGTGCATGTAGTGAATGATGTTCAGCGAGTTGACGTACACGCCAGCGAGCCACTTCATCATGTCGTTGTACTTGGCCACAACGTCGTCGTAATCGAGCGTATCGCCCTCGACGGCGCGATACTTGGGGCCGACCTGCTTCTTGGAGACCTCGTCAACACCGCCGTTGAGTGCGTAGAGCAGGCACTTGGCAAGGTTGGCGCGGGCGCCGAAGAACTGCATCTCCTTGCCGATGCGCATGGAGGACACGCAGCAGGCAATACCGTAGTCGTCGCCATGATAGACGCGCATGAGGTCGTCGTTCTCGTACTGGATCGAGGAGCTGGCGACAGAAGTCTTGGCGCAGAACTTCTTGAAGTTCTCGGGCAGACGGGTCGACCACAGAACGGTCATGTTGGGCTCGGGGCTGGTGCCCATGTTCTCGAGCGTGTGGAGGTAGCGGAAGCTCATCTTGGTAACGAGCGTACGGCCGTCAACACCCATGCCGCCGATGGACTCGGTGACCCACTGCGGATCGCCGGTAAACAGGGCCTGGTACTCGGGGGTACGGGCAAACTTGACCATGCGGAGCTTCATGATGAAGTGATCCACGAACTCCTGGATCTGCTCCTCGGTGAAGGTGCCGTTGGCAAGGTCGCGCTCAGCGTAGATGTCGATGAACGTAGAGGTACGGCCGATGGACATAGCGGCGCCGTTCTGCTCCTTGACGGCAGCGAGGTAGGCGAAGTACATCCACTGGATGGCCTCCTGCGTGTTGGTAGCAGGTTTGGAAATATCGAAACCATAGGTCTCGGCCATCATCTTGAGCTCGCCGAGGGCGCGGATCTGCTCCTGCAGCTCCTCGCGATCGCGGATGTTGTCGGCGGTCATGACCGTCGGGGTGGAAGCCTTCTGGGCCTCCTTGTCCTTGATCAGGTAGTCGACGCCGTACAGGGCGACACGACGGTAGTCGCCGATGATGCGGCCGCGGCCATAGCCATCGGGCAGACCGGTAATGATGTGAGCCGAGCGGCAAGCACGCATCTCGGGGGTGTAGACATCGAAGACACCGGCGTTGTGGGTCTTGCGCTCGAAGGTGTAGCGCTCGACAACGTTCTCGTCGACCTTGTAGCCGTGCTGGCTGGCAGCCTGGCAAGCGATGCGGATACCACCGTTGACGTGCAGAGCGCGCTTGAGCGGCTTGTCAGTCTGGAGGCCGACGATGGTCTCCTTCTCGCGGTGGGCGTTATCGATGTAGCCAGCGGGGTGGCTCACGATACCCGTGACAGTCTTGGTGTCCATATCGAGGACGCCGCCCTGCTCGCGCTCCTTGAGCAGCAGGTCGAGAACCTCGCCCCACAGCTCCTTGGTACGCTCGGTCGGACCGGCGAGGAACGATTCGTCGCCCTCGTAGGGGGTGTAGTTCTTCTGGATGAAGTCTCGGACGTCAACCTCTCCCGTCCAGATGCCTTCCTTGAAGCCTTCCCATGCCTCCTGCATTGTGTAACCACGCTCCTAGTTACGTATAATGCGGTGCTTTCTCACACCGCTGCTTATTGAATTCTTGAATGTTCGACCTGCACTACCGGCTTCTTCCGTTCTTCACCACACGTTGGTATAGGAAAAAACGTTTGTCCACCTTGGAACTGCAACCCAAAACCCAAGATTTCACCCGTTTGAGAAGGATAACATAGCCACCCCCTTCATCAGGGCTGTTATATGTTTCTTTTTTTATACCATTATGGCGTTTTTAACAAATCCGCAGGAAATGAGCGCGTGAACAACTACCGTTCACCGATTTGTTTGGTATTTTTCCTTGCCTTTGTACGACGTTCACCCTAGCTGTTATGCCAGCTTTAGCAGGGTAAAGTGCCCCAGAGACCCACAGAAACTGCAGGGCGGCCACGGGATTTCCCCGGGGCCGCCCTGTGGCGTGGCTAGTTATTTAGCTTTGATTGCCGCTTGGCATTAGGCGGCTGCGGTGACCTTGTCGGCCGCGGCCTTTTTGCTGTCGCCGTGACCCTGGCCCTCAAAATGTTTGTAGCACCAGCTGGTGACCAGCGGGGTCAAAATGGCCGTCACGATGGCGCACGCTGCAACCTGCGCCGTAGCCGTCGCAAGCACGGCACCACCGTACATGGCCTCGTTGACGCTTGCCATGGCAGCAGGCGTGGCCACATTGGCTCCGGCGCAGCTCGAAATGGCCGCACCTGCGACACCCGTACCGCCCGTGAACTTATCGACCGCGATGACGGGAATTGCAAAGACCACCGAGCAGATCACGCCGAGCAGGATGCCGGGAAGACCGCCATTAATGAGCTGGCCAAAGGTCATGGTCGAGCCCATGGCAAAAAAGACGAGCACGATGATGGCGGAAAGTGCCGGAGCCATCATCTTCTTAAAGCTCGGGAAGAGGTTACCCAGAATAATGCCGACGACGATCGGCAGGATGGCGCCCACGAGCGACCAGCCGATCGGAGCCTGGCCAGCAGCGCCGAGCACGATCATTGTGACCGGAGGGCCGACAACGAGTGTGGTGATGGCGACGGCGCCACGTTCGGCCTCGTTGCCCATGGTGCCCATCAGACCAGCGTACATAGCGTTGTTGGCGCCGGTGCAAGCCGCCAGCATCACCATGGCAGAGATGCCAAACAGGTTGTCGTTGAAAACATAAAGGATGAGCAGCGACACGGCAACGACCACGATCTGCTTGACAGCGATGATGATAGCGCCGCGTGCAGCGGCGGCAGGAGCACTTTTAAACGAAATCGTCGTACCGACGATGAGCAAAAATGCGCCCACGAGCGGGCTTGCACCCTGCTGGGTCATGCCAAGCGTAAAGCTGCCGAGCGTTTTGAACAGGTCGGGGAATAGCGTGTTGAGCAAGCAGCCCAGCAAAAGCGGCACCAAAATATTGGCGCCCGGGATGGAGGACATCTTAAAGAACGGCTCCTTTGCAGCCGGCGCCTCCACCGCAGTCGATTCACTCATATATATCTCCTTTGGATGCATGCGAATCGTAGCCGCACGCGCCTATGTCAGAAAGAAGGCGACAAACCCGAGTCGCCAGGGTCGCCGCCAAACGATTACCGCGGGGTATTACCCGTCCAGGACGATGCCGCCGTCGCAGTCACCGATCTCGCCGTTCACGAAGCTGGCGAGGTCGGAAGCGAAGAACAGCACCATCTGCGCAGGCTCGCTGGCCTGGGCGGCGCGACCCAGAGGAATACCGTTGATGATGCGCTGAGAGTTCTCGTCAGAAAGGATCGACGTCATGTCGGTAAGCGTGAGCGACGGGCACACAGCGTTGCAGCGGACGCCGAACTTACCGCCCTCCTTGGCGACCGCCTTGGTAAGGCCGTTGACACCGGCCTTGGAGCTCGCGTAGGCCGCGGTGCCGAGCAGGCCGCCGCCGATCTTGCCAGCAACGGAGCTCACGTTGACGATAGTGCCGGCATGTGCCGCCTTAAAGTGCGGGTACACGGCATTCATCATGGTAAAGGTGCCGTTGAGGTTGATGTCGATGGTGCGACGCCACTCGGTGTCGTCGATCTCGTCAAACTTCTTGGTGCTGATGACACCGGCGCAGTTGATCAGGATGTTGGTTTGCGGCAGGTCCGTAAAAATCTGCTCGACGGTCTCGCGCGCCTTGGGCGCATCGGCGACATCGAGCTGATAGAACTTGTTGCCCTCGCCAAGCTCGGCCACAGCCGCCTCGCCCTTGGCAGCGTTCCTTGCGATGAGCGCGACGTGTCCGCCGCCCGCAACGATACCCTTGGCAATCTCGAGGCCAATGCCCTGAGTGCCACCGGTAACGATCGCGGTTTTACCCGTGAAGTCAAATGCCATGACTTCAACCCCCTTGATTCAGGTGTCTCCTTGCGGGAAGTTGGAGCATCGCACATGGCGATAAATGAGTCCCAGTCGTCATGGTGGTGACAACCCCTCGCCTAACCGCGGGCATTATAGTTCTTTGAAACGCTTCAGCAATTGAAATATTTTAAGTCTTTATGCGCTCTTTATATTGCCTCGTGGCCAAGTAGATTTTTAGGACATGTCCAGAAATCTACCGAATAGGATGGTTGAGTGGGGGTATCATCTTTCACCGAAAATAGTTTCTAGTGTTAGGGGTTTTCGGTGGAAGATACCGATTTCCGTGAACTTGGGCGTCAGCTCCTTACCGAGTTCGGCAGCATGCATCAGCGCATTTCGCGTTTTGCGGACAAAGCCCTCGGCGGCGAGATGGCCGTCATGCGCGCCCTCATACTCGCCGGCGGTTCGCTCACGCCGAGCGAACTCGCTGATCGCGCCTGGGTCTCGAGCGCCCGCATCGCCAATATCCTACGCGCCCTCGAGGCCAAGGGCTGGGTCGAGCGCGAGCACTCAAAGACTGACCGTCGTCGTGTACACGTCATAGTGACCGACAAAGGATTCTGGGATCTAGAAATCAAACGTCGGGAATTCGAGAACCGCACTGCGGCTTTCCTCGAGCAGCTCGGCGAAACAGATACCCAAGAGATGGTGCGTCTTCTAAGGCGTGCCAACGAAATTATCGACCGCAATCAAGAAAGGAGAGATGCCGAGTGAGGATTCTCAAGCTCTTTAAAAAGCATGTCCTGGCACTGTTCGCAGCTATCGTACTTATCGTAATCAGCTGCAACGCCGATCTGGCACTGCCTACCTATATGAGCGACATCGTCGACGTGGGCGTGCAGCAAGGCGGCATCGCCTCGCCCGTGCCCGACACCATTCGCGCCGAATCACTCGACGACCTCGAACTCTTTATGAGCACCAAGGACGCCAAAACTGTGGAGGCCGTGTTTAGCAAGGCTGACAAAAATGGCATTCGAACGTATAAGGGTACCGAGGAAGAGCGTGCCGATGGAGGCAAGATTGCCGACATTATGAGCCTGCCCGAGACTGTCGTCCTTTCGCTCGACCAGGGCATTGACGCCAACTCCATGGGCGACATGATGGGCTCGTCCAGCGAGAAAGACAACAACGATGCCCAGGCCATGCCCACCCCCGAGCAGATGGCTGCCATGACGCCCGAGCAACTCGCCGAGATGCAGCAGAAGGCCGCAGCCGCGCAGAGCATGCAAAAGCAGATCGACGCCGACGGCGGCAAGATCACCATGAAGAGCCTGCGCCTGGGCGTTGAAGGCGGCCTAATCGACCAGGGCAAGCTCGTCGAGGGCGCCAACCAAATGGCGGACAAAATGGGCTCCATGTCGGGCTCCATCGTGACCCAGCGCGCTGTGACCTACGTACAAGAAGAGTACAAAGCGCAGGGCATCGACCCCGCCGACGTGCAGAACGCTTACCTGAGCCGCATGGCGACCACGATGTTTGGCCTGTGCCTGGTGTCGCTCGTCGCCACCATCCTGACCGGCGCCGTGGCTTCGCGCACCGCCTGCTCCATCGCCCGCGACCTGCGCCGCGAGACCTTCAACAAGGTTATGCACTTCTCGCCGGCCGAGGTGGGCAAGTTTAGCCAGGCCTCGCTCATCACCCGCTGCACCAACGACATTCAGCAGATCCAGATGGCCGCAACCCTGTTTATCCGCATGTGCCTGATGGCCCCCGTCATGGGCATCGTCGCTGTCATGCGCGTCCTGGCCAACCACACCGGCCTGGAGTGGACCATCGCCGTGGCCATCATCGCGGTCTCGGCCGTCGTCGGCGTGCTCATGGGCCTCACCATGCCCAAGTTCAAAAAGATGCAGAGCTTTGTGGACCGCGTGAACCTCACCGCCCGCGAGCTGCTCGACGGCCTTATGCCCATCCGCTCGTTCAACCGCGAGGAGCATGAGCTCGAGCGTTTTGACAAGGCTTCGCTCGACCTAATGACCACGCAGCTCTACACCAATCGTGCCATGAGCTTTATGATGCCGCTCATGATGCTCGTCATGAACTGCATCACCGTGCTTATCGTCTGGTTTGGCGCGCAGGGCGTGTCCGATGGCGTGATGCAGGTCGGCAACATGATGGCGTTTATCTCCTATACCATGCAGATCGTCATGGCGTTTATGATCCTCACCATGGTTTCGGTCATCCTGCCCCGCGCCGAGGTCGCAGCCGAGCGCGTGGAAGAGGTCATCACCTGCCCCACGAGCATCAACGACCCCGCCTCGCCCAAACTGCCCGCCGCCAGCGCACCGCGCGGTGAGCTCACCTTCCGCGACGTGAGCTTCCAGTATCCCGATGCCCGCGCCGATGTCATCAGCGGCGTAAACTTCACCACGCATGCCGGTCAGATGCTCGGCATCATTGGTTCCACGGGCTCGGGCAAGTCCACGCTCGTACAGCTGATTCCGCGCTTATACGACGTCACGGGCGGCAGCATTTCACTCGACGGCATTGACGTGCGCGACATGACCCTTTCCGAGCTGCGCCGCCGCATTGGTTACATCCCGCAGCAGGGGCGTCTGTTCTCGGGCACTGTCGAGAGCAACCTCAAGTTTGCCGGCGACATGGTGAGCGATGACGACATGCGCCAGGCCGCGCGCATCGCCCAGGCCGAGGACTTTATCGCCGAACGCGAGGGCGGCTACGACTCCCCCATCAGCCAGGGCGGCTCCAATGTTTCGGGCGGTCAGCGTCAGCGCCTGGCCATCGCCCGCGCGTTGGCCAAAAAGCCCGAGATCGTGGTGTTCGATGACTCGTTTAGCGCCCTCGACTACAAGACCGACGCTCGCCTGCGCGAAAAGCTTGCCAAAAACGTTACCGACGCCGCGCTCGTGGTCGTGGCCCAGCGCATCGCGACCATCATGCACGCCGACCAGATCATCGTGCTCGACGACGGCCACGTGGTGGGCACCGGTACGCACGAGGAGCTGCTGCGCAGCTGCCCGGCGTACCTGGAGATCGCACAGTCGCAGCTTTCCGCCGAGGAGCTGGGGCTTACCCAAGAAGAAATTGCAGCCGTCACGGAAGGAGGCGAGCGCTAATGGCAGACGAGACCAAGACTCAGATTCCCAAGCCCACCCGCCAGCGTGGTCCCATGGGCCGCATGGGCGGCATGCGTCGCAGCGAAAAGGCCAAGGACTTTAAGGGCACCATGAGGCAGCTGCTCGGCTATATCGGCCAGCACAAGATTGCCGTGTTTGCCGCCGTCGCCTTTGCCGTGTGCTCGGTCGTCTTTAACATTGTGGGACCCAAGGTGCTCGGTCAGGTTACGACCAAGCTGTTCGAGGGCCTGGTTGCCAAGGTCAACGGCACCGGCGATGTCGACTTTAACTGGATCGCCAAGACGCTCGGCTTTTTGCTCTGCCTGTATCTGGCGAGCTCTGCCTGCAGCCTGATCCAGGGCTGGCTCATGACCGGTGTCACGCAAAAGATCTGCTACCGCATGCGCAAGGAGATTGCCGCCAAGATTGCCGTCGTGCCGATGAGCTACTTCAACGGCCACAGCAAGGGCGACGTGCTCAGCCGCATCACCAACGACGTCGATACGCTCGGCCAGTCGCTCAACCAGAGCGTGACGCAGCTTATTACGTCCGTCACGCAGATTATCGGCGTCCTCGTCATGATGCTGTCGATCAGCCTGCCGCTCACCGGCGTCACCGTGCTCACGCTGCCGGCCGCCGCGATTATCTTGATGGTGATGATTCACTTCTCGCAGCCGTACTTCCGCGAGCAGCAGCAGGTCCTGGGTACCGTCAACGGCATTATCGAGGAGGACTTTGCCGGCCAGAACGTCATTCAGGTGTTCGACCGCGCCGAAGCCTCGATCGAGGAGTTCGACCGTCAAAACGACCGCCTGTTTATTAGTGGCTGGCGCTCGCAGTTCCTGTCGGGCCTGATGATGCCGCTTATGAGCCTGGTAGGCAACATGGGTTACGTGGGCGTTGTCGTAGTGGGCGCGCAGCTCGCGCTGACCGGCAATGCCACGCCCGGCGACATCCAGAGCTTTATCCAGTACGTGCGCAACTTTACGCAGCCGGTGCAGCAGCTGGGCAACGTGAGCAACACGATGCAGTCGATGGCCGCCGCCACCGAGCGCGTCTTTGAGTTCCTGGCCGCGCCCGAAGAGGAGCAGAAGGCCGACGCGCAGATCCCCGAGAAGCGCCCCGGTCACGTGGAGTTTGACCACGTCAAGTTTGGCTACACGCCCGACAAGACCATCATCCACGACTTTAGCTGCGAGGCGCAGCCCGGTCAGACCATCGCCATCGTCGGTCCCACCGGCGCCGGCAAGACCACGCTCATTAAGCTGCTACAGCGCTTCTACGACGTGGACGGCGGCTCGCTGCGCGTCGATGGCGTCGACGTACGCGATTGGGACCGCGCGGCACTGCGCGGCGAGTTTGCCATGGTGCTGCAGGATACCTGGCTGTTTAACGGCACCATCCGCGAGAACATCCGCTACGGACGCCCCGATGCAAGCGATGCCGAGGTCGAGGCCGCTGCACGCGCTGCACGCTGCGACCACTTTATCCATACGCTCGCCGGCGGCTACGACTTTATGATCAACGAGGAAGGCACCAACCTGTCGCAGGGCCAACGCCAGCTCGTGACCATTGCCCGCGCTATTTTGGCAGACCGCCCGGCGCTGATTTTGGACGAGGCGACATCCAACGTCGATACCCGCACCGAGGAGCTTATTCAGCGCGCCATGGATGCGCTGATGCAGGGCCGTACCAGCTTTGTTATCGCGCACCGCCTGTCCACGATCCGCAACGCCGACGTGATCTTGGTAATTCGCGACGGCGACATCGTCGAGAAGGGCACGCACGACGAGCTGCTCGCCCAGGGCGGCATCTACGCCAACCTGTACAACTCGCAGTTCGACGAAGCGGCGTAGATTCTGCCGCAGGGAACGAATGACACCTAAGAACGGGGGCGCAGGACAACTTGCGCCCCCGTTTTTGTTCTGCGACCCTCAAACCGCCTCCCCTGGGACCAAATCGACGGCCTCTTCCAAGCCGCGTGGCATCATTCCATTCCAGGGCCAGCCAACGTTTGCCCAGATAAAACCTGCCAAAATATACCTGTCCCTTTTTGGCAGGTTTTGGGGTGACGAGGGCTTGCACTTTAGCGTGCGACAGCGGATAATGCCGAGCATTCGACAATGCACACTTTGTCTTATTTGATTGAGGAGGCCCCGTATGGCCATGGAATTCAAGCGCAGGTTGCCGATCCCCATGGAAATCCGCGAGGAAATGCCGCTTTCCGCCGATCTTACCGCCAAAAAACAGACATTCGACGCCGAGGTCGCCAAGGTCTTTACCGGCGAGGACGCGCGCAAGGTGCTCATCATCGGCCCGTGCTCTGCCGACCGCGAGGACTCGGTGCTTGAGTACATGAACCGACTGGCCAAGGTCGCCGAAGAGGTCAAGGACAAACTCATCATCATTCCGCGCGTCTATACCAACAAGCCGCGCACCAAGGGCACTGGCTACAAGGGCCTGCTGCACAACCCCAACCCCGAGGCTCCCGACGACCTGCTCGAGGGCGTCAAGGCCATCCGCCATATGCACCTGCGCGTCATCGAGGAGACCGGTTTCTTTACCGCCGATGAGATGCTCTACCCGTCCAACTACCAGTACCTCGTCGACCTGCTGAGCTATGTTGCCGTGGGCGCGCGCTCGGTCGAGAACCAGGAGCATCGTCTGGTGTCGAGCGGCATTTCGGTGCCTGTGGGCATGAAGAACCCCACCGCCGGTTCCACCACCGTCATGCTCAACTCCATCTACGCCGCCCAGGCACATCAAAGCTTCATCTTCCGCAACTGGGAGGTCGAGTGCGACGGCAATCCGCTCGCGCACGCCGTCATGCGTGGCTACATCGGTCTCGACGGTCGTACCTACCCCAATTACCACTACGAGCACCTGGAGCGCCTGGCCGAACGCTATACCGAGCACGCCGGCTATGCCAATCCGGCAGCAGTCATCGACTGCAACCATGACAACTCGGGCAAGCGTCCGCTGGAGCAGTATCGCATTTGCAAGGAGGTGCTCGACAGCTGCCGCCGCAACGAGTCCATCTCCAAGCTAGTCAAGGGCTTTATGATCGAATCCTACCTGGAGGACGGCAACCAGTCTGTCGACGGCGGCGTCTTTGGCAAGTCCATCACCGACCCGTGCCTGGGCTGGGAAAAGACCGACTACCTCATCCACGAGATCGCGGAGCGGATTTAGTTACGCGGTTTTACCAAACCGCGTAACGGCCCGACGCTGCGCGGGCCGCACCTGTACAATCTGACGTTCAACTTCAAGGGCGCGACCAGAAGGTCGGCGCCCTTTCGTTTCGCGTCACCTTGTCTCAAATGCGACCCGCTCGCTGTCCGTCCTCTACCTGCGGCGTTGTCTTGCTCCGGATGCGACAGTTAGGGACGTTCCTTTTCTGCCGGCAGTCAGGGACATTCTTTGGGGTAGTCATTGGGGACGTTCTTGTTTGACTAGTCGTTTAAGAACGTCCCCAACGGCTACCCCTCGCGTATCGTATGCGCGCCGGGCTTCGGGGGCCAGGCGCACTCTGTTAAACATGCCCTCGGGTCGCACGTTTCACTTCGAATCAATCATACAAGCCCCCCCAATCTGTTCGGTTTCCCCAAATTGTGAGCCCGCACACCCAAGCCACACGGCCCGCCGTTCAGCTGAAACCACCTGCCAAAAAGGGACAGGTTTATTTTGGTAGGTTTTATCTGGGCAAACGCCCAAACCGCCGCAAGGAAGTTGCCTTCCCTCGCGGCGGTTTTCTAGCAGAAAAAATCAAGTGAGTAGGCTTTTTGCAGAAGGCCGAGCACACCCCAAAACGACATAGCTCTGACCTGCGGTTTTATTGAGCATTTGTCGCGATGCGCTCGGCAGGTTCAAAAAAGTCTACTCACTTGTATCTGAAACGCACCAGATTGGCAAAAACCGCCGCGAAAGGGTCCCTGGTCCCTTCGCGGCGCTCATACACCTCCGATTTTGCGACGATTTTGCCCGCTTGTTACTCGCTGTAGCGGGTGGCTATGGCAGCTCGCACCATTCCGGTGCTCATGAGGTAGGTCACCAGGAAGTAGCCACCGTACGCTGCCAGGAAGATCGCGCAAGTGAGGCCCACGGTGCCGCCGATGCTCATATTTCCGAATATGCTCACCAACTCGATGATCACCTTAAGTGCCACAAAGGAGTGCGCCAGACCCACTGCCAGCGGGAACAGGAAGAATACCGCTTGCTGCGCCATCACCGAATGGCGAATCTGGCGGTCGTCGCAGCCGATCTGTGCCAGCACACGATAGCTGCGGCTGCCGTCGGCCACGTTGGAGAGTTGTTGGATCGACAGAATCGCCGCGCATGCAACGACCAATACAAAGCCGATGTAGATGGCTAGGTAGCTAATAATACCGTTCATTTGCGCTGCTTGCGCGTACATCTCGGAGCGCGTGATGAAGATTCCCCACGATCCCGGCTCCTTGCCGTCAACGAGCAGATTGTCGAGCACAGTGTATTTAATACTCTCGTCTGCCTCGGTCGTATCCATCCCCTGTTTGTAGTTAACGAGCAGGCTACTGGAATACGGCTGCAGTTTAAGTTGGGACAACAGCTCGTCGGCAACGACGACGGTACCCCCATTACTGCCCATCGCCGAGTTGGCGATGGCCGCCGTGTCCTCGTCCGACTTATCGGTTGCGGGCTTGAGCGTATGCCCGCCCAAGGTAAGGGTATGGCCGCCAGCCATATACTTGGTGTACAGGTCGGCCAGCTCGCCGCCCATATCACACGTGAGCAGATACTGGTCGTGACCGATGTGCACCGGCTCCTCGCCCATCATCTGGCGCAGTTTGTTGTACTGGCTCGCCGGCGTCACAAACAGACCCATCGCATCGGCATTGCTACCCCCGAACGCCTTGGGAAGCTTTTCGCCTATGATCTTGCACATCTCACTTGGGGTCACCGAAGGATTCGATCCGCCAAACGGGTAACTCAGATACGAATCGATTTGCACATGCTCACCGGCAACATCGGCGATATTGACCTTCTTGCCGGTCTCGTCGTTGTTGTCCGCCGACTTGCCCTTACGATCGCCGTGCCATGGATCGCCGTGCCATGCGGGGTACAAATCGACCGTTGTATCGGCCAGCACCATGCGATCGGCCTCAGACGGATTGACGTACTCTTTGTAGTAGTCGAGCGTATCGGGCGTGTAATAGACATACGTCTGAGACACATCAACAGGGTTATAGCGCTCCAGGTTTTCGTTCATCACGCTGGCAATCGACATACCGCACGTCACCGAAGTGATGGCCAAAAACAGGAGCATCGCGATGACGCCCATCGAAAAGCACACCGTGTTGACCTTGGCCGCAAGCTGGCGCACGGTAAACATGTTGAGGCCGCGCCAATACACGCCGCGCAGGCTCTGCAGCAGCTTAATGAGCATGCCCGAGAGTCCCCAGAACAGGGCAAAGGTGCCCACGGTAACCATAGCGGTCGTAATACCAAACTGGTTCATGGCCTCTTGCAGCTTGCTGTCCGTCGCGGTTAGCGGGAACCCATCACGTAGCAGACGGTAATAGGCCACGCCCACAAGCACCACGCCCACGGCAAAGATGACAATCGCGATCCAGGGGTTGCGTGTCTTGATGCTCTCGTTGCGACGCTCGGCACCCATAAGCTCGATGAGTTTGGTACGACGCACGGCGCGAAGGTTCAGCAGTAGCGTGAGCACAAACATTACGAGCATGCAGGCAAGAGTCAGGTTGAACGCATGCACCGAGAAAAAGAAGTGGAAATTGGCGATCTGTGTCTTAAAGAGCGAGGCCGTAAAGAACGTCATGAGCTGGGAGAGTCCCACACCCAACACAATGCCGGCGACAAAGGCCACGACCGAAACGATCACCGTCTCGAGCGCCATGATCGTGGCGACGCGCCCGCGCCCCATGCCGAGCACCTGGTACAGGCCAAACTCCTTCTTGCGGCGTTTCATGATGAAGTTATTGGCATACACCATTAAAAAGGCCATGACACCGGCCAAAAAGTACGTCAGGTTGCCGAGCATGCTGCCCATAACCTGCGCCAAGCCCTCTTCATCGATTCCGGCGATGTCGACCTGCATCGAGATGGTGTTAAAGGCATAGAAGACCGTGACGCCCAGGGTGAGCGTCAAAAGGTAGACGAGGTAGTCGCGGCCGGCGCGGCGGACGTTGCCCCAAGCGAGTTTACAGAGCATCGGAGCCCTCACCGCCCATCATGGCAACGACCTCCATAATGCGGTCGAAGAACTCTCGGCGGTCGGTGTCGCCGCGGCGCAGCTCGGTGAAGATCTTGCCGTCGCGAATAAACAGCACACGGCTCGTGTAGCTGGCGGCAAAGCTGTCGTGCGTGACCATGAGCACGGTGGCGCGCAGGCGGCGATTGAGGGCCTCCAGGCTCTCGAGCAGCAGGCGGGCACTCTTGGAATCGAGGGCACCGGTGGGCTCGTCGGCCATGATCATGGTGGGGTCGGTGACGAGCGCGCGAGCCGCGGCAACGCGCTGTTGCTGACCGCCGGACATCTGGTAGGGATACTTGTCGAGCACCTGACTGATGGACAGGCGCGCTGCCACATCCTGCACGCGGGTCGAAATCTCTGCCGAGTTTGTGCGGGCGATGGTGAGCGGCAGGGCGATGTTCTCGCGTGCTGTGAGCGTATCGAGCAGGTTGGAGTCCTGGAAGATAAAGCCAAGCTCCTCGCGGCGGAACTGCGAAAGCTTAGCCTGCTTCATGTGCGTCACGTCCTGGCCGTTGATGCGGATTGTGCCGCTTGTGGCGCTATCGATGGTCGACACGCAGTTGAGCAACGTCGACTTGCCCGAGCCCGAAGCGCCCATGATGCCAACGAATTCGCCGCGGTTGACGGTAAAGCTGACGTCGTTGAGCGCGCGGGTCACGTTGCCCAGCGCTCCGTATACCTTTTCGAGATGCACGACTTCCAGTACCGGGGTCGCCATGTGCGTGGTTTGCATACCGAGTCCTTTCTTGCGATTAGTCTACGGCATCTATAGTCGCAAGAAGACGAGTCGGCTACCATCGATATGGCTTACGCTTGCCTTACCGTTGCGTAAGGTAGGGGTAGTCTTTTTGGGACGGGGCTTTTTTAGCTACCCTATCCGTAGCCTTCGAAGCATGAGGCCGCATTTGACATAGGGCAGCTAAAAAAGCCCCGTCCCAAAAAGACTACCCAAATGAGCTGCCTTGTCATGTGTTGATGTTAAGAGAGGACTCCTGTTGAAGACTGTTCATGTTGCCGCTGGAATCATTCGCAAGGAAGGATCTGACGAGCTGCTTGCCGTGCAGCGCGGCTATGGCGACATGCAGGGACTTTGGGAGTTCCCCGGCGGCAAGCTCATGCGCGGCGAGACGCCCGAGGACGCCGTTCGCCGCGAGCTCATGGAAGAGCTGCAGGTAAAAGTCATCAACCTGCGTGATTTCTACACCGTTGAGTATGACTACCCCGATTTTCATCTCTCCATGGAGTGCTACTACTGCTCGCTCGCCGATGAATCCGCTGAGCCCCAGAAGCACGACCGCCAGCTCGATATCCGCTGGATTCCGCGCACCTCGCTTGCCACGGTGGAATGGATGCCCGCCGACAAGGGGCTTATCGATGCTCTAATTGAGCTGAAGGAAGATCGGCTTGAGGCTAACGCCGCCAACGATGCCAAGGCCACCATGTCCGACGAATCTGCCGCCAAACCCAAGCGCGCACCTAAGCGCCGCAGCAAAAAGCGTCCCAAGCCAGGTCTGCTCGACGGCATCGATACCTCGGACCTCTCCGCTGACGAGCGCGAACTGGTGCGCCGTCGCGCCGCCATAAAAAAGTCCATGAAGGGCAACAAGCGCGCCAACACCAAACCCGAGCTGCTCGTTCGCCAGCGTCTGCGGGCAGCGGGCCTTACGGGATACCGTCTGGAATGGAAGGTACCCGGCAAGCCCGACATCGCCTTTCCCGGGCGCAAGATCGCCATCTTCGTCAACGGCTGCTTTTGGCATCGCTGCCCTAAGTGCAATCCGAGCCAGCCCAAGCGCAATGTTGAGTTTTGGGAGGCAAAGTTTCGCCGCAACGTCGAGCGCGACCGAGCCGCCATCGACGCGCTTACCCAAATGGGCTGGACGCCCATCACCGTCTGGGAATGTGAGCTCAAGAAAGACCGCATCGACGCCACCATGGAAAAGGTCATCGAACAGGTACGCGCCGCCGCACCGCAGCGCTAACAGCGATCATTCATACGCTCCGCACGTCCGCGCCACATCCGAGCCACAAACCTTAGAAAGCCCTTAAGCTCAAACCTTTCAAGAGTGTTATTCGATACCTTTGAACTGCGGTTTCATTGTTATAACAAACCTGATTAAGCCTTTCTTTAGCGCTTCTTTGCAGCGGCCGCGGCATAATACTGCCAACGCACGGGACCTAGCAGCACACCCCGTGCGCAACCTTTTGGTGGACATCGAGGAGGCCGCATAAGCATGTATTCTTCCAATGACGCAGCACAGCAGCCATCCCTAAAACATGCAGACCTTTTCTCCTTCCCCCCGACACAGAGAAACGGCCTCCTCGACTCCCCCACCACAAAAGCCAAACGCTCAACCGATCAGAATCTCAACCTGCGAGCATCCTTCGATAAGCTCCAAGCATCCCTAAACAAGTCATTCCCCAACCAAGCCCGGGCATACTAGCCCCCCATCAACAAAGAAGCCCTAACGCCCCACCAATTTCCGCCCCAACGCCACAAGGGCGATCGAGCAGGGCCGTCTGGAAACGGAAAAGGGCCCATCTCTCAGAACATTCCGCACTGATATCTTCTGTATTGAAGACGTCGATGGTGCACCCGTATACCATTGACGTCGACACCATCAGATGCGGACCG
>OCVV011324258.1_pt1 | contig 17036 bp, 12 predicted proteins | sample 1539721 | NCBI WGS metagenome assembly OCVV01 (sample SAMN02144230, study PRJEB22623) | gut metagenome | biome: sheep rumen | host: Ovis aries | place: New Zealand | reverse complement strand
CTCTTACAATCACTTACAACGTTAGATGCAACTGGATAATTAGTATATAAACTTACAAAATATCCCCCATGAGGATTAGTCCATCTAGCCACACCAAGTCCATCTAAACTATCAAATAAATTCTTAGTAACTAGTTCAAACTTTGGTCTTAAAATCTCAGCATGCTTCTTCATTTGTTCCTTAACACCATCTAAATCTTTAAAGAATCTGACATGACGCAATTGATTTACTTTATCATACCCTATTGTTTGAATAGACATCTGTTTTTTAATCTCAGCCATGTTGTTTGTTGATGTAGCAAGAGCTGCTATACCACTTCCAGGGAAACTAATTTTAGATGTGGAAGTAAACTTATAAACGATATCAGGATTACCTGCTTTCTTACACTCATCTAATATTTCAGGTAAGAAATCTTGTTTATCTGGATATAAATGGTGAACTGAATAAGCATTGTCCCAATAAATTCTAAAATCTTTAGCAGCAGGTTTCAAATTAGCAAATCTTGTCACAACTCTCTTGCTATATGTAATACCATCTGGATTAGAATATTTAGGAACACACCAAATACCTTTTACCATTTCATCTTTAATCAATTCTTCTATTGTATCCATATCAGGTCCATCTTCTAACATCGGAACATTAATCATTTCAATTCCAAAATATTCAGTTATCGCAAAATGTCTATCATAACCAGGAACTGGACATAGCCATTTAACCGGCTTATCAAGTTTACACCAAGGAGTTGAACCCATCACACCATGAGAATATGATCTAGCAATACATTGATACATAATATCAAGAGATGAATTTCCATAAATAATGATATTACTAGCAGGTACTTCGATAATATCACCTAGTAATCTCTTACATTCTTCAATACCGCCAAGTACTCCATAGTTTCGACAATCAATACCATCTTCACAATTTAAATCAGCATTTGAATTCAACACATTCATCATAGCCATAGAAAGATTTAATTGTTCCTTACATGGTTTTCCTCTAGACATATCTATATTTAAATTATCAGCTTTATATTTTTGATACACTTCTTCTAATCTAGCTAATTCTTTTAATAATTCGTTCTTACTTAAATCACAATATTTTTTCATATTCATCACCTGTTATTATTAAGATTATACAATAAATTCTCAATATACACAACAAAATTTAAAAGTACTCAAATAGTTTTGAGTACTTTTACTAATTATTCGCCTTGAGAAACAGTTTCTTCAGTAGGAGTAGCAGCTTCTTCAGCTTCTTTATTCTCTACTTTTTCTTTTGCCTTTTTAGCACTTCTTGTTCTCTTTGGTTTTTCTTCTATAGCAGCTTCTGCGTTAGCAGGTTCTACATTAGCGTTAGCGTTAGCTTCTGCGTTAGCGTTAGCTTCTGCATTAGCGTTAGCGTTAGCTTCTACGTTTTCAGGTTTTTCCTTTGGTTTTCTAACTCTTTTGGGTTTTGTTTCCACAGGAGCTTCAACTGGGGCTTCAACTTGAATTTTAGCTTCTTCTAACTCAGCTTTTTCTTCAGCCAATTTTGCTTTTTCTAAAGCTTTAGCTTCTCTTTCTTTTTGCTTCTTTTCAGCTTCTCTAGCTTTAGCTCTTTCTCTTGCTTTCTTAGCCTTTGCTCTTTCTTTAGCTTTTTCTTTCTTTAAAGCATCCTTAGCTTCTAAATCTTCCATATATTTATGAGAATAATCAACTAATGCTAAGATATCTTCTTTTTCAATATCACCCTTATTAGTAATCTTAAACCATTGTTCACCTTCAGGAGCATATGCCTTAACACAAGCTCTTGGATACTTATTCATCATCTTAGTAGCACTAATTGGTTTACGTTGATATGTAATTCTATAATCACTATTTGTTCTTTGACAAATTAAAATGACTTTTCTCTTTCTTAAGATCTTGAAGTTTTCTTCATCCTTACCATATTTAATTTCAATATCATCATATTTTCCTTTAGCATATTCAGATATCTCAACAGGACTTGGATAAATCTCCTTCTTTTCCTTTGGAACTCTTGGAACACTTGGAATTGGTCTAACAAATCCACTTGCTTCATCCACAACGACAACTGTTGAATCAGTTTCTTCTTCACCTTCTTCAAGAGGAGTTTCAAAAACTTCTTCACTTGTTACAACAGCTTCATTCTCATTTACTTCAGGTTTTGCATCAAGTTTCTCTTCTTTAGCAGGTTTGGTGTCAGTTTCTGCGTTAGCATTTGCGTTAGCTTTTGCGTTAGCTTCTGCGTTAGCTTCTACGTTAGCTTCTGCGTTAGCTTTTGCGTTAGCTTCTGAAGAACTATTTTCTAAAGCCTTGATCTCATCTTGACTAAAACCTAATTTATTATCAAATGGTTGTTCTACTAATTCATCGGCTAACTTCTCTAAGAAATTATTGATGATAGAACTTACTTGAGTAGTATCAATCTTAACAACATAAGGTCCTTGCGGTTTCTCCTCTTTTGCCTCAGCTTGAGGTTGAACTGCTTGAGGAGTTTGCATATAAGGGTTATTAGCCGCAATTTCCCTTCTACTCTTTCTTTCTAAATAATCTTTAACTGTTAATGTAACGATAACTACAAGAGCAACTACACAAATAACAATTACAACAATCAATAATACAATAACTGGATCCATAGTAATTCTCCATTTCTATTTTAATATATACATTCTATCATATAAAAAATATAAATACAATTAACATTTTTTATTATTTTTTTCATTAATACCCCAATTTATAAAAAAAGAATCAAAATTTCCTTTGATTCTCTTTTTAATTAATTATTTATATCGCAAATTAATTACTCATTTACTCCATATTTTATAGTGTTATATTCCATAATCTCGTCATAAACAGTCTTATTTATTTTTTCTATCAATCCATGCTCAAACTTTACTTCACCATAAATGAGATTACCTAATTGCTTTTCATATTGCGTGAAATAATAATCCATCATTTCATTAACACTTTCTTCTTTATCGTCCAAATCAACATTCTTTAGTTCCTCTTTTAAATCTACAAGTGTCAAATACATGTAATAATAATTACCAGCTAATTGATTATATACAGGAATAAAAAATGATTGAATTGAAATAATAACTTCTTCATTTCTAGTTATATTAGAATAATCTATTGTTTCACCTTCTTTTAGATTACTAACTAAATAATCATAATTAGTATAAGTCTTTAAATACTTATCAATAAACTCTTCTTTAATATTTTCAATTGTTAATCCATCAAATTCTTTATAATTTAAATCCTTTGCAAATTCTAATATTTCATTTATAACACTAGCTTCATTCTCACTACCTAAAGCACTCAAATATTTCACATATAATTTTTCAGGTGAAACATATTCAGGATTTTCTTGATTATCATAACCCTTGATATAGAATAACTCATGAACAACATTTGGAACATCGAGAAGCTTACCTAATCTATATAATATTTCAATTGAAGATTTAGTATTTACATACAAATGATAACCGAATGTGGAAACGATTGGATCGTCATGAACAACTTCTTCTTCCAAAACCTTTTTTTCGCTAAGCTCATCAATTTGACTATTCCAAATTTCTCTAACACCATCTTCAAACTCTTTAACCATTTGATCTTCTTGAATAGTCAATGCTTCACAAATAATGCTTGTTCCAAAATCATAATATTCTTTTAATTCACTACTAGTTACATTGCCAAGATTTAAATAATAATTTAAATCATCTTCAATACTATCAAAATTGCCATTGGCAAATAGATTAGCAATCTTATTACAGAAATCATTGATTCCCTTACCTTCACTTAAATCTTCTTTATTTCTTATTGCATTAACACACTTAAAGACTAAATTATATAAACCAAGTGCTTTTGCCTTTTGTTCATCAGTATAATTTTCTAAATAAACAATACCCTCATTAATCTTATAACAGATAAGCAAATGATATCCTGTCATATCAAGGAATGAATCCAATGTCTTTGCATAATATACTTTAGTATGAAAATTATCAAAATAATTCATATCAAGGATACTATTATAATATCTATCCATTAAAACTTGATATGTATAGAATACAACCATATCAGCCATACTCTTTGCTTCAAAATTAAGTTTAGTATTCGCAAAATCTAAAAGGAAATCATTGAATTCCATTTCTCCATCATAACCAACTGATGAATACTTACCATTTAAATAATTAGCTTTCATCCCTTTTAATATATAATCAACTTCTTCTCTTGCTTCTTTTCCATTTTCGTCGTTACTAAAGCACTCATAAACATTTTTACCATTAGTAAAAGCAACATAGTCAAAGAAATCATTTATCTTACTTCCATCAGGTCTTTTTGCCATTGTAAAAACCCAATCAAATGATAAATCACTGATAAATGATCCAGCACTAAAATTCTCATTATTAATCTTTTCAAGTGTCTTAGTCTTTCTTTCACCAGTATCAGTAAACTCAATTACCATATCTTCTGCTTTTACTTCTACTTTTTCATCTTGTTTATCATCTTTATTATCTTTATTATCATCGTTCTCATTTTCCTTGCCACAAGCTACTAATCCTAACAAAAGCAAAGTAACCATGAAAAACAAAAACATCTTATTTAATACACTTTTCATCTCTAATATCTCCTAATACTTTAAAAACTGATAATAAGATTATACACTAAATTATAGTAATTTGAAATAACATATTTTTTATTTTACTCTTTTTTAACGTTTTGTGTTATAATCACTATATAGGAGAATCTTATGCTATATAACAAATTTAAAAACATCAATTTATCAAGACTAGGTTTTGGCTTGATGAGACTACCAGTTAATCAAGATGGAACAATCAACGAACAAGAAACTGAACAAATGATCGATTATGCTATCGCTCATGGTGTAAACTATTTCGATACTGCTTGGCCATATCACGGCGGAATGAGTGAAATCATCGCTGGAAAAATACTAAAAAAATACAATAGAAATTCATTCTATCTAGCAAGCAAATTCCCAGGACACCAATTCATAAGTGATATGAATGTGAAAGAAATATTTGAAGCTCAATTAAAAAAGTGTCAAGTTGATTATTTTGATTTTTATCTACTTCACAATGTTTACGAAGGATCAATTGACAGATACTTTGATGAAAAACTAAATATAATACCTTATCTAATTGAACAAAAGAAAAAAGGAAGAATCAAATATCTAGGCTTTTCATCTCATGGCGATTTAAACATCATCAAGAGACTAATCGATAAATATGGCAAATATTTAGATTTTGCGCAAATCCAATTAAATTATGTCGATTGGACACTTCAAGATGCAAAGAGTAAATACGAATATTTTCAAAGTATCAATATGCCTGTATTTGTAATGGAAGCAATCAGAGGTGGAAGAATCGCAAAAATGGATAGCGAGAACGAAGCTAAAATGAAAGCATTTAGACCTGATGAGTCTGTTGCTTCATGGGCACTACGCTATCTATTAAGACTTGATAACGTAAAAATGATCCTATCAGGAATGAGCGCCTTTGATCAAATGGTTGATAACATCAAAACACTAGAAAACGATAAACCATTAAATGACGAAGAATATGCATTCATTTCAAAACTTGGTCGCGATTTACAATGCGGTGTACCTTGTACAGCTTGTAAATATTGCGTAAGCGAATGTCCAATGAAACTTGATATTCCAAGATTATTATCTTTCTATAATGATTTACAGTTCCAACACAATATCTTAAATGTATCAATGAAAATTGAAGCATTACCAACTGATAAGAGACCATCTAGCTGTTTAGGCTGTGGCAAATGCGCTAAGATGTGCCCTCAAAAAATTGATATTCCAAAATACATGAAAGCATTGAGTGATGAACTTAACAAAATGCCTAAGTGGATAGATATTTGTAAAGAACGTGAACAACAAAGTAAAAAAGCACTAACAAAAAGTTAGAAATTCTAACTTTAGTTAGTGCTTTTTTTTAATTCTCTAATTTAGTAAACTCTTCTTCTTTTGGTTTCTCAATAATCTCATCATCTGTTTCATTTCTTCTCGCAATAGTTCTAAAAATGAATCTATGTGACAATGTAAATAATAGAGCAAGTCCAGCATAGCAACAAGCCCACATAATATTGAACCATCCAGTATATAGAACAAATACAATATTACAAGCAAGAACGACAACATTACTTATTACAATTCTTCCAATATCAAATATATTAAATTTATCATGATTAATCTTATATACTTCTAATACAAAATAAATCGCAATTTGTAAGAATACTAATGCTGCCATATAAGAAGGTACATAATAGTTATAGAAAAAGTATTCTTCACTCTTAGGTGCTGATAATACAGTAGCTATCATTGTTGACAAAAAAATAGTTACTAAATCATATAGAACCATAAATCCAACTTGATATATTCTTTTTCTCTTATTCATGTTTTACCTCCTTTTCTTTTCTTACTCTTGATACTTATAAGTAGTAACAACCTCGCTTACTAATTTCTTCATTTCACTTGTCTCTTCATAAGCAGCTTTATATAAAGCAGCAAGTTGTTCTTCAAACTTATCGTCATCAAATTCAATAGGCTTACCGATATGAATCTTCTTATTAGCTGTATCTTGTAATCCTTCCTCAGCCATAAGCATTTCTTCATATAATTTTTCACCAGGTCTTAAACCTGTAAATTCAATCTTTATATCCACATTAGGTGTATACCCACTTAATCTAATCAAGTTATAAGCTAAATCATAAATCTTAACTGGTTCACCCATATCTAGAATAAATATTTCACCACCATGAGCATAAGCACCAGCTTGTAAAACTAGTGAAACAGCTTCTGGAATTGTCATAAAATATCTGATGATATCTTTATGAGTAACTGTTACTGGTCCACCCTTTTCAATTTGTTTCTTAAATAGTGGAATAACAGAACCATTACTACCTAATACATTACCAAATCTAACAGCTACGAAATCAGTCTTACTACGTCTTGAGAACATTTGCACAACCATTTCACACAATCTCTTTGAAGCACCCATAATATTAGTTGGGTTAACAGCTTTATCTGTGGAAATCAAAATAAACTTCTCAACTCCATATTTATCAGCTAACTTAGCAGTATTATATGTACCAAATACATTATTCTTAATAGCCTCATTAGGACTTGTTTCCATCAAAGGAACATGCTTATGAGCAGCTGCATGGAAAACAACATTAGGCTTATATTTTTTAAATACATCATCTAATTTACCAACATCACGAACAGAAGCAATTAAAGCAATTAAGTTTACATTTGGCATACTCATCTTTAATTCTTGTTCAATATCATATGCATTATTCTCATAGATATCCAAAATGATTAATAACTTTGGATTATGAGAAGCAATTTGTCTGCACAACTCAGAACCAATTGTTCCTCCACCACCAGTAACTAATACTGTCTTTTGTTCAATGTAACCTAAAATCTCATCAAGATTTACTTTAATCTCTTCTCTACCTAAAAGGTCTGTAACATTAACATCTCTTGTTTGACCAAGAGTAACTTGACCATTCATAAGTTGTCCCATACCAGGAACAACCTTTGTTCTAATATTTGTTTCCTTACAAATATTAACAATTTCACTCATACGTTTAGCAGAAATTGAAGCAATAGCAATATAAATGATATCCACATTCTCTAAAGCACATACTTCTCTAATTTTATTCATTCCACCATATACTTTAACACCTAAAATTCTTTGCCCAATCTTAGTGTCATCATCATCAATAAAACATACAGGTAATATCTTTAATGAATCATTGCTCAGCATTTCTCTTACTAAACTTATTCCACAAGATCCAGCTCCAATTACCATTGCTCTCTTATATGCTTTACCATTTTGTTTTAAAAATATCTGATTCTTATTTGTGAAAATAATTCTAACACCAAACCTCAAGCTACAAGTAAAGAAACCAGCTAAGATCGTATATACAAAAGTCCATTTAATTGGCAACCATTTAGTGATAATACATACTAAAAAGTTAGCTCCAAAGACAATTAAACTAGCAAACGTAATAATAATGAATTCATGAACGCTAGCATACCTCATCTTAATCCTATAGATACTTAAGCTAGCATATACTAAGATATGAACAATAGATAAACCAATAGTATAAAATAACAATAAATTTTTGAACTCAACAAATTCTTCATTGCCAACAACTAACAAACCAACAAAACTAGCAATCCAAAACGTTACAATATCATATAATATGACATATAGAGTGCTCACAACTCTTCTATTAATTCTATTTGTCATCTTGTTCACCCTCAGTTTCTTGCATCAAATAAGGCTTCATTAGCTTTTCAATATCTTTATAATATTTCATATTATCTTTAATCCAAACATTACCTTCACTAACATTTTTCAATGTTGATAAGACTCCATCATTATCAACATGTGAATAATAATATTGTAAAACCACTACTTTATCATTATCTTTGATCAATTGATCAATATAATTATCATAAGTATCAAAGTTACTTATCTCTTGAAGAAAGTTTTCCCATCCTTCTCTCTCTTCAAAACTAGCCTTTGCTTCAATATTGCAAGAATAAAAGTTAGTTACATATTCAATAACCTTTTTTTGAATAAAATTGTGTCGTCTCATAAATAACACACTCTCCTATCTCTTGATTATACTACATTTAAATATAAAAAGCAAAAGACAACTGTAAAAACAAATAAAAAAAGAGAACTTAAAAAAGTTCTCTAATTTTTTCAATTCACTAATTTACCAATATAACTTCCAACTTCACTAACTATACTATCAAATATTGTATTTGCATCGTATAATTTAGCACCATAATTATTAATCTCCATACTCTGAGGATTCTTTTTACCCATTACATCTTCAAGCTCATAAGTAATAACAATTTCAGCTTCTTCTGAAAGTGGAGAACCAAGTGATTTATCAATTGTTACCACATTACCTTTTGCTCTAAATGTTTTTCCATTTATCTTAATTGCAAATGATGTAACAGCAGAGTCAATATCATTTAATTCATAATTTATTTTATAATTATCACCATCAAGTCTAACACCAATACCCTTTAATTCTACAGCATGCTTTGCGGTATTAATAATACCTGAATAAGGTAAAGATAAATAATTATCGCCAATCTTGGCATAGATTCCATAATTATATTTTGTATATGTATTAAGTCCACTAATACTTACCTTTTCACCAGATTTAATCTTCTCATATTTTCCTTCAATACCAACATATAAATCACTATATTTTTCTACACTCTTAACAACATTAACACTAAAATCAATTGAATCTTGTTTAGCTTTAGTTTCAATTTCGAGAGTTGGAACCTTAACAACGACAAGCATTGCATTTCCATCAGCTCTTGGTGAACCGTCTGAAGCACTATTGACATATGTCAATTCCCCATTTTCCATAATAGCCATAGATGTAGATCCACCGCCATCAAACACATAAGCTTCACTACAACCATAATATAACATTTGAGCTGCACTTTCAGTTCCATTTAGTCCATAATATCCTTTACTAGCTTGTCTACCATCTGTAACAGTCATTACGATAGTTCCATCTTCTCTTCTACCTAGTATAGTTCTTGGATATCTATATTGACTATATGCACTTAATACACCAGCATCTTTAACTTGATCTTGCTCTTCACCATTATTTACAATCTTATCAACATAATAAATAGTATTCTTACCACTATTATCAATATTAGCTGATTCATATTGAACTCTTACAGTAACACCAACACCTAACTTGTCTTTCAATTCACTATCACGACTAACAATAGCAAATTGATTTGTCTTTAATGTAGCATCACCTATTTTAGTTATAACACCTTTACCATAATATGTGTTTTCATCATAAGCAACTGTATATGCATCACTTCCGTCCACAATATATCCATTCTTAACATCGATATCTTGACATTTATGGCTGCTATCAAAGATACCATAATAAACACTAATTCCACCTTCATCGGGTTCACTATTAGTAAAACCGACAACCTTCTTTAATATTTCTACACCATTTTCATCGTAAACAGATATTACAGGTCTAGCACTTTTATCTAATGCATTTGTATCAATGATTGATTGAACACTTCCATCATTAGGGAAACTCACTTGATCAATATCATCTCTTAACAAATAGTTTTCACCAAAAGCAGAAATAGCTCCATAAGATGTATGTCCATAATTTTCATCGTTACTGATATCAAAGAATGATCCATTTATGGCTGCAACTACTTTATATTCAGGATAGTGACTCTCAAAATCCTTCGCAATTGTGATGATATTTGCCAGTTGCCAAACACCATTTCTAACAACTTGCCAAGGGATTATTTCCACACCAGTATCGATTGGAACCTCCACAACATGAGCACTTCCACTGTATTCTTGTCCCATAACAAAAGGTACAGTTCCATAAGTTGATCCACCCAACGCATATTCTGTCATTCTCTCAGGTAGTGTTGTGGAAACAAAAATGGAATCATTATAATATTTAACTCCAAAATATAAATCTTCTTCCTTTAAAGTTTTTTCAACTCTATACGTACCACCATTAATCTTTATGCCATTTTCACTTCTTTCCACATATGAGTGATCTCCTGATACAGCTATTGCACTTACATTTAAACTAACTCCAAAAATGAGAACGAGTGTTAATACAATAATCATTACCTTAATACTTATCACAAAAACATTTGATTTTATTTTCATTTTATTTTCCTCCTAAAATAATAAGTGGAATTTCAGTTTCCTCTTTTACTCCACCGGCATGATGCCCTTTAAACACATGACTTAAATCATACGTGAAATAATATTTATCTTTTGCAATAGCCACATAATCACCTAAGCTATATTCCAAACTTTTATGATGTTTTAAATTTACATCACCATAAATATTATTCTTCAAAACTTCTTCTTTAGTATATAAATCAAACCATTCATCAAAATAATAATCGAATAAAATTTCAAAATCTTTAATTCTATTTTCCTTTACATGAAAGATAGCAGCTCTTCCTTCACCTGACATCTTCTTTCTTAACATTCTCTTTAAATCTTTAAATTCATTAATGCAAATAGGTTCCACATCAACTAGTCCATGGTCCGCAATAACAAATACAATTGTATCTTTATCAAGCACCTCATTTAAATCTTCAATCCTATCATTGAAATAGTGCATTATACTCTTTATGCGTATATCAGTTGTCCCCTTTTCATGAATAGAAGCATCAGGTTCATCCCAATAAAAATATGTTAAAGATGTTTCATCTTTAGTCAATATATCATGTTCTAAATGTTCAAGTGCTTCTTTAAAAGTCTTGTATCCATCTTTTTTAAATGATGGATAAATCTCATAACCCTTAACACCTTTCTCTTTAACCATATCAATGATACTCTTATATCCTAATACATCATTAACATTTAACCTATGATAAGGTTTCTTTTTATAATAGTCTTCATTCCTAAAAAGGATTAAAGACGGAGCTTTCTTATTAAGATATAAGTGCCAGCCCAACCATCCATGTTCTATTGGATTTAAACCAGTCAAAACTGAAGTTGTAGCCGCAACAGTAGTTGGAGGAAAAACAGAATTAATAGTCTTTGTAATATGGGTGTTTAAAAATGAATCATTACCTAAATTATGTTTAATGATATTAATTCCCATTCCATCTAGTAACATTATTACAACCTTTTTCTTACCAACAATTTGTCTGTCAATTTCACTAATTCCTTCTTTGTCCCACTTGACTCCAAAATGTTTTAAAATGGAAGCTGAAACATTAACTAAACAATTATTATAGTCAGTATATTTTGTTTTCATATTTTTTACCTATAATCATTTTACCAAAAAACAATTTATAATTCAATGAATTATAAATAATCCTAATTCAATGAATTATAAATAAGAAAAGCTACTCTTATTTAAGAGTAGCTTTATCTTTATTATTCATTAGGTGTATATTTAAAGAAAGCATATCCTAAAGAATTATACAAGTCAATAATCCAAGCACCATATGTATGACCAAAGGCTGGCTTTGGTAAGAAAATAGTATTTACTCCTTCCTTAAGTCTACCATTTGATGCCTTTAATAATCCATTATATTCTTCCACATGGTTAGCATACATTCCATCATTTCCGCATGAATGATATGCATATAATACGTCGTATTTACTGCTAGCAACTGTAGCTTTTGATGCATTGTAATATTGAGTTAATCCGAAACTACCACCGCTATAGAATCCAAAATATCCAAAGTATTCAAGTTCATATCCCAAAACACTCCATCCAATCATAGATCCTCTAGATAATCCCGCATAAGCACGATGACCTCTACTACTAGTAAAATCAGAATTCTTAACTTCACTTACATTCTTTCCATATAGATGAGCATATGTCTTATATCTTGTCTCTGCTTGAGGCATTATTTCATTTAATAATTCCTTATAGAAATTAGCTGTACCATTTAAATTAGATGTAGGTGTAACAACAATTGTATCTTCACATAGATGTTGATAATGCATATTATCAAGTAACACCTTAGTCTTTTCAGTTACTCCACCTTTATAACCGAGTTGAGCAAGCCAATAAGCTGAATTTTCACCAGAGCCATGAAGTAAATAAAGGATATTATAAACCTTATCATCTTTTGGATTATATCCATATGGAAGATAAACAAAGAATGTATTTTCATATCTACGTTCATTTGCATAATCCCAACTTTGCCATACTACCTTTTCTACAGTTCCTTTTTCAGGACAATTAGTATCTAAATACAAACTAGGAATTTCAGTAGCAGTAAATTTCTCTTCAAATCCGCACACAGTACATTTACCTCCAACCATTCTATGTTCCGCAACACAACCACAAATAGAGCATGTATCTCCACAATTAACTCCTTCATGAGGACACTTATAAGTACAATGAGTACAAACACCATTATTAAATGTGTGTTCACAGATTGTACGATAATCAATTCCACATACCATACAGATACCTGATTTTAATCTATCGTGACTACAATGATAATCACATATCTTGCAAACACCATCTTCAAATTCATGTCTACATCTATATCCACATATTTGACATAATCCATCTTCAAATTCGTGCTCACATAAATCTTGTAATTTCATTCCACAACTAGTACAAACATCATCCTCAAAACTCAAATGAGGACAAGCTTCATGGCATTTTGTACAAACACCATTTTTGTATTCATGTACACATTCATCGTTTTTTTCTTCATCAGTATTACCTTTATCACAACCAACAGACATAAAACCACATAAAATAATCAATAAATATATAAATATTTTCTTATATAAATTCATATTCAATTCCTCACCCAAAAACATTATAACATACAAATAAAAAATAGTTAAGTAATTCTATTACTTAACTATTTATATTATTATTTAATTTGTTGTTTTTACTGGTAAACCAAAATACTTTCTAACTCTATCTCTATAAGTAATACCCCATGGTTTTAACAAATCGTCTGACAGATCATCTAATGTGGTAGTAGTTGGTTTAAAGATACTAGCATCACCCTTAGTATTTGATAAGTTCCAAGCAACGAAACTCAACTTATTATCATCAATTACCTTATACCACTTATTTAAACTAGTAAAGTCTACACTTCCATTACCATCTGCATCCATTCCACCATGTTCAGAGATAAATACTGGAATACGTTTCTTTATAGCTGTAGTAATCTTATCAGTCATACAATTATCAGCTGCATAAAAATGGAATGTATACATAATATTGTCATAATCTAATGGACTATTAGCTACACTTACCAAATCAGCACTAAAGCTAGGATTACCAACTAATATAACAGCATTAGGTTGATTATTTCTGATAACAGGAATACATGCATTGGCATGAGCCTTACAATTAGCCCAAGTAGCTCCTCTACTTGGTTCATTCATAATCTCATATAATATATTATTTTGATCCTTAAATTCTTTAGATATTCTATCAAAGAATTCTACGGCATCTTCAGTATGGAAATTCTCTCCCAACATATGCCAGTCCACGATAACATACATATCAAGTTCAGTACAATATCTAATACCACTAGCAACTAATTGATATAATTCTTCTTTTTTAGTCTCACTACATTCACTATATCCACCTTCTTCTGGATATAGAGATAATCTCATTACATTAATACCCCATTCATTTCTCAAAGCTTTAAAAGTATTTAAATTTACAAATTTACCAGCCCATTGTAATCCATGAGTAGAAAGCCCTGCAAGAACCATAACATTATTATTTTCATCTAATAGTTTAGTGCCGACAACTCTCAATTTTCCATGACTAGAAAAACCATTATTTACATATTCATATCTCTTTCCAACTGTATGACATGTAGAACACTCTTCATATTTAATTCCATATTCAGTATCAGTTGCTTCTTTTTCAATTTTTACTTCATAATCATGTCCAGTTGCAGATAATACTTTATTATATTTATATGTGCAGTTTTTACATTCAGCGTGAATCAAACCATTTTCAGTACAAGTAGGTTCTTCTCTAGTCTCTACAAGCTCATGATCCTTGAATTCTTCCTTTTCGTCTAACACTTCTCCACACTTAGTACAAGTATAATACATTGTATTATTCTTATTACATTTAGCTTCTTCTTCCCATACCCATTCACACTCTTCATGTTTACATGGCTCCTCAACAGGTTTATCGTCTTCCTTAGGTTCTTCACTACAACCAACGAATAAACCAAAAGCTAATATAATAAAAAACAAAAGGTATTTTACATATTTTTTCATTCTATCACCTCTTATATATTTTGATTATACCAAATAAACCAAAAATTATAAAGATTATTTATTTTTTTATTTAAAATATGGTATAATCTTTAATATAAGTTTAATAAAAGGAGGTCGTATAAAAATGTACGGTAAAAATGCATGGAAAAAATATACTAAAGAAGAATACGCAGAATGTATGAACTTTAATGAAGATTACAAGAAATTCATCACAGTTGGTAAAACTGAAAGATTATGCGTTAAAGAAGCAGTAAGAATCGCAGAAGCTAGTGGTTTCAAAGAATTTAAAACCTACTCAAGCTTAAAGAAAGGTGACAAAGTTTATTTTACAAACAAGAATAAAAACTTTGCTGCTTTCGTAATTGGTGAAAAACCACTTGAAGAAGGTTTAAGAGTATTAGGTGCTCACATCGACTCTCCACGTCTAGATGTAAAACAAAACCCATTATACGAAAAGAATTCATTTGCTATGCTAGATACTCACTACTATGGTGGTATCAAGAAATATCAATGGGTTACTATTCCTCTTGCAATTCACGGTGTGGTTTGTAAAAAAGATGGAAAGAGCATTGATATTTGTATCGGTGAAGATCTAGCTGATCCAGTTGTAGGTATCACTGATTTACTAATTCATTTATCTCAAGATCAAATGAAGAAAGATGGTGCTACATTAATTGCTGGTGAAGACTTAGACTTAATGATTGGATCAATTCCACTTGAAGGCGATGAAAAGGAAGCTGCAAAAGCAAATATCTTAAAATTATTAAAGGAAAAATATGACTTTGAGGAAGAAGATTTCTTAAGCGCTGAACTTGAAATCGTTCCTGCAGGACCAGCTCGTGACTTCGGTCTAGACAGAAGTATGGTAGCAGGTTATGGACATGATGATAGAGTATGTGCTTACACTTCTTTAAGAGCTGTAACAGACGAAACTGATGTAACATACACTTCTTGTGCAGTTTTAGTTGATAAAGAAGAAATTGGTTCAGTTGGTGCAACAGGAGCTCAATCAAAGTGGTTTGAAAACTGCATCGCAGAATTAATTGCAAAGACAACTAAATTCGATGAATTAAAGTTACGTCATGCAATGGAAAACACAAAGATGTTATCAAGTGATGTAAGCGCTGGTTTTGATCCACTTTATCCACAAGTTAACGAACCAAAGAATAGTGCTTATTTAGGAAATGGTATTTGCTTTAATAAATACACTGGTTCTAGAGGAAAGAGCGGAAGCAATGATGCTAACCCAGAATACTTTGCACAAGTAAGACGTGTTATGGATGAAGCTAATATCAACTTCCAAACTTCTGAACTTGGTAAAGTTGACCAAGGTGGAGGCGGAACAATCGCTTATATCTTAGGTAATTACAACATGAACGTTGTGGATGCTGGAATCGCAGTATTAAGTATGCATGCTCCAATGGAAATCGTATCTAAAGCTGACGTATTTGAAGGCTATAAAGCTTATAAAGCATTCATCAAAAATATCTAAAAAAACAAAAAGAGTACAACTGTTTTTAGTTGTACTCTTATTATTTAGTTATTTTATTTAATTATTTTCTTCGCTATTTAAATTTACTTTATTTAATCTTGAAGTTAAAACAATTGCCATTGCAATCTTCAAAATATCGAATGGTAAATATGGAATAACAGTTAACATTAACATACTCCATAATCCCTTACTCCAACTCAAATATAAACAAAAGAAAATAGATCCAACGATATAAACAAAAACAAGTGATATTAAACAGACAATACTACTGCCAACATATGCATTCATCTTTAGTTTATCTACAAACACTTTATATAACCATTTAATTAATGCACTTGCGAAAACAAAAGAAATGACATAACCAAATGTAGGAGATATACCCATATTAAATCCTGCATAAACAGGCAATACAAGTCCAATCAACAAATAACTTATAGTGATTGCAAAACAATCAATAATATCTGTAAAACTAGCAAGACCAATAATAAAAACAAATAGTAATTGTAATGATACTTTCACATTATCTCCAAAAGGAATTGAAAACATTCCAATTACACAAAACATAGCAACTAATATTCCATCTGTAACTATTTTTTTAATCAGTTTATTTTTCATTCTATATTTTTTCTTGTATAATACAATTACTAAGATAAAGTATCTTAAGGATTGTATTATAATTCCTTTCCTTTCTTTATTTTATATTCTTATAGCATA
>OCVV011276500.1_pt1 | contig 17040 bp, 15 predicted proteins | sample 1539721 | NCBI WGS metagenome assembly OCVV01 (sample SAMN02144230, study PRJEB22623) | gut metagenome | biome: sheep rumen | host: Ovis aries | place: New Zealand | reverse complement strand
TTTAATATTTATATTAACTATTATAATAAGTTATTTAATAAGAAATGATTTTTTTAAAAAACAAGGATTTCAATTGAGTATTAAATATTGTTTTTTTTAAATACTGGGCAATGTTTAAAATAAAAATAAGGGGATGGATATTTTTTAAATGATATTTTGGCTTTGGGGCAATGTTTAAAATAAAAATAGAAAAAGGGGGATTAATTAAAAATAAATCCATTAACCTTGCTGTGCCAAAATGAATTGCATCAAACCCTGCCTATTTGGGAATTAGGGCCGTGCCTGTTCCATTTTGTTCCCATGCTGTTGTAGAAGCAGTTGACGCTGCTCTTCTTTGACTCGCTTAAAGTGTAGTTCAGCCTTACCACCAGGCTGGTATCGTAGTCTCCGAATTTCTTCTTCATGTATGATACTGAAACCCATTTGGTTGGAATATTGTCATAGCTTCCATAGGAATTGCTTACCAGAACCTTCTTTCCATTCGGACTTAGTCCAGAATGCTTACATAATGGTTTTGGGCATGGAAGACCAATGCGCATCCTCCCTTCTTAAGCTCGCTCAATCCTATGCTGAAGGAATCCCCGTAGAAGTATGTGCAGGTGAAGTTGTTCTTCTTTAATGCATCTGCAAGCTTTTGAGGCTGGGTTCCTTTCCTGTCTGTTTGTGAAAGCTTCGCCAGATATCTTTCACAGACGTAGTTTCTTAAGACCTGGCTGCATACGCTTGCTGAAGTAGGCCCGCAGGTGTATCCTGTATTTTGAACGTCCCTGACCTCGCTGTACTTGTATGACTTGCCTTTAAGTGAGACTGTAACTTGCCCAGGCCAGTAGCCGTGCTTGTTTTTCTTTACTATTTTCTTGTTTATCTCCCTTTCTATGACATTCCATTTCTCCCGTTTCATCACATGATTCAGTTTCGGATGGCTCTTTGTTTTGAAAAAGACATATCTGCTTAATCTATTGTTTAAAAAGAGGCAGTAGCTGTCTCTTTGGATGACCTCTCGGTATTGTGATCTTTTAAGCGTGTATGTGGCGCTCTCATCCCCCATCACATAGCTTCCAGGCATGTAGTCCAAATCAGGAGCTCCTGCGAACAATGAAATATTGTATTTCAGAGGGTCCTTTACGGTATCGTTTATGCAGGCAAGCCTTTTGCTTACTGAATATTTGCCATATTTTACAACAACGGTATGGTTTTTAACTGGAAGGTCAGTCTTTAAGCATATTATCCCTTCTGAACTTGTTCGCTTTATATACTTTCTGCTTCCAATTTTTATTGTCATCTTTTTATGAGAGATGGCTTTTTTACTTGAATCCTTTAAATAGATTCTTAAATATCCGTTTTTTAACAGCTTTCTGTTTCCTATGTGGAATCTGGTGGATTGGGTAACATAAAATTTGAATTTTTTAGAGCTTTTATAAAAATAATTGTCTCCTTTGAATTTGGCGGTGATAGAGTATCTTCCAACTGGGAGGCTGATTTTAAGGCCCCATCTTCCGTTTTTATTACTTGTCTTTTCATAGGTCTTACCGTTGAATTTAAGCACAACCTTTCTTTTTGAAACCCCTTTCCAGTCGCTTCCTATCAAATAAATATATACTTTGTTTTTACTGACAACATAGTTTGCATATGTCTTTATTTTTGTGGACATTTTTGAAACTTTGATAGTGAATTTTTTGGAAGCTGGGTTTGAATCCTCGTCTCCTTGAAACTCTATGGTGATTTTATATTTTTTTGGAAGCAGTGTCAGGCTTACGCTTGCCTCACCGTTCTTGTTTGTTTTAAGGGTCAGGTTCCTGCCGTCAATGAGAAGATTCACCTTTTTGTTTTTAAGCGGACTGTTGGCGGTGTTTTTTAATAGAATGGTCAGGGTGTCTCTTGACTTAAGCTTGGATGTTTTTATGGATATTTTAGGAGTGGTTTTGATTTTTGTCTCATTTTCTTCCATTCCATTGTCTTCCCTCAAGTCGGTTTCACTGCTGGCTACATCTGAATTATATTCAGTTAAAGCAGTTTCACCATCCCCGCGTTGTTTTGATTTTCCTTTATTAAATCATCATCGCAGGTTCCCTCATTTGAATAATCAGAATTGCTCATATTCATATTGCCTGCATCTGAACTGACTATTAGATTGTCAGTGTCTGCATTGTCAGTTAGATCAGCATCGCCGTCAATGCTGGCATCGCTTGCATTAACTGTTGATAAGGTTAAAATGCTTAAAAATATGATGAAAATGAATAGTTTTTTTAAACAAAATTCCATAAAACGCCCTTCTATAATACAATAAATATTTTTATTTTAAAATTATATAAAAATTTCTAATAAGCCTAATTAAAAAGTGTTCAAATATTTATAATAATGAATAAATAAGATTTCCATATTGGAAACGCGATTCATTAATTTAATTAAAAAGAGATGGTTTTAAAAAATAAAAAGAGAAGCAATAGCATTGCTATTGCTTGAATTAAATATTATTTAACAGCCAGTTTTCCCTTGAAGGTTTTCTTATTGTTTGCCTTGTCGCCTTTGAAAGTCACTGTGTACTTGTAGGTCTTTTTGACTTTAGGCAGTTTAAGTTTAAAAGCAGCAACTCCCTTCTTATTGGTTTTGGCTTTGTAGGTCTTCTTGTTTATCTTAATATAAACGACCTTCTTTGCCATTACTTTTTTGTAATTGGTTTTCAAGGTAATTTTTATTTTTGCTTTTTTAAAAGCTTTTGTAATACTTGTTTCCATAGTATTTGACCTTGATTGTGTAGTCTCCAATAGCAAGCTTCCTTCCAATTGAGAAAGTTATCTTGCCGTTTTTATTGACATTCACCTTGTATGTTTTTGTGGTTTTTGAGCTTGTCAATGTGACTGTTACGTTTCCAGTCATGTTCAAGTCAGCAACTCCTCTCTTTATCCAAAAGCAGACATCTCCTGCTATTCCTGAAAAGGTGTTGATTGGAATAATATTGTATTTGTCTATTTCACATATCGCCTTGTTGGATTCGGATATTATGCGAACAGCATTTTTAAATGTGAAGGTCTTTGCATTGTAGTACTTGTTCTCTGGTACTTCAATGTTCACGCTGTAGTTTCTAGATTTTGAATAGCTTCCAAGATTGAAATAGATGCCGTCCTCTTCATATGCTCCAGCTGGAATGTTTAACGTGTATGCCTTTTCTCCTACTTGGACTGTTACATTTTTTATTGCATGGGACAATATGGATTCTTCAGTATAGTAGTCTGACTTAAAAAGCATGATTATTTCTATGTGGCATTGCTTCCTTCCTTGTACTGGCCTCCATAAACACGGACATAAATGTCTTTCTTGCTGCTTGCAGTTAGAGTGGGACTGTTTGCATTTGACTGAATATCCTCCCCAGCACGGGTTCAAGTTCAATATTTGTGCTTGAATAAGCAATATTTAAATTGTTGTTTATGGTATTGGCACTATTCAAGTTGCTGCTTATGGAATCAACTCCATTCAAGCTTGAATCCTCATCAATAGCAGAGTTGTGATTATCCGCGTCTTCACTTGCTGATGCAATGGCTGCGGAAGCGAGCAGTATATTACTAAAACAGTGATAATAATATTTTTTGCTTTGAATTCATCATTCTTCTCCTTTAATTAAATTTTTTTTAATTATAGAATTATACATGGCCATGAAAATATTTAATATATATTTTAAATATAATATGTTTATAATAAAAAAAGGTAATGATTATGGTTAAAATTTCAATTGTCATGCCAGTATATAATGAATCAGATTTACTCGAAAAATCTATTCTAAGTGTAGCAAAACAAACATTGGATGATTTAGAATTGATTTGTGTTAATGATGGTTCTACTGATGACTCCCTAAATGTTTTAAATAATTTAAGTGAAAAACATGACTTTATCAAAGTATTTTCACAAGAAAATCAAGGTTCTGGAAAAGCTAGAAATCTAGGTATGAGTAAAGCTTCAGGAGTTTACATCGCTTTTAGATGCTGATGACTTTTATATAGATGATAATGCACTAGAAAAATTATATGGAGTTGCTGTTGAAAATAATGCAGATTTGGTAACAGGAAATATTAAATTACTTAACAAAGAAGGGAAATTTTCGCCATTTGCTCATTTGGAATATTATGCTGATTATAAGGAAATTTTACCTGAAGAATATGGTATTCCTTGGTCATTTTACAAGTCAATTTATAAAAAAGAATTTTTAGATGAAAACAACATTCTATTTCCAGATTTATTTAAAGGCCAAGATTCGGTATTTTTAGCTGAAGTTTTATCAAAGGTTGATAAAATATATGCTGTTCCTGCAGATGTATATGCTAATTTATATATAAATGATGCTAAGCAATGCAATACTTTTAAAAAAAGGCATGATTATATCATGCATTATAAAATGGTATTTGATTATTTGTCAGATTCTAAATTTATAGAAATACGCCATAGTTTAAGACATCAAATGATGGGCTTTATTGATATGATGGGTGTTAAGGGAGCTACTGATACATTAAAATCTATCCAAGATGTTTTCAGAGACAATCCAAAAGTTTTAGAGATTGCGAAGAATATTTTTATTTTAAATATAAGAATACTGAAGGCTTAAATAATCTGGTTAGGTGGGATAAAAATCCTGATAAGCCACGCATTTCAGTTATCATTCCGGTTTATAATGCTGAAAAATTTTTAGATGAATCTATAGGAGGGCTTCTCAATCAAACTTTTGACGATTTTGAGTTAATTTGTGTTAATGATGGATCAAAGGATAATTCACTAGAAATATTAAATGATTTTGCAAGTAGAGATGCCCGTGTAATTGTAATTGACAAGGAAAATGGTGGATGCGGTTCTGTAAGAAACAGGGCTTTGGATGAAGCCCGTGGAGAATATATTTATTTCTTTGATCCAGATGATAAAGTTCCTAAAAATACCTTTGAAGAAGCTTATAAGAATGCAATAAGTAATGATTCAGATGTTGTTGTATTTAAAGCAGGGACTTTTAATGATGATGGAAAGGCCAAAAAACTATTCTTTAATTTTAAAAAATTTTTAAAAGTTAATAAATTCAATCATTTCACATTTAATTGGCATGATGAAAAAACCATTGTTCTCAACAAAGGCTATGCTCCATGGTCAAAATTATATAAAAAGGAATTATTGGATTCATATGATGATTTTCGATTTGATATTGGAATTGCTTTCGATGATGTTCCATTCCATGTTAAAACAATGCTTCGAGCTTGTCATATTTCATATGTAAATAAAATATTGTATTGGTATAGAGTAGATAATTCCGATTCCGTTAATAATACCTCATCAAATGGACATGACATATTTAAAATTATGGATATTGTTGAAGGGATTTTAAAACATGAAAATTGTTTTGATGATTTTAAATTGGAATTTGACATGTTTGTAATACATCATTCTACTTTATACATCGAAAACACAGGTACTGATAAGTATTTCAATTTAACAAAAGATAAATTGTCTCAAATTGATGAAAACAGTGTTTTAAATATGCCAGAATCTTATATTAATAAATATAATTTAGTAATGGAGTCAAATACTCTTAATGAATATGTATCTAAAAAAGAAATCATTCAACTAAAAAAGGAAAATAAAAAACTTGAAAAAAAGGTAAAAAAATTAGAAAAAGAGAATAAAAGACTTGAAAAGAAATTTAATGAATTAATCAATTCAAATAGTTGGAAATTAACCTACAATCTAAGAAAACTGCGAAAAAAAATTTAATTAGGCAATATGCAAACTAATTTTTTTAAAAATGAGATTTTTGCAAATTACCTTAAAATTTGAATTTATCAATTAATCTAATAACTTTTCTTGATTTAAACTCATTAATAGTATTTTTTAAATCCTTATTTTTTTCTTTTAATTTCTGATTTTTATCAGCTAAAATCTTATTCTTGTTAGTTATTTTTTTATTTTTTTCTCTTAATTTTTTGATGGTGTTTTCCAGTTTTTCAATTTCCTGAAGCTTGTTGTAATATTCAACCAAAATGAATAATCTATTTTCCTGATTTTTAATATTTATCTTGATTTTGTCATCTTTATATTTGTAGGTTTCTTCAATTTGAATGCGCATGTTGTTTTTTGTCTTTAATTCCCATTTTCTTATGGCGAATTCCAATATGTCTTCAAAAGGCACATTAATTTCAAATATATTATTATTTTCAGAAGATGACAGGAGTTTGGTTTTGTAGTCTATCTTTTTGAATGTTACAAGATGTTCGAGAATCAAGGAATCTATTTTTTCATTGCTTTCTAATTTTATATTAAATTCCTTATCATATTCTTGAAAGAGATTTCTCTCATCCTTTGTCCTAAGATCTATTTGTTTGATTTTGATGGTGCTGTTCTGCCTTGGATTTATATCCAAGTTGAATATTCTGTATAATCCAAATCTTGAAAAAATTTCAACATCTTCAGTAGTGAAGTATTTTTTAGGCTGATTTGTTGTTAAAAGACAAGTTTTTTCAATACCTTCATTTTCATATTTAACTAAAATGTTATATCGTCCATTCAAAGTTTTAATTACTTCATGAGGGATTGTAAATTTATAAAGGTTATCATTGTTTCCTTCAACTTCATATTTATATGCTGGAGAGATATCCCCTATCGAAGATTCTATGGATTCCACTTTTAAAAATTGGGATGTGCTTACTGATTCTATCAAGTTAAATTCAATTTTTGATTTTTCCTTATTGCTATCATAAGGGACATAAGTTTCAATATAAATATTCAAATCATTATTTTTTTCAATATCTCTTTCTTCGGGGCTTTTCAAGTCTGGGTTCTGATCTTTCCTTGTTTTAGTTTCTAATTGAGGGTTGTTTTCATCTGTTGATATGAGTGCTTTTTCCAGTTCCTTATTCTCCATTTTAATATCAACATATCTTGCAATAGGCTTTTCATTGATTGAATCTTTTTTAAAATCAGCTAATTCCTGATATTTCTTATCAAGAATATTTATTATTTTAGGATTTGATATCAAATCTTTTCCTTCTTTAAAACAGATTGATAATGAATCAATGTCATTGTCTTCAATAAGTTTATATAATATTTTCTTATCAGAGTTTAGTTTATCCAAGGTATCTTTTGGAATATAATTTAAAATTTTATTTATCCCATTAATTAGATTTTTTTGATTTTCAGTTGAATAATTATTAATCTCCTTTATATAGAGGAACAAGTCATGGTTTAACCATTTTAAATGAGAAGCTTCTATAATTTCCTTATTAATATTATTTTCTTTTAAATATTTTTCAATTGAATCTAAAATCACAATTCTATCTTTGAAGTTTTCAATATTTTGTCTTTGTTGAGTAACAGATGTTAGTTCTTTTCTAAACCTCCAAAGATATAAATCTTTATCAAATATTCCGATAGTATTTGCATTGGAATGTAATTTAATTGAAAATAAGAGGTCTTCATAAAATATCTTCTCTTCTGGAAAATAGATATGATTGTCTTCCAAGAAGCTTTTTTTAATGATTTTGTTCACAGTGCATGTGTCATAAACTAGACTATTATTTTTAAATATGTTGGTAGATAATATCTCTTTGTTTATATCTTCAAAAACAGAATCATACAGAATACTTGGCCAATTGCTGTTTTTTGTAAATCTTGACATGCTACACATTGCAAAATCATAATCTTCTTTTATTGCAAAGTTGTATAACTCTTCATAAAAGGTCGGGACAATATAATCATCGGAATCCATAAAATGGATATATTCTCCACGAGCTTGTTTGATTCCAAAATTACGCTCTTGGCCTTGTCCCATGTTCTTATTGTGGAATGAAAAAAAGTTATCGTAATCAAGAGCATACTTTTCAACAATGTATCTGGAATTGTCACAGGATCCATCGTCTATCATCAATACTTCAATATCATCTATCATGGTCTGGTTCAGGATTGAATCCAATGCGTCTTCAAGATATTTTTCAGTATTGTAAATAGGCATTACAACTGATATTTTCACATTTTCCATATTTTTCCCCATTCTAATAAATATTTCTTTTTTCACTATTCTCTTAAAAAAATGTAGATTTATTGATATTTATAATAAATGTTTTTTTCTGAATATTTTTAATCAAATTAGTTTATATTTATTTTTAAGTTTTAGCAATTAATTAATTTTTATATACTTATTTTTCTTTAATGACTAATAAGTTTATATATCCAATTTGATTTCTGAATATGTTTTGTTATTAAATTTCAAAAAAAGTAATGAATGGCTATTTTTTATCAAAACAGGATAGCTTTTATTTAATAATAAGAAATTGAAATATAACCTAGATATCTTAAATTACCGATTAAAAAATTAAGGATTTTTAGAATTTTAAATAGGATAGAATAACTCATAAATTTAATTTTATTTAAATTTGTTCTAGGATCACAAAAATGATGAATGGGGACTCTTTATCACAAGTATTTGATGAGATAAAATTATATAATTTAGTAAAAAAAGCACATCGATAGTTAAAGAGTAGTAATAATTTGTTAACATATCATTGTTTTAGAAATATTTATTACTAAACTCTTTTTGATATCAATTTTGTATTTTTTATATTGACTAATTGGTAATCATTGTCCAAATATTTAGGAAGAACGGTTTTAAAAGCATCCATGGCTTTGGGTATTTATAAAGAGTATAAATTTTAAAATAAAAAGATAGATTTACAATTAAAGAGAATTAAAATTATTATTTAATTGTAATTCTTGATTTTTTAGAAAATTTTATGTTGGAATTTAGGGAAATGATTTCAACATTGTGTTTTCCTTTTTTAAGGGATTTAGTGTTAATTCGAATTTTTCCTTTGCTGTTGGTCTTTTTTACATAGGTTTTGAAATTTTGCCCAGTAAAAATCTTTATTTTTATTTTAATTCCGCTTAAAACCTTTTTTGTAGATTTGTGTTTCAATGTAATATTGAAATATGATTTTGATTTATATTTGCTTGTAACTTTCGGAGCATATATTTTACCTTTGGATTTGGATATTACAATGGATGTTTTCACTTTTTTGAATTTCACATTGCTGTTAGCAGATGTTATTTCAACTTTATAATTGCCTTTTGAAAATCTTGAAGTCTTGAAGTATGCAATTCCTTTACTATTGCTTGTAGTGTAATATGTTTTGCATTTCTTTCCATTATAAACTTTTATTTTTAATTTAACATTCATTGTAATGTATTTGTTTTTAGCGTATTTTAATGTAATTTTCATCATTTTTCCGGATTTATATGAAGTTTTTACTTTTGCGGTTGCGATTTTAACTGTTGCTTTGAAACTATTATACACTCCAAACTTGTTTTTATCATTTACAGCTTTATTCTTTGATATGCTACAATTTAACAATGAATAGTCAAGGGTTGAAAATATGGATCCCCCTTTATCCTCTGCATAATTTTTCAATATATTGCTGTTGATTATGGAACTGTCTGCGCTTGCTACATAAATGGCTCCTCCTCTTATTGCAAGATTGGATTTGAATTCACAGTTGCTGACTTTTAAATTTCCCAGTCTTGAGTAAATTCCTCCGCCACGCTGGTTGCCATCATTGCCTTCAAAGTAACAGTTTTCCACACTTGTTATTCCTCCAACTGAGTAAATTGCACCTCCATATATTGAAGCAGTATTGTTGATGAATTTGCAGTCGATAATTTGCGCATTTGATGTTGAATTCTCTACAAAAATTTTTATACATATTGCGCCCCCTCTTACTCCTGAATTATTTATGAATGTGCAATTTTTAACAAGGGAATATGGGCATGTATCTAATATTAAAGTACCGCAACTCTTCTTGGATGTATTGTTAGTAAAAATTGAATTCAAAACTTCGCCCTGGCCATATTCATCCAGATAAATCACTCCACAGCGTCTTGATGTATTATTGTTGAAAATGCAATTATCTACGAATAATGTGCTTATTTCAGGAGGATTTTCATCATCATAGGTAATTAATAATATAGTACTTAGATAAGCATTATTAAATCCAAAATAGGAATTATAAAGTTTTAAAGTGGAATTGATGAATGCTCTAATCGCACTGCCCAAGCCTCTTTTAAATTCGTGCCATTCCAAATCGCTTACACGGATGCTTGTATTGTTTTCAAATGAAGAATTGTAAACCTCAATATTGCATCCCTTGTCTGCGGAGAATGCTCCTCCGTTCCAATTATAAATAGTATTGTTTTCAAAAACGCAGTTTTTTAAAGTCAAGTTCACATACTCATCTGCACGTAGTCCTCCTCCATTATCTCTTTCCGAATATCCGTTTATTATGGTTAAATTTTCTAAAACAATATTCAAATTAGAATTCACGTGCAGACATCTTGCCAAATAGCTTCCATCTATTGTGCAGTCATTTCCAATTATTGTTAGATTTTTGGAAATCACAACACCATTTATTAAGGAATTGCTTTCATCTATATCCTTGTTGTATTTTAGGTCCCTTTTATGGTTATTGAGGCATTATATTCTCATTTGTCGATTTGATTCTGCAAATCACTAAATGTATATGTGTTTTGGCTTGTTTGAGCATTTTCATTAGAATTTAAGTCAGTTGGGTCTAACTCATTTGCAGTGTTTGAATCGCTGGTTATGTTTAAGTCAACCGGTTCCATGTTGTTTGTATCTGAATCGCTGATTAAATTTAAATCAGCTAAATCTTGAGCAGAAACTATAGAAGTGCTTAATAGGAATATTGAAACAATCATGAAAATAAAAACGCCAGTTTTTAAATATTTTTTCAAATAAACCCTCCTAAAGTTTTAATTTGTTTCAGATATTAATAAATTTTGATTAATGGATAGGGTAATTCAAATACTTTGTTGAAGGTTAAAAATTTAATTGAATTAAAATTTACCTAACAACCGATTTGATATAATTCAAACCCATATTCTCTGATTTCAGGACTGTATATGTTGCGGCCGTCGAATATGATTTTTTGATTTAAAAGATTGGCTATTTCATCAAAATCAGGGTTTCTAAACTCTTTCCATTCTGTTATTAAAACCAATGAGTCACAGTCTATCAGGGCTTCATACTTGTATTGATGATATTCGATTTGACTTAATTGTGCATCATCATCCAAATACTTTGGAATAGTTGTTTTAAAGGTTTCAATAGCCTTTGAATCATAGACTTTGACTTTTGCTCCTCTTTTTATTAATTCTGAGATAATCACCAATGAAGGAGCTTCCCTTACATCATCTGTATTTGGCTTGAATGCAAGACCCCATATTGCAAAGGATAAATTTGACAGATCCTCTCCAAAACGGTTTATGATTTTGTTGACTAAAACCATTTTCTGTTCCTTGTTCACCAATTCGACATTGGATAATATTTTAGGAGTGTATCCATATGATTCTGCATTGTCAATCAGGCCTTGAACATCCTTTGGAAAACATGATCCTCCATATCCGCAGCCGGCATAAATGAAGTTGTATCCTATGCGCTTGTCGCTTCCGATTCCAAGTCTGACCTTTTTAATATCCGCTCCATTCAGCTCGCAGATATTAGCTATTTCATTGATAAATGAGATTTTAGTTGCAAGCATTGCATTAGCCACATACTTTGTCATTTCAGAGCTTTTGACATCCATTAAAACAAATCGGTTGTGATTGGATACGAAAGGAGCGTATAACTTTTTTAGCGTATTAAATACTTCCTCCTTTTCAGCTCCGATACTACTCTATCCGGCCTCATGCAGTCTTCTACAGCCACTCCTTCCTTTAAAAATTCCGGATTTGAAGCGATGTCAATGGAAATATCCAAATTTCTTTCAGCTATTATGTTTTCAATATGCTCTTTGACTTTAAATCCGGTTCCAACAGGCACTGTTGATTTTACAACAACAATGGAATCTTGGCTTATATTGTTTCCAATATCGCTTGCAGCAGACATTATATAATCCAGATTAACGCTTCCGTCCTCTCTCATTGGAGTTCCAACAGCTATGAATATTATGTTGGAGTCATCCAATGCCTCCTTGATGTCTGTTGTAAAAACAAGGTCCCTTCTTGCCTGGTTGTCCATGACCATGGTTCTTAAATGAGGTTCATAAATAGGCATTATTCCGTTTTTAAGCCCTTCTATCTTTTTGCTTTCAATATCCACACAATAAACTTTATTTCCCATATCAGCAAAACAGGTTCCTGTAACTAATCCCACATTACCTATGCCTAAAATTGTAACTTTCATTATTGCACCTAAAAATTATTGAAATAATAAGCTTACACACCTAATTAACTAAATTTATTTTTAGTTGTACTGCATTCTGATAAATATATGCAGAGTAATAATGATTTATAAAGGTTCCCATTCAAAATGTAAGTCCATTATTTCACCATCTTTAACATCTTCTTTAATATAATGATAAGTTGGGTCGTCATGCCAAACGATAATATCCGAGTCAAAAATTTGTTGATTATTTACTAAAAATTTTGTAAATTTAATATATATTGGTCGTCTATGATTATTATACTTTCTAAAATCAATACCTCTTAACCATATAGTTAATTTTCCATCTTTAATAATTTTGATTTTTAAGTCAAGCACTCCTTTATAACTTTGAATTATATATCCAGTACCACGTGAATCATTTATCCAATTAGGTGAATTAATCTCACATTCATCATCTGAATTTTCTAAGAAAATTATGTCATTGTCTTTCACTTCTCTGTTAACAATATCTATCCTAGCTGTAATATATTTTAAAAAAATTTTCAAATTATTAGGGTCTTTTTTTAAAAATTCATTTTTATATAATTTCTCTACAAATTCATTATCGAATTCCATTTAAATCACATGATTTTTATTATTATATATTAGGTATGAATATTTTTAAATTTAAGGATTTCTACAAGTCGAATAAATTAAATTGTGGATTTATCGAACCTTATTGATTGTAAAATTAAATCAAACTGTGAGCTTATTTTCTTAAAGATATGGTTATTTCTACTATGTTTTTCATCGTTAAATTTCGTTAATTAGTGAGAGTATGGGTTCTGTTATTTATTTTTGAATAAACAATATGAATTTGGGCTAATTTAGCCATAATGCATTGTTGGTGTCCTATTTAATTAAGAGCTTGGATAAAAAATCTAATTTATTGGCTTTGATTAAGTGTAATGTTATCGATTTCGTATTAGTGAGACTTTTATACTTAATAGTATCAAAGTAAAATTATATCCTATCTGGAGCCAATATGATAGACTAATAATCAAACGAATTTTATTTAATTTCTGTGTGGTATTTAATAGTTCTTTCGCTCGTTGTGTTTTTTACACAAAATTTGTCAAAATAATCATTTACCTCATTGAAATATTTATTTAATGAATTTTGAAAATTTTTAATCTCATATAATTTTCTTACTTATTTTTTTAAATTGTTTCATAGGTTAAATCCGAAAGATTTAATTGCTTTGAACATAAATAGCAATGTGAATTAGTGTTTTTAGGTTTATGATGTATTTTTTTTCTTTTTTATTATTATAATTTAAAGAACTTAAAATTTTCATGGGGAAATGTTCAATTGAAATAATTGAGTTTTTATAAGTTCCTAAAAATACAAATTTTCATCGTAAGTTTACAATAATATTAGGTGCGAATAATGATAAAAATTTCTGTTGTTATACCTGTTTATAATGTAGAGGAATATTTAGAAAGATGTTTAGATAGTGTTATAAACCAAACATTGAAAGAAATAGAAATAATCTGTATTAATGATGGATCTAGCGATAATTCTAAAACAATTTTGTAAAATTATGCAAAAAAGGATAATAGGATTAAAATTATTAATCAAAAAAATTTAGGTTTAAGTGCATCAAGAAATAAAGGAATAAAATATGCAAATGGGGAATACATATTTTTTGTAGATGCTGATGATTGGATTGAATTAAATACTTGTGAGATAACGTATAATTTTGCTAAAGAAAAAAATTTAGATTTATTATTATTTGGCGCTAAAAATATTGATGATGACGGAATTACCTATGATGATAATTATTATAATTTAAGTTGTTTTGAAAATGAATATGAGGGTAAAATATTTAACTATAATACTATAGCTCATAAATTATTTTTGCTTGATATTCATGTTTGGGACAAGTTATTTAAAACTGAAGTTCTTCAAAATAATAGCATTAATTTTCCATTAATAAATTTTGAAGATAACCCCTTTTTTTATGAAGTTTTATTAAATTGTGAGAGAGTATCCATACTTAAAAAATGTTTTTATTATTATTTCAAACGAAATAATTCAATAATGAATGCATTCGATGATAGATTTCTTGATATGATTAGTATGTCTAATTTAGTTATGGATTCATTTAAAAAAAATAATAAATATTATAAATTTGAGGCGGAATTATTAAATTTTAAATTAGATATTATTAAAAAATGGTATCCTAATTTTTCTTTTAATCTGAAAGAAAAATTTTTATATTCAGCAAAAAAAGATTTTATAGAATGGGGAGACGATTTGAATGTTGATTATTTAAATATTTCTAATAAAAATTTTTATAAATGGGTATTAGAAGCTAAAAATCCCTTTGAATATGAGTTGTTGGAAAAAGAATACTCATTAAGTTGTATGAAAAAGGAAATATATGACTTAAAAAAAGAAAATATTGCTTTAACTAATCAAATAACTCATAAAGATGACGTTATACTGTTATTAAATACTAAGATTTCTAATTCTAATAAAAAAAATAAATCTTTAAAAGATAAAAATAAATCTTTAAAAGATAAAAATAAATCTTTAAAAGATAAAAACAAAGAATTAAACAAATTTAAAAAAGAGGTTCTTAACTCAAATAGTTGGAAACTAACAAGACCGCTTAGAAAAATCAGTAATTTAAATAAATAAATTTTTTTATTCTTTTAAAAAGCAAAATTTTCTCCCATATCTTTCACTTTTTTTAGAATAATCTTTTGGTTTGTAAAAAACTAAATTTTTATAAAAATTTAAATGGGGAGAATTTCTTATTCTTAAGTTTGTTCATTAACTTAATTATAGTAATTATTTATTTATATATTATAATATCAATTATTTTTATAAGATATTTAACCATATTATTTTTAACTCAAATACCTAAAATATATAATCTTGATAAAACTAATAATTATTAATGATAGCAATTATTTTAAACTCCGGAATGGGTACAAGATTAAAAGAATTAACTAAAAATAATCCTAAATCATTAGTTAAAATAACAGAAAATGAAACTATTTTCTCAAGAGCGATAAAAATTTTATCAAAATTTGATATTGACAAATTTATCATCACAACAGGTTATTTGAATATTATTTTAGAAAATTATGCAAATAATTTTTCAAATATTTCATTTAAATTCATACATAATGCTGAATATGAAACAACTAATTACATTAAATCAATTGATTTAATTCCTGATATAGATGATGATGTCATTTTGCTACATGGGGACTTAATATTTTCAGAAGAAGTTGCAGAAAAAATAATAAATTCAAAAGTGACAACGGTTGTTACAGATTCGACTATCCCTCTTCCAAAGGATGATTTTAAAGCAAAAATAATGGACAATCAAGTTAAATGCATTTCTACCAAATATTTTGAAGAAGATGCTATTGCTTGCCAGCCATTCTACAAATTTAAAAAAGAAGATTGGAAAATTTGGAAAAAAAATATCAGAAAATTCTGTAGAAATGGAGAAGTTAATGTTTATGCAGAAAATGCGTTAACAGATGAAATTACTATTACTCCAACAGACATTAAGGGAGATTTATGCCAGGAAATAGACACGGTCGATGATTTAAATAGAATTAAAGAGTTGATAAAATGAAAAAAGTTTATATTGCAATAAGTGCAGACATTTTACATCACGGACACATCAATTTAATTAAAAAAGCATCTGAATATGGAGATTTAACGGTTGGAGTTTTAACTGATGAAGCAATAGCAACATATAAAAGATTGCCAGTCCTAAGTTATGAAAACCGGTGTGAAGTAATAAAAAATATTGTTGGAGTAAAAGAAATTATTCCTCAGGAGACGTTGGATTATACTGAAAATTTAAATCAATTAAAGCCAGACTATGTTTTCCATGGTGATGACTGGAAAGAAGGTTCTCAAAGCCTAATAAGAAAAAATGTAATTGATACATTAAAGGGATGGGGAGGAGAACTGATAGAAATCCCATACACAAAAGATGTAAGTATTGATCAAATCAACAACATAATAAAACAATCAGATTCAATCCCTGAGTCAAGAAGAGGAAAACTTAAAAAACTTTTATCACTTAAAAAAACAATTAGAATTATGGAAGCTCATAATGGACTTTCAGCATTGATTGTTGAAAATACTCAAGTACAGAAAGATGAAAAAATCAACTCATTTGATGGAATGTGGGTATCTAGCTTAACAGATTCCACAGCAAAGGGAAAACCTGACATTGAACTAGTTGATATGACTTCAAGAATAAATACGATAAATGAAATAATGGAAGTAACAACAAAACCAATTATTCTTGATGGAGATACTGGTGGATTGATAGAACATTTTGTATTTAATATTAAGACTATTGAAAGACTTGGAGTATCTGCTATAATTATTGAAGATAAGATAGGTTTAAAGAAAAATTCCCTATTTGGCACTGAAGTCGAACAAACACAAGATAGCATAGAACACTTCTGTGAGAAATTACATGCTGGTAAAAATGCACTTAAAACAGAGGAGTTTATGATTATTGCAAGAATTGAAAGCTTAATTTTAAAACAGGGAATGGAAGATGCTCTTTCAAGAGCAAAAGCATATATTAAAGCAGGTGCCGATGGTATTATGATTCATAGTCGTGAAAAACAACCTGATGAAATATTTGAATTCTGCGATAAATTTAGAGAATTTGCACCAGAAGTTCCTTTAGTGGTTGTTCCAACATCATATAACCAAGTTTATGAAGAAGAACTTTCAGCAAAAGGAGTAAACATTATTATTTATGCAAATCATTTAATTAGAAGTGCTTATCCGGCAATGCAAGAAACGGC
>OCVV011211736.1_pt1 | contig 17040 bp, 15 predicted proteins | sample 1539721 | NCBI WGS metagenome assembly OCVV01 (sample SAMN02144230, study PRJEB22623) | gut metagenome | biome: sheep rumen | host: Ovis aries | place: New Zealand | reverse complement strand
CCGCGCCGAGCTTGTGGTCAAAGCCGGAGATCGTCTCCTGTAATTGCTGATCGAGCACACGGCGGTCGGTGACGATAATCACACTGGAAAAGATCGGCCTGTCCTCGTCATTGAACAGCGACGCGAGCCGGTATGCCGTCCACGCGATCGAATTTGATTTGCCGGAGCCTGCGCTGTGCTGAATCAGATAGTTATGTCCCGCGCCGTTTTCGCGCACATCAGCGATCAGGCTGCGGACAACATGAAGCTGATGAAAGCGCGGAAACAGGAGCTTTTTCTTCTTCGTGACCTGCTCCCTGCCGTCGGGGAGCAGTTTCTTTTCGGTGTCAATTTTCAGGCTCATGAACTTCTGCAAAATGTCCATCATGCTGTCTTTCTGGAAGACAGTTTCCCAGAGATACGCGGTCGGATAGCCGTCTGGATTCGGCGGATTGCCCTTGCCGCCATCCTCGCCGGCACCGTTGCTGCCCTGATTGAACGGCAGGAAATAGGTATCCTTGCCGTCGAGCTTGGTCGTCATGGCGGCTTCGAGCAGATCAACACAGAAGAACGCGAGAATGCGGCTGTTGAAGCGGAAGCACAGCTCCCGCGCATCGCGGTCGTACATCCATTGACGCTTGCTGTCCTCGATATTCTGCCCGGTATACTGATTTTTCAGCTCGAAGGCAAAGACCGGAATGCCGTTGACGGCGATGACCATATCGACGGAATTGCGGCAGTCCGGCGAATAATACCACTGCCGGTTGACGGTGATCTCATTCGCGGCGTAGTTGTCGAGCGCGGTCTGATTGAGCCCCGATTCCGGCTTGAAATAGCAGACGCGGAACGGGACGCCCCGATGCTTGAAGCCGTTTCGCAGGACGGACAGCACGCCGTCTGTATCGACAGCGGTCTGGAAGGCACGCGCGAATTTCTCCGGCGTGCCGCTCTGCGTCTCGAAGCGCTGCCACGCTTTCGGCTGCGTGCGCTGCACAAAGCGGATGAGCGTATCAAGGAACAGCGCGTTTTTTGCGTCGTAGCTGTCGCCGTTGACGGTGTAGCCGCCCGCAAGCATCGCGGCGTGAATGTCGGATTCAAACTGTTTTTCGGTGGTGTTCAAGGCTGCGGCACCTCCTTTTTGCCCGTGACATATTCGTAGATGAGGGATTTTTTGTAGGCTTCCAGCTCGGCGAGGAAGGTTTCTTTTTTGGTGATGAGTGCGTCGATTTCGGCGCATTTTTTGTCGATGTAATCTGCGATTTCGCGCTGTTCTTCAACAGACGGGAAACAGATTTTGATACACTTGAATTTCTCCCAATACAAGCGGAGTCTGAAATCTGTTATGCCGTGAGAATAGCGCTTCATTTCTTCCTTTGCCGCAGGTGTTCTGAGCAGCGCTTCCATATATCTGCTGTCAATATCCCGTTTCGGCTTTGCGATGACATAAGCAGGACTGACCATGCCTTCAACACGAACAGCACCGAATGCCCCCTGCCATGCACGCATCATATTATATGTCAGATCGCCGGGGCATACTTTCATATACTTCGATTTATCCTCACTCCGGACAAACACTCTCGCGGTTTCATCGTCTGCAAGTTCGCGGTCAGAAACGCCGGTGTTGATAGATACCGTGAGAATTGGAAGTTCATCGTTTCCCTGTTCTTTTCGCTCTGTATAGAGATTTGCGATTCGGTAAACATCCCACTCCTCCGGAATCTCCCCAATCCACTCAATCCCGGAATCTTTCATCGGTCGGTCGCCGCGCACGCCCTTTGTCACAGCCTGCGTGATGACCGCTTGCCGCAGCTTTTTGTATTCCTCGATCGAGGCTTTCGTTTTCTCCGTCACGCTGTCAATCAATGCGCATTGGCGGTCGAGGTAGGCGGAGATTGCGGTTTGTTCTTCTGGCGTAGGGTATGGAATAGCTTGCTCATTCCAAAGAGATGCTGACCATGTTGCTATGCTTACCGAATCAACAACAATGCTCGATATGCTCTGCTGTAAACCATATTGAACAAAACGACGATTGACCGATTCTTTCATATCTGCTCTAATAATATGGTCGGTATAGCAGGCATTTACCGCTGGATAATAAACATAAGGTGTACCGTTTCTAGCTAACAACAAATCATTTTTCTTTGTGAATTTCCATTCGGGGAAATCTTTATAACTTGTCCTTATGGGATTTAGTCCGGCTGTATAAAACAATAGGTCGGTTTCATCAGAAGTCCAGTGTTCCTTATCAATTGCTTCACCGGTATTCATTCCATTATGCAGGAATTTGAAGCGAATTGTTTTCCAACTCTCCGGAATCTCCCCGATCCATTCAATGCCGCTGTCTTTCATCTTTCTGCTCACGGCTTTTCACCTCCGAACAGTGCGTTGAGGCTCGCCTGAATCTCCGCCTCAATGCCGGAAAGCCGCGCCATAATATCTTCGACCTTTTCCGGAGCCTGATACTCGTAGAAATAGCGCGTCATCGGGATCTCATAGCCGATTTTTGTTTTCTTCGTGTCTATCCACGCATCCGGCGCGTAGGGCAGCACTTCCCGCGCAAAATAGGTGTCAATGTCCTCGGTCAGCGGCACATTTTCCGTGTCTCTGCGCGAAGCATCCGCAACGGGCTTGCCCTTTTTCAGCACGGGCTTGCCGTCTGCATCCAGCTCCGGGCGCTCGACCGTGATCTTGCGGTAGCCGAATTCCTCGCAGGCAAAGATCTTGCTGTGGCAATAGATGCCGTCCTTGTCGCCGTAGACCGCATCATCGCGGAATTCGCCGTATGCCCGCACGATCAGATCGCGGCAGGCATCGGAAATATCATAGCGCTTGAAACCGATCGACTTGCGGCGCTGCTCGCGGCAGTGTGAAGCATCAATGAGCTGCACCTTTCCGGCGCGCTCGGCGGGCTTGTTCTTGCTCACCACCCAGATATAGGTGCTGATGCCCGTGTTCATGAACATATCGGTTGAAAGCTGAATGATGCAGTCGAGCCAGTCGTTTTCGAGCAGATAGCGGCGAATCTCGCTCGGACCGCTGCCCGCGTCGCCGGAAAACAGCGGAGAGCCGTTCTGAATGATCGCCATTTTGCCGCCTTCCGCCAGCTTCGAGACGCCGTTCAGCACAAAGAGCTGCTGTCCGTCGGAGATCTTCGGCAGACCGGGCGCAAAGCGTCCCAGCTCGCCCTTTTTCGCCTCCGCTTCGACGGCTTTCTGCTCGCGCTTCCAGTCGATGCCGAACGGCGGATTTGAGATGATGTACTGGAACTGATAGCCGGAGAACTGATCTTCGGAGAGCGTGTCACCGAACCGCATATTGTTCGGATCGCCGCCGCGGATCATCATGTCAGCCTTTGCGATTGCGAATGTGGACGGATTGAACTCCTGCCCGAAGCAGGTGACGTCCATTTCCGAATTGAGATCGTGGATTCGTTCCTCCATGCAGGAGAGCATCTGCGATGTGCCCATTGCCATGTCATAGACCGTGACATTGCCGTTCTTTGAGAGGTCGGCATCGGAGAGCAGAATATCCGTCATGAGGTAGATGACATCACGGCTGGTGAAGTGCGCTCCGGCTTCCTCACCGAACGATTCCGAGAACCGCTTGACCAGATCCTCGAAGATATAGCCGCAGTCCACAGCGCTGATCTTGTCCGGACCGAGATAGCCCTTCTGCGAGTTGAATTCCTTGATGACGAGATAGAGCGTATTGCTCTCGACCATGCGGCGGATGATCGCGTCAAAGTCGAATTTCGCAAGCACATCCTGCACATTCGCGGAGAATCCGGCGAGATAGTCGCGGAAATTTGCTTCGATGTTGTCGGGATCGGCACAGAGCAGATCGAAGGTGTATTTGCTCGTGTTGTAGAACTGGTAGCCCGATGCGCGTGTCAGGAAGCCGTCAATGACCGCAAGACCTTTCTTGCTCTCGTATTCGGCGAGCACTTTGTCATGCGTCGGCAGCAGACAGTCGTGAAAGCGCTTCACGACCGTCATCGGCAGGATCACAAGGCCGTATTCATGCGGCTTGAAGGGTCCGCGCAGCATATCTGCGACATTCCAGATCATGGCGGCTTTCTCGGCAATGTTCGTGCCGACAACTGTGATTTTATCGTCCATGTTTGACCTCCGTATATCATATCCGCACAAATTTGATGGGAATTTCCTGCGGAAATATATTCTTTTTATAGTATAGCATAATCGGCGGGGAATGTCAATCTGTACGGAACGGTTGTTTCCCCGCCAATTCTATTCTATCACGGAAGGGTATCAGAATTCTGAACAACAAAGCAGCCGCCCGCGGGCGGCTGCTTCTCTGTATGTCCATACGCCGAAAGTGTGAGCAGTCCCGCGACCAACGCCGCTTTGAGCGCGTATTTCTTGATGAGCTGTTTCATATTGCACCTCGCAGTTTGTTTTGGTGCAGTGTATGCGCAGAGGTTTGATTCTATGCAGATCGAACGAATACAAGCGGGGGATGCTTCTTTGTATGTTCACTTCCCAATGTACCGTTCCTTCGCTGCTTCCAGACCTAGGCAGAACCGGATATCCTGTGTCAATGATTTCAGCGAGGGGTCGCCCATCCTGATCCGGAGCGTCCGACGAATTTCTTTTGGTATCACAATGCGGCCAAGATCATCAATTCGCCTGACGATTCCTGTTGCTTTCATATTACTCTTTTCTCCTATTTCGAAATTATTTGCAGAATACTGCTGTAGATAATGTTTGCAGGTTCAGGAGAATTATGCGAATGCAGTCTTAGTACAAGAAGCAGCAGGCATTTTCCGTCAATCAAATGCAGCTTGTTTTTCGGTATTCTGACGGCGTGACGCCCTCCTGAGCCTTGAACTGATTGGCAAAATGGGAATAAGAGCCATAGCCGCAGGCGGCAGCGACCTCCGAAATGGACAGCTCTGTATCCCGAAGCAGCGCCTTTGCTTTTTGCATCCGAAAGTCGATCAGCTCCTCGAAAATGCTTTTGCCGAAATAGGTCTTATACATCCTTTGCAGATAACTCCTGCTGATGTGCGTGTGCTGGCAAAGCACCTGTATGCTCCAGTCTTTTTCGGGGTGCTGCTGCATTTCCTCACGCAGCGGAACAAGGGCTTCAAAAAGCTGTGGATTTTCAATGCTTTTCTCACGGGCGGTATCTCTCTTTCCGGGCAGTGTCAGATGTTCGAGTGCAAGGCAAAGACAGTTCAGAAATGTGCAGTATTCCGCTTGATAACAGCAAGGCAGCTTTCCGAAGGACAGCGCCATGAGCCCGAATTGCTGTTCGTTCATGTGCAGCGGCGAGAGATAGTATGCAGTCGGGTGATGCGCTTCCTGTGTCAGATCAGCAATGATCGCAGACTGCTTCACCGCACGGTCGGAGATACCGCTGCTCCTTCCGGCACGGTCACACCACAGCACCTCACAGCAGTCCTTGCGGGAAGGTACAGAACGGTCATCCCGTGCTGCCCGAAGATAGTCTGCCGTCAGAAAGATACGAAGCTGATTCCAATGGCAGATCAGATAGGCACGGTTTGCCACGACAGAGAGGATCTCATGGAGCGTTTCCGTATGCATCATCTCAAACATCAGCTCGCTCTGGTAAAACCATTCCTTATGGTCGGTAAGCAGACGCTGTTCTCTGCGGCTGCTTGCAGTCCGATGCCGCACGGGGATACAGCCGCAGCTCCGTCCGATCTGTATACGGCTGCGGTCAGCCGGAACTCTACGGCAGCTCCGTCCCGTGAGGATACTGTAAAGCCGCCGGACGGCATCTGCTCCGAGCTGTGCATGGCTTTTTTTGCAGGTCGTCAGGGCGACATCGCTCTGCGCATCCTCCAGATTCCCGTCAAAGCCTGTCACGGCAATGTCCTCCGGCACACGAATCCCGGCTTTTGTCAGTGCTGCGATCAGTGCATCTGCCATGACATCATTGGCACACACAACTGCCTCCGGCTTGGAGAGCGCTCCGCTGATGATATGCTGCGCATATTCCACGGGATAATCCCGCCAGAAATCACCATAGGCATAATAGCTTTCGTCATAATATAAGCCGTGCCGCTGCATGACATTGCAGTACGCCTCCAGCCGTTCTGCGGACTGTGTAAATGCCTTCTGTCCGGTCAGACAGTAGATCCTCCGAGCGCCGTGAACCTGTATCAAATGCTCGACAAGCAGCTCAAAGGCTTCCGGATCGTGGGTCACCGTATTCTCAAAATACGGCACTTCACTGGCATCCAGCAGCATGACCGGCTTGCCGGTGCGTTTGAGCAGATCGTCGATATGCTTGCGTATCCCCTGATGCGCAAACGAATTACGGTCATAGAGAAAGCCGTCAAACTCCGGTGCCTGTGCAAGCCGGAACAGCTCTGCTTCATGATAGTTATGCGGTGTCACCGGCTCCTGAAAATTATTCTTTGCAGAAAGCACGATCACATTGCAGTCTGCCAGTGTACACTGCGCGAGGATCCCGCTCATCATTTCAGCGGTATGCTCCCGATAGCATTCCGCTGTGATCACGCCAAAGGTCAGACGTTTCTTCATACAGTATCCACCTCCTGATTGCCTTTTTACCATTATACCATATTGTGAACAGAAAAGCAAGACAATTTTGCATAGCACGCCTGATCATCATTCACAAATATATCTAAACCTGTCACAATATTGTATTGCAAAGAAACGAAGGAATTTGTATAATAATAAATAAGAAGAACTACAATAGAATACTGCTGTCAATTTATCCGAACTGCACAGGACGGAGTTTTCTCACAATTCCCGAGAAGGAGGTTGCGCTATGATAAAAAAAACCACAGCGAAGGCTGTAACACTGATCATGTCAGCCACGGTATTTCTTTCATCCTTACCGCTCTCCGCATCTGCCGAAAGCATCAGCATGACAAATGCGGTCAAAACGCTGGAGAACGGTATCACGATTCCTGCCGAGCAGATCAGCACCGGAAACTACAAGGACACGCGCTTCAACAATCCCATTTCTCCCGATTTCTTCTGTGCCGACCCGACCGCAGTGGAATACAACGGCAGGCTCTATGTCTACGGCACGAACGACCATCAGCAGTTTGAAGCCGCCGGTCCCGATGTGGACAATACCTATGAAAAGATAAAATCTCTGCTTGTGTTCTCCACAGCGGATATGGTCAACTGGACCTATCACGGCGAGATCAATGTCGGAGAGATCGCTCCGTGGATCATGGCATCGTGGGCGCCGTCCATCGTGTCCCGCGAGGAGGCGGACGGCAAAACGCACTTCTATCTGTATTTCTCAAACAGCGGCGTCGGCACAGGTGTCATCACATCCACCGATCCTGTGACCGGCTGGACAGATCCGCTGGGACATTGCCTTGTGACCGGTGACACACCCGGTCTGAGCGATTGCCCCAATCCCTTTGATCCCGGTGCCGTCATTGATGACAACGGTGTCGGCTGGCTTTCCTTCGGCGCAGGCAAGGCGTCGGGCGGTACAGACTATATGCCGGGTTCTGTGCGGATCGTCCGGCTGGGCGAGGATATGATCTCATTTGACAGCGAGTTCAAGCAGATCCCTGCGCCGTATTCCTTTGAGGCAAGTGAGCTGAACTATATCAACGGAACTTATGTGTATACCTATTGCAGCGACTGGAACAATCACAGTGAACAGTGGAATTTCGACTGTCCTGCACCGGGCGGATGCGGCATGGTCTATATGACGACAAAAACGCCGCTTAATCCGGCAAGCTGGAAGATGATGGGCGAATGCTTCCGTCAGCCCGGCGAGGTCGGTTTCGATTACTCCAACAACCACACGCATATGCACAAGTTCAAGGGCAAATGGTATATGTTCTACCACACGCTGATGCTCAAGCACGGCATGGGCATTACCGGCGGTTACCGCAGTATGGGTGTCGATGAGATCGAAGTGGACGAGGAAAATGTCATTATTGAGGACAAGGGCGGCACGAAAAAGGGTGCATCACAGAACGGCGTATTCAGCCCGTATGAGGCGCATTCTTCCGCTGAGCTGGTAGGTACTGCGCAGATCGACTATGATATGACCGACCCGTATGCACCGATTGTCAGCGCAAAGCAGGCAGGCTCATGGACGGCAGTCAGAGGCGTGCAGTTTACAGAATCCGAAAACGCATCACAGCCCGCTTCTGCCGAATTATTGCAGATGAATATTGACACCATCCAGTATGATCTGACTGTCACAAGTCTGGATGGTCCCACAACGATCACGATGTACGCCTCTGCGCAGAACGGTGTCAAAAATCAAAGCTCTGTTGAGGTCACAGGCAAGGGAAAATACAAGGTCACGGTCGATATGAACAGCGCAAAGGGCTTTCAGATCGTCGGCTGCTTCACAGCGGCAAATGATACCCCTGTGACAATGGAGGTTGATTCCATCACACTTAACGGAAAGTACAATATCGCTGTTGCCGCTGAACTGACAAATACCCGTGAATGGGCAGACGGTCTGCGGAATATCTGGAACGGATTTTCGGACGGCGATGCGGTCTATACAGATGATTATGCCGTGTTGAAGTATGTCAAGGCAGACGATGCGATCGAGCTGTTTGCAGCCGAAAATGCCGGAAACACGGACAATGCACCGCTGGTAGAAAAGCCGGTCACATTTGTGGCATCTGTGAAAGGAAAGGGCAGCATTGATGTGCATCTTGATGCGCCCACAGGCGGCCTGCTGACGAGCATCGCATTCGATTCTCCGAATGGCTTTACCAATGTTTACAGCGATCCGATCAGCAATATCGGCGGTACGCATGACCTGTATTTCGTCTATTCCGATCAGGGCGTTTCTATGCAGGCATGGCTCTTTACGGAAAGCAGTGAACCGTCTGAAAGGCTCATGGGCGATGTGAATGCAGACGGGAAGTTTGACATTGCCGATGCGGTGCTGCTCCAGAAGTGGCTGCTTGCAGTGCCGGATACAAAACTGGCTGACTGGAAAGCCGGAGACCTTGACGACAACGGCAGACTGAACGCGATTGATCTGACTCTGATAAAGCGAAATCTGCTGAATCAATCAACATAACGGGAACCGCCGCCTGATATGCACAATCAGACGGTGGTTTCTCTGTATTCACTTCCCGATGTACCTCTCCGCAGCCGATTTCACACTCATGCAGAACCGGATATCCTGTGTCAATGTTATCAGTGAGGGGTCGCCTTCTCTAATCCGCATGGTTCTTCTGATCTCTTTCGGGATTACCACCCGTCCTAAATCATCGATTCTGCGTACAATACCTGTTGCTTTCATGAAATCCTCCTGGTTTGAATTTTGATAAATTGGAAAGCATATCGGTATTGTTTGCCGAAAGCCGGAAAATATGCGAGTGGAGAAAAATGGAAAGCTGAAAACAGATTCCTGACACTGTTCAGAGCGATATCTGAAAAGGAATATGTTTACTGTCTGTTTTTGTGATTGGCTTTATTAAACTTTGCGATCGTTTTGAATTTCTCTTCTTTTGCAGCCAGATACCCCTCAGCGTCATCGGAGTAAGCATTTTCAGCTTTCAGCTTTTCATACGAAGAAAACCGTTCCGCTGACAGTTCTCCGCTCTGGATCGCCTCCTGCACAGCACATCCCGGTTCCAAATGATGCGTACAATTTTTGAACCGGCACCCTTCGGCAAGCAGCTCGATATCCTCAAATGCAGTCGAAAGTCCATCGCCGCTATCCCACATTCCCATTTCGCGCATTCCGGGCGTATCGATTACCATTGCGCCGCAGGGAAGCATCAACAATTCACGATGTGTCGTAGTATGCCTGCCTTTGTCGTCTCCTCGCAGTCCGTTTGTTTCAAGCCTGTCCTCTCCCAAAAGGTGATTGATCAGCGTTGATTTTCCGACACCGGAAGAACCGACAAAAGCCAGCGTTTTTCCTGCTTTGAGATACGGTCCGATCTGGCTGTAGCTGTCCGTTTCAGCAAATGAGGTCGTAATGATATCAACGCCAATGGCGACACGTTCTATCTCTGCAATCTTTGTGGCAACATCATCGCAGAGGTCCGTTTTGGTCAGGAGGACCACTGGAACTGCACCGCTGTCCCATGCAGCAGTCAGATATCTTTCAATTCGCCTGAGATTGAAGTCAAGATTGAGCGACATACACAGGAATACAGTGTCAATGTTTGCGGCAACGACCTGTTCCGTAATTGTCTTTCCGGCTGCTTTCCGGACAAACACGCTTGTTCTCGGCAGAACATTATGTATCACTGCCCTGTCGCCGCTGGTTATGTCAGCCATAACATAATCTCCGACATCTGGAAAATCAGATGCGGTTTTTGCATCGTACCTGAATTTTCCTGATACCTGCGCCTGCATCATCCCATCCTGATATATGACATGGTAAAGCTCCTTTTCCTGCAAAACAACACGGCAGACTGTAAGCTCCGGGTATTCCGCACGATATGCTTCAAATATAGGCGGTAAGTTTTCAAATTCCATTTTGCTCTCCTGTTTGTTTGATTGGATTCAACGATCCTTTTTCGGGGCTTTGAACAGCAGGATTCCCTTTATGATCAGCAACAAAAACATCATGACAGCGGCATAAGGAATTCTTGCCGCAATCAGGAACAATACAGCAATGATGCTCACACCCATACAGAACCGGATATCCTGTGTCAATGTTTTCAGTGAGGGGGTCCATTCTGATACGGAGTGTCCTGCGAATTTCTTTTGGTATGACGATTCGCCCCAAATCGTCGTTTCTTCTCACAATTCCGGTTGCTTTCATTTTGTGCCTCCTGTGTTAACTTCGCTATTGGGGATAGCATATCGATATTGTTTGCCGTGAGCGGAGGATTATGCATTGAAAATGTTTTCGTATCATCCGATTCTGCGTACATTTTCTCTCTTGATTTCTTCAGCATTCTGTGCTATAATCTTATCAGACAAAACATATTCGTAATAAAAGGAGAACATGAAGATGCCGGGACTGACTGAAAAAATCAGGCTGTTTCTGAAAAAACCGCAGAATACCGTTGAGATCATCGTTGATTTCCTTTGTCTTGCGGCTTCCTACATGCTGCTGTTCCTGCTGCCGCAAAAAGTAAATATCCTTTTCTGGGCAGTCTTTGCGCTGGCGGCGTTTCTGTTCTGCATCGGTTTTTTTCGCATGGGATTCTTGCTGGACAGCATAAAATCAAAAAAATCAATCGTTGTATCGGGCAGTTTGCTCATGCTGTGCGGCATCATTCTGAACAGCGCCGGTATTATTGCGATCTGGAAAACACAGGGCAGTGTTCGGAGTGTTGCCGCTGCGATCCTGCTTCTGATTGAGGCGATCGTCATGTATTCTATCACAGCGAGTCAAACCGACACGCCGCGTTCACAGTGGATCATGTCACTTATTTTCAGAGTCGCCGCAGTTCTGCTGATAATCGGCGCAGTAACCGGTATGATCGCGGCTTCCTTTTCGGATACATCCATAGCGGCAGGCTTATTGCTGCTCATTGAAGGAATCGTATTCTGGGCAATGGGCAACGGAAACAATCCGTTCAATTCGGCTGCATCGCCAATCCGTGCCGTTCCCGGCATGAAGAAAACCGTTCAGGAGCTTTGCGATGCACTCGGACATACAGAGACACAGCTTGGATTCCCGTGGCTTGGAAGAATACGCACAATCAAGAATGACACAATCATTTACGGTCCGTCAGAAGAAGGCGTTTTCGTTTACGGCTATTATCACTTCGGCAGGTTCTATGTCACATTCAGCAAGGATGTCTCACTTTTAGATGAGGGCGAAGCCGATGCGCACCGCATCACTGAAATTCCTGACAGCAAGGGCATATGCCTTGGAGAAGAGTCACTCCCGGAAGCATACGCCTGTATGATCACACGATACCTGGAAAACGGGAATCCAATATGGAGTACAAAGCTCAAAAAGCGGAAGAAAAAACAATAAAGGAGAATATATTATGAATACAAGAAAATGCCCGTCCTGCGGCGGTGAAATGGAACTTTCGATCTCGAATAAATGTCTGATCTGTCCTTTTTGTGATACGCATATTGATGTCGATATGCAGGATGACGGCAACACCGGAATGCTCGATGAAAGAATGTTTGACTTTCTGTGGAATCTTGACAGCCTGAAACAGCATGACAATGTAATCGCTGTTCTTGATTCAATGCGCTATTGCCTGAACAGTCTGAAGACCACAGAGAGTGTATCCAAATATATCAGAACCACCCTTCTTACCGATGAAGATGTCGCTTCTGAGGGTATCAATCAGAAGCGAATCGACAAAATCATGCCGAAGATCGCGGAACTAATAGAGCCCGGCGAACACATTATTGTCTACGGTGATGACGGCATTTTTTCCAGAGGGAAAGAGTTTTTTGTTATTACGGATAAACGCAGCATTTTTGTAAACGGAAAAAAAAGGGGCGCCGTCCTGCACCGTGAGATCAGTGCCATGCATCTTGACCCGAACGGCGGCTATCCACGCTGGAAGCTCAACAATCAGGACAGTTTTGCAGTCACGGGCATTGGCAACAAATACCGGCTTCAGGGTGCGATTGCTGCACTGATCTGTCTTTTTGCTGCTGAACAGCGCGGCGGAAAGGAAAAAACCAAGCTGCTGTAAATGAATCATACGGATAAGACCGGCATTCGCCGGTCTTAATCGTTTTCACATTCAGAATCATCTTTATCAGAAATCTGGTCGCAAATGACGGCAAGTGCTGCAGCAATTTCGTCCATATCTGAATCAAACATCAGGATCAGATATGTGTCGAGAAAACCTGATTTTTTTTGCTCAATTTCGCAGAGCTTTCTGCCTCCGATCAGAATATCGAAACGGCAGGCATACCAGTCCGCACGGATTTCCAGAATCTGACCGTTGATCGTACCGGAATAATCATGTGTAAGCAGTGAAATACGCTTTTTGATCTTTGCAATTACCTGACCGTCTTTCTCAATCGTGTATTCTGTCAGAAGCTTTGCGATCTTTTTGCTGAGCCGCAGCACTTCTGTACCGTCTTTCCGAATCGAAAATCTGTGTCGTGTGATGTCACCTTCGATTGTACAGATCGGTTTCCTACCGTCTCTATATACATGATACTGCGGCTTTAATGACACCGCCTGCTCCATTGTCAGCAGATAGGTTCTTTTTTTCTGTTTCCTGTTGTATATTGTATTCTGCGCATCCATTGCTTTCCCTCAGCTTCCTGTACTGTTCTTTTTCGGCTGTACCAACATTTCGCAGACAGAACAGTATCATCAATGATAACTGTATTATATCATGTTATGCGTAAGAATGCAATGGATACAAAAATATTCGTATACAAAAACACCGCCTGACTTCCAATCAGACGGCGTGCGGGGAGCCCACGCTGGCATGATTTCCCCGATGTACCCTCCTATATACTGCAGCAATTCTGCGTGCTGCCGCGCCGGCTCTCTTGATGTAACAATCCCGCATATCCATCCGCGGAGGATCAACGGCAGCAGTAATCAAGATATACGATAAAATGCAACAAAATGCCTTGACATTTGCTAATAATTGTGGTATGATGGATGATGGATAATCGTATGCATACATCATGCAGCATGATCAGTTCATAAACCGCAATCAGACATTTCAGATTCGCTGTGAGGTGATTCAGATGAGGAGAAAACTATCCGCTTTTTTGCTCTGCATATTCGCGCTGCCCCTGCTGACTGCCTGCAAGGACAGTTCACTCGGCGCATCAGGCGTATCGTCTGCGCCCGGTGATGCCAACCGCACGCCGATCACAGGAGAACAGCTCGAAGCGCTGAAATCCGACAAATACACAATCCGTGAAGCCATTTCCCTCACAAAGGGAGACAGCGAACACACTATCCTCGATGACTTCGAGAAAATCAGCTTTGATCTTTCCGATGTTCCGGAAGAGGAGCGGGATGCGTATTTCGGTGTATACTGGAATGACAACAACGAGCCGTTCTACTATTTCCTGGATCCCGATGATTTGGCGGCGGGCACAGCAAGCTTTGAGGTGCTGCACTATTCCCCGTATGGCATTGTCCGCGCTTCCGACATGGAACAGATGGATCTCTGGGCAGAACGCACGGCGGCACAGAAATATATGCACGATCAAGCCAACAAGGAAATGGAAGCGGGGCTCACGCAGCTGGTCAAAGACACGCTCCGCGAGCACGGTCTCTCAGATGACCAGACTGCGGGCGCGCTGGTGCGCTCGATCGCCTCGCTCGACACAAAGGGCGATATCTGCTCTGCAATCGCAGACGGCAATGCGGAATCATTCGCCACGAATGTCGCCAATTATCTGGCGCAGGCGCTGCTCAGCAATTACATCACGGGCAACGGCGCCGATGCAGTCACCTCATCATGGGGCGATCAGGGCAAAACAGTTGCCGATGCAATCAAGAACAAGGACTACCCGATTGCGCTGCGCGAAATGGTCAAGACAGTTGAGAAGAATATGTTCCCGGTACTTGGCTATATGGAAAAGGTTGCGAAGCTGACGGAAGCGCTCGCCCAAATCTGGGAAAATGATTCTATCGAAGAGCAGTACCGCATCTATGAAGCAGCGCGGAATCAGGGCGCAGTCGGCGACAGTGAATGGGACGCGATTGCCCAGGCACTGCATGGCGCTGCATACCGGATGAAGTCTCACGGCGTGACTATGGATGACCTGCGCAAAAGCTTTGAGGACCGCTATGAAAAGAGCGGGCAGATCCGCGAGGAAGCACAGGCGCTTCGGAAACGGCTGGCGAACTGGCGGAAACTGGAAATGGTTGTCTCGACACGCTGGCGCGGCGACGGCTCCGTCGCCCCCTCCATTCCGCAGCGGCTCAGTGCGATCGCACGCATCCGGGAAATGCTCCGCGAGTTGCTGACAAAGGACGGCAAGCTGCAAAAGGGCAGTCTGGATATCTCAAATGATGAGGAATTTCTCGATTTTATCGCAGAGAGATGGATCTACTTCGGCACGAAGAATCGTCATGAATTCTATGATTATCTAAACGAAAACGGTATTATCCTGCCGAAGACCGTCGCAGAGCACGCTGAGTATGTGTGGGTGCTGACAGGCACGAAGATCAATCGGACGAAAGATGTCATCGAGTATCTCGATACTGTGAAGACGATCCAGTATCGTGCCTCCAAAACTGACCACACTGCTGAATACTATTACCGCGAGGGCAAAAAGGGCGCAGAGGATGTGTATGAGCGTTCTGCATCCTTCCGCAGCACCTGCACCGCCGCACCGAGTATGGTGCCTGCCGGTCAGACCATCTATTTCGACATTACCTGCGTACTCGAAAAGCCTGAGGATCTTGATCTGCTGGTTCCGGACTGGAGCGATTACGCCGATCTCCGCAAGAGCGGTACGAGTGACGGAACGATGCTGCCAGCCTCGGATTCGGGAAAGCCGAATTACTGCCTTGTCAGACCGCTGACCAATGACGGCACAGAGCCGGAGATGACCGAAGCCGCGCGGGTCAGCATGGAGTTTCCGGCGAAAGCAGAGACCGGTGATACGTTCACGCTGACCTTTAACGGTTCCGGCTCGCAGACCGTCTGGACTTACAAGTATAGAGCGCTCTATGAGGGAAAGCCGCATCACTGGGAACGCATAGATGTCATCCAGCACACACAGCCGGATTCCTATGAGAAGCAGGAGGGTTTGGAAGGCTATACGAAATATACCTCCTTGGAAACGGAACACGGTTATCAGATCATGGCACAGCAGGATCATCTGAACCCTAAGCGGCAGCTCGCTGCTTTCAAAACGACCTGTACAGTACCGCCGGAAAAACTGCAGGCAAATGAGCCGTTCTCGCTCACCCTTACCTGTTCGCTGATTGATACTAATTCTGTAGACTGGCTCTGGTTCGATGATGCGCATGCTTCCATTGATGTGCCTTGGCTTGAATACGGGATGAAGGTTGCGGGAACTGACCTACAGGCTGCAGAAAACAGAAAGCCCAACTGGTGCTCGGTAGATCCGATTGGCAATCCGGACGGTGCTGTTCCGCAGGTGCAGGTGGTCGGTGCACTAGGGGAAGGTACCGAGGAATATGAGCTCAAGAGCGTTTACTTCTCTGGAAGCGGCTCCACAACCGAGTGGGTTTATCAGTGGATGCCGGACGACAAATAACCCTGCGAATGCAACTCGCAGAATGATACAGCAAAGCCTCCGGCGGTTTTTGCCGGAGGCTTTGCTGTACCATTTAATCGTGATTACCCTATGTATCCTCTTCCGGCGAGTTCCTGCATCCCAGAGCAGAACGCAATTTCCTGTGTCAATGTTTTCAGTGAGGGGTCGCCCTCCCGAATACGCATGGTTCTGCGAATTTCCTTCGGGATCACGACTCTGCCCAGATCGTCAATTCTTCTCACAATACCGGTTGCTTTCATATTGACCTCCTGCTCTGTGCGTGGTACACAGAGTCTTTTTCTTTTTCGCTATTTTTCGGATAGCTCATCGGTATTGTTTGCCGTGGGTGGAGATTTATGCATGGAGAAGATTTTGGCTGTTCCCGGCTTTTCAAATGCCGCGGGTTTTCATCTCTTCCGGAGTACCTTGATTCCGTAGATCACCGCACCGAGCAGGCAAAGGGAACCGAATCCGATCTCCAGCATCGACATCCCTTTTGTTGCGCCGGAAACATATTCCGGTTTCTGAGGATCGTAGTTCTGCCTCCTTGACTGTGATTTGGGAACAGCTTTCCGCTGCCGGATGCGGAGCCGGTCAGCGGTACTTCGCCGGGGGATTCGACCCGGAGACGGTTCATCGCTGCAGAAACCTCCGCCAATCATCTCCGCGGTAATCTCCGCGCCTGATTTTCTGATCAAGCGCGGAGGAATGAGATCTGCTCATGAAGAAGATTTACTTCTTTCGCTTCTTTTTCTTGCTGCTGCGCTTCTGCGCAGGATCATGCTTCTGTGCGGACGGTGCGGGCTGCCTTGCGGGCTTCTGTACCGTCTCCGGCTTTTCGGCAGGCGGCGTTTCCGGCGTGCTGTCAGCCGGCACAGATTCCTCCGGTACATCCGGTGTCCCGGGAACAGCCGGTTTCATCATCTGTTCGCCGTCCGTTTCGTCCGCG
>OCVV012868698.1_pt1 | contig 17046 bp, 13 predicted proteins | sample 1539721 | NCBI WGS metagenome assembly OCVV01 (sample SAMN02144230, study PRJEB22623) | gut metagenome | biome: sheep rumen | host: Ovis aries | place: New Zealand | reverse complement strand
CGGGAAGAAGGTTCCCGATTAATAGCGGGGAAGTCGGATCGTGCCTGCGAATGTTTTCTTCAAAAGCTTCTTGCCGGCTGGTCGCGTAACAGTACCTGCAAAGATGTCCGCAACTGTCATAGGCCCCGATGTCGTTCCCGCCGATGCAACTGCAGGAATCCCTCAAAAATTTTCCGTTTGGAAAATCCAAGGGTGTTTGAAGGGCGCATTCAATCGTCTCTTTCGACATGCATCCGCGAATATCGACTCCGTAGGGTTCTAGGAGCTTTCCCTCTGCGCAGCTTTGAATCCGGATTCCAAATCGTTTTCCAATCCTCACAAATTCTTTCGCTATGCGGATTTGATCATCGAAAGAAACGCTTCTTGCTTCAGGAAAATTTCGGAGCACTTTGGCGTAGAGGTCTATAAAACTGATGACGCAGACTTGCGTGTATCCCGCCAGTTCCGACGCCATGATTTCGAAGTCGGAAATGTGCCTTTCCACAGAATACTTTTCTGTAATCAGAATCGGATCGTATCGCCAAGAAATCCGATGAATCCCGACTCGGCGTGAAAGTTCCCGAAAGGAATTCATGACGGTGAATTTGTCCGGAACGTGCGGCTCGATATCGCGCCCGTAAGGAGTAATTGTTACAAACCAGAATTGTCCATAAGGTTCTAAAAGATCCAAATGGGGAAGCATCGGCGCGGGATTTTTGCTGCAAAATCCGATAAGGTCAACCACGTGCGGAGAAATGATGTATTTCGTCACCAGCTTCGGATTGTAAGGGCTTCGCACCAAAACGAAGCCTTCCGTCAAACGGTTTACAAGCCATTTTGAAAAGAACGCCGGAATATCCGTGCGCATGCCAGTTTGCAGGATCATCGCTTACGAAAGTTCTTTCTTGTAACGGGCGTAATCGTCGTCACCAAAGACGTTAAAAATGACTTTGGTTTCGGGAGCTTTATTTTCTTGGACTGTACGAATTGCGATGCGGCAGGCTTCTTCTTTTGGAAATCCAAAGACGCCTGTGGAAATGCAGCAGAACGCGATGCTTTGGCAACCATTTTCTTCTGCGACATGTAAACAGTTCTTGTAACAGTTTGCCAATTGAACCTTTTGAGACGGTAAAAGAATCCCGCGCACAATGGGGCCTGTCGTGTGCAACACGAATTTTGCAGGGAGGTTATAGCCGCGAGTAATCTGGGCGTCTCCGGTCTCTTCTTCATGTCCTAATTTTTGAATAACTCGAAAGCATTCGTTCCGCAGTTCAATGCCTGCGAATGTGTGAATGCAGTTGTCGATGCAAATATGGCATGGCGAAAAACAGCCGAGCATTTGGGAATTGGCTGCGTTTACAATCGCGTCGCAGGCAATCCTTGTAATGTCTCCCTGCCAAAGGTAAAGACCGTCGCCAAAATTTTCCATTTCATCTAGCGAAACCGTGCCGCGTTCTCGCAAATTTTCTTGCAAATAGGCATCTTGAACTTCCAAAAATCCTTCAGGCGCTTTTTGGGGTGGCCGGACGTTGACCAGGGAACGGTAAACCTGGAATAATTCTGCCTCGCTCTCCGGAAGTTTTTGCAACAGGGGATTTTTGTATTCTGTCAAAAGCAGATTTGTCAAAAATTTCAGTCGTTCAAGCTGTGTCATGCGTTTTAAGATACAAAAAACGCCGCCATCTTTTGAAAACGATAGCAGTCCTTTATAAACGATTTATATATTACGCTAAAAGATCAAAAAACGATGACGTAGGTTTCTGTTTTAATGTGCTTTTGTTCCAAAAATTTTAGCAACAAAAATTTTCTACATTAAAATTGAAAATCTATCCAAAGGATTTAAGAACTATGCAATTTCCTCCTGTAAAAGACCAATTGGACATCTTGCTCCGCGGTGTTGCGGAAATCATCCCTGCCGATGAACTTGAACAAAAGCTCCAAAAGTCTTATGAAACGGGAATTCCTCTTCGCATCAAGCTTGGCGTAGACCCGACGGCTCCGGATGTCCATCTCGGCCACACGGTCGTGATGCGTAAACTTCGCCAGTTCCAGGATCTCGGCCATACGGTCGTCTTGATCGTTGGTGATTACACGGCTCAAATCGGCGACCCGTCCGGTCGTAACAAGGCCCGTCCTCGTCTTTCGCATGAACAGGTTCTTGAAAATGCCAAGGAATATCAGCAACAGTTCTTCCGCGTTGTCCGCGAAGACCGCGTCGAAATCCATTACAACGGCGAATGGTTCTCCAAGCTTCCGTTCTCCAAGGTGACGGAACTCATGGGCCAGTTTACGGTCGCCCAGATGCTCGAACGTGAAGACTTCCACAACCGTTACACATCTAACAGCCCGATCAGCCTCCATGAATTCATGTATCCGATGATGCAGGGCTATGACTCTGTTGCCATCAAGAGCGACGTCGAACTTGGCGGTACGGACCAAAAGTTCAATGTTTGCCGTGGCCGTGATCTTCAGATGTACGAAGGCATGCCGCTCCAGATAGGCATGTTCATGCCGATTCTTCTCGGTACGGACGGCAAGTCCAAGATGAGCAAGAGCCTCGGTAACTACGTCGGCGTGAATGAACCAGCCGATGTCATGTACCACAAGATTTACAACTTGGCCGATTCGATCGTCGAAAACTGGTACGAACTTTTGACCGACGTCCCGATGGAAGAAATCAAGAAGATGATGGCTGACATCGCTTCCGGCGCTCTCAATCCGAACGTCGCCAAGGACCGTTTGGCAAAGGACATCGTTTCCCAGTACTACGGCAAGGAAGCTGCCGAAACCGCAGCTGCCAAGGAAAAGGAAATCCACAGCGGTAACGCAATCCCGTCCGACGCCAAGGAATGCAAGGTGGACGCCGGGGATTACAAGGCTTTGGATCTTCTTGTCGCCATCAAAGCTTTTGCATCCAAGGGTGAAGCTCGCCGCATGGTGCAGAACGGTGGCGTAAAAATCGCAGGCGAAAAACTTTCCGACCCGATGGCAGAAATAAAGCTTTCCGGCGAAGACAAGCTTCTTGTCCAAGTCGGCAAACGTAACTTCTTCAAGGTTAATTTCTAATGCCTCATGATACCCTGATTCTCGGACTTAATCCGACTTGGCAACGCTTATTTCTCCTGGACGAATTCAAGCCCGGGGAAGTAAACCGCGTTTCCAAAGTCGAAGAATTTGCTTCGGGCAAGGGTATCAACTGTGCCCGCATTCTCCGTATGCTGGGCGGGGATTTTATCTTGGCGCATTTTCTCGGTGGTGATCGCAGCGTTTCGATCTGCGATGAAGTCGCCGCCGCAGGAATCAGCCAACTTCCGATTTGGATTGGTGCCGCAACGCGCATGTGCACGACGATCGTCGCCAAAGGCGATACCACGGAACTCATCGAACCTTCTCCCAAGATTACCGAATCCGAAAACAAGGACTTCTTGCAGACGATCGGTGAAGTTTGGAGCGATGTTTTGAACGTAGCTCTTTGTGGATCTTCGCCGGCGGGATTCCAAATGGAAAATTTGACCAAGCTGGATTTGAACGGCAAACGCCTTTTTGTGGATGCTGTGGATGGAATTGACGGATGGCTTGAACATGGTGTCGAACTTCTCAAAATCAACTTGGACGAATATTGTAAGCTGTTACAGCGTTACGGGATCCCGCAGATCACATCCAGTCCGCAATTCTGGAAGATGACGGCTTCGACGCTTCTCGAACGTCTCCCGATTCGGAATCTGGTCGTCACCGACGAAGATGCCCCCATTCATGCGTTCTATCACGAAGAAGGCAAGTTCATGGGAATCTCTTTGCAGCCGCCTCAGGTCAAGGTCGTCAACGACATCGGTGCAGGGGATGCTTTCCTCGCGGGTTGGCTTGCTGCGGACTTCTTAGGACTTTCGGTTTCAGAACGCTTGGCCAAGGCGACCGCTGTCGCTTCGGCTCGTTGCGAAGTCGATCGCCCGTGGAATGTGGACCTTGGACGTATTTCTGCGTTTGAATCCGAGCTGTTGCAGCAAGTCGAAAATTTCTTGGACTAATCCATGCGAAAGGCAAAAACGCTTGTCGCTGTTCCATCCGCGCAGGAATGGAAAATCCTTTTCCCCAGGGTTCCTTACAGCAAAACTTTGGAACATCCTTATGCAGTGAATCGCTTGTTCGATGCTGCCTGCGTGGGAATCGGCATTGTCAATTTTGCATCCAGTCTCACAAAGTTAATTTGTACAAAAAAATATTCTCGGGTCATTGTCGTAGGCATTGCGGGCGCTTTGCCGCATAGCGAATTGAAAACCGGAGATCTTGTCCGCGTCGATCAAGAATGCGTCGGCGATATTGGATATTGGAATGGTGATGAATTCCGGTCTTTTTTTCAGAAGCCGCAAGTCTTTTCTGCCACTTCGGCAAAATTTGCTCCGCTCCCTGTTGCAAAACTCCCGGGAGTCCGCGGAATTTCCGTGAATACGCTCACGTCGAGCGAATCCGCTTTGGAATATCGGGCTAAGTTTTTTGGCGCCCAGGTAGAAGCGATGGAAGCTGCGGCCGCTTTCCAAATTTCGCAGACGCTAGGGGCACAAATCTTTGAAGTCCGCGCCATCAGCAATTTTACGGGCGATATGGACAAAAATCGCTGGAATTTTAAACAATCGCTCTTGTCCCTAAAGAATAATGTCCTGCTTCCCATGTGGGAGAACGTAAAATGATTTCGCTCCGCTTAGGCATTTCCACTTGCCCAAATGATACTTTTATTTACGAAGCCCTCGTCCGTGGAATGGACGGTTCCCCGTTCCAGTGGGACGTGACTTTTGCCGACGTACAGACTTTAAACGAAATGGTGCTTGCCGGGGAACTCGATGTGGCAAAAGTCAGCTGTGGCGTGCTTCCGCTCGTGCAAAAGGATTACGAGCTCCTTTCCTGTGGGGGAGCGATGGGCTATGGCTGTGGGCCGCTTCTTTTATCCTCTAAAACTCCGGCGAGCTTTGACCTTTCCAAAGAAACGGTCCTACCCGGTAAAAATACGACCGCATCGCTTCTTTTCCGCTTTTGGTTTGCCAAAACGCAAGGGGCAAAGGCTCCCCGAGTCTCCTATGCCTTTTTCAACGAAGTCTATGACGGACTCTTAAAGGGGCAAAACGCTCAGGGCGTCGTGATTCACGAAAAACGTTTTACTTGGGAACGGGATCATCTCGGCCTTTTGGCCGATCTGGGGGCCTTTTGGGAAGCGGAAACCAAATCTCCGATCCCGCTGGGCTGTTCTGTGGCTAAAAAAACGCTTGGAAGTGCAACGATCGCAACCGTCGAATCGGAAATCCGTCGCAGTCTGGACCTCGCTTATGCCCGCCCGGAACCGGTATCGGAATTTATCCGCGAAAAAGCCCAAATTCCGGACGATACTGTCATTTTAAAACATATCCGCATGTTTGTAACCGATTTTACCCGCGACATGGGAGAATCCGGACGGAAGGCTCTTAAGATCCTTGCGGAGCATGTTTCTTTGTAAAAAAAGAAACACAATTGCTGGGAATAGTCCCTCTTTTGCCTTATGTAAAAAATATTTTTACCGGATGGCGAAATTTTGACCAAAACTTTATTTATTTTCCCAAAGAATCTTTATTCAAGGGAGTTTCTTATGGAATTGGTTCAGCAATTGGAACAGGAGCTCGAAGCTTTCAAGCGCGAGTACGAAAAGTTCGAAAAAGGCAATAAATCGGCGGGAACCCGCGCTCGTAAGGTCCTTCAGGACATCAAGCGCACCTGTCAGGATCTTCGCGTCTCGATTCAAGGCGTAAAGAAAGAAAGCGAAGGTAAGAAACCTGAAGAAGAAGGTGACGCATCCTAAAATCCGGAAATTCCGCGTGGATGCGCCCTTTAAAACCCGCTTTTTTTCAAAGATTTATCATTAAAAGTGTTTGACTAAAGCTCTTTTTGAAGGTATATTCCACGTTGTGATTTGGTACACAGGGTGTGGTTCCCCTGTCCCATATCCCATGGATGTGAAGAATTTATGTTTCATGATTGGAGAAATCTAGCAGTATGACCCTAAAGAAAGTATTCGTAGTTCTTGCTGGGGCTATGCTCTTTTCGGGATACGCATCGGCAAAGGCGATCAATGTGCCGGGCGATTACGATAAGATTGCAGACGCTCTCGGTAACGCAGACGCAGGCGATACGATTTTCGTCAAGCGCGGAACCTACAATGAAAACATTACCCTCGTCATGGGTGTTGTTCTGAAGGGTGAAGACCCTCTCTCGACAATCATCGACGGTGGTCGTCGCGGTCCGACCGTGATGGGTACCTCGGGCGCTGAAATGTCCCATTTCACCATCCGTAACGGTATGGAAGGCATCCTTTGCGAAAACGCTGCCCCTTACATTCACCACTGCTATGTGATGGACAACAAGGCTACCGGTATCGCAGCCTTCATCTCCCTCCCGAATCTTCGCAACAACGTTGTTTACGGCAACCGTTGGTCCGGCATTCTCGCCTGGGGCGCCAAGTCTCTGGATGCCTATGTCGAACAGAACGTCGTGCTTCGTAACGGTTACTCGGGCCTCGCCCTCAAGGGACCGTCGAACATCATCGCTCGTAACAACATCTTCATGGAAAACCACTACTACGGTGTGTTTGCTGACCCGGCCGCCGGTCAGACGAAGATCGAATACAACAACATTTACAAGAACTACTACCCGTTCAACCGCTTCATCAAGGTGAACCGTACGAACGTTTCTTTGGATCCGAAGTTCATCAACCCGTCTCTCGGCGAACCGAACTTCTACTGCAACTCCAAGTCTCCGATGCTCAAGCGTGGTAAGGGCAAGCTCGACATCGGTCTCCTCGCTCACGACGTCGTTCCTGAAAAGGAAGAAGAAGTGAATGAAACCCGCAATCCGGATACGGATGGCGATGGTCTTTGCGATCCATGGGTTTCCGAAGAAAACCAGGGTGAAAAGTATTCCGCAGTCTGCTCCGGCATTGATAACTGCCCGGAAGATGCAGAAGACGTAGACGGTTTCCAGGATGACGATGGTTGCCCGGATCCGGATAACGATCGTGACGGTGTTTGCGATCCTTGGGTCGAAGCTAGTGGCCTTCTCGACAAGTACGCACATACTTGTAAGTCTGCTGACGCTTGCCCGGATAACGCAGAATCCTTGAATGGTTACAAGGATGATGACGGATGCCCGGACGAAGTCCCGGTTCCGCCGAAGAAGGTGTTCGTTCTCGAAGGCGTTAACTTCGAATCTGGCAAGTCTACGATTACGAAGGATTCCGATGTTTCCCTCCGCAAGGTTGTCGACATCATGGAAGCTTTCCCGGAAACGACTTTTGAAATTGTGGGTCATACCGATAACGTCGGTAGTGCTGAAAAGAACAAGAAGCTCTCTGCAGATCGCGCTGAAGCTGTGAAGGCTTTCCTTGTGGAAAACGGCATTGCTGAAAATCGTATGGTGACCCGCGGTGCTGGTGACACGCAGCCGAAGGCTTCCAACAAGACCGCGGAAGGCCGTGCTCAGAACCGTCGCATTGAATTTACCCGTACGGATATCAAGTAAGGAGAAGGTTAGACGATGACACGCTTTAGCTTCATCAAGACAACAGCCGTTGGGCTTATCTGCACGAGTGCAGCGCTCGCTTCTCCGTCGTACTCTCCGCATAAATACCAGCAGAATGACTGGTTCGGCGAATTTGGAAGCAACAACACGTCCATGTACGTGAACCCGGCAGGAATTGCGGAAACCGATCAGATCGAACTTTCTATCGGTTACTTCAGCACCATCAGTGGTGAAGCCTCTCAGGAATACGGTTCTATTACGATTCCGATGGGCTACGATCACACGTTCGGCTTTAGTTTCTTCGAAAACGGTGCCGATGTGGATGGTGGTTATTCCTACGTTGAAAACACCTACATGCTCGGTTATGCATACCGTCTCATGCACTGCTTGGCCTTGGGCGTCGATCTTTCGATTCTCCAGATCAACCAGTTCGACATGAACAAGCAGTTGACCTTGGGCGCTGATGTGGGTATCAGCTGGAACCCGGTCAATAACTCCCGCTTCGGTAGCTTGACCATCGGTGTCGCTTTCCAGAACGCTGTCGCTCCGGCAGTGAGTACGGAAACCGAAAACGATTCCTATCACTTCGTCTTTATGGGTGCTGACGAATCTTACAAGATTCCGAGCAACCTGAACTTCACTTTGTTCTATCGCGGCTTTAACCGCATGCTCGAAGCGAAGGCCGAATTCTCGATCATCGACGTTCTTCATGATGATGAAGAAGGTGGTGACGGCATGAATCTCGAAACGAGCTTCACCTTGACGTACTACTTGAGCTCTCACTTGGGCGTTCGTCTTCGCTTTACGAAGGAAGGCTACCCGGTGCTTGGCGCAACGGTGAACGTGAAGGACGTGACCATTTTCCGCTACATCGCTCTTGACCTCGAAATGTCCCATGACGACATCGTGGAAAAGAAGAACCGCGGCTTTATCTGGTCTGTGAAGCTCACGACCCGCTTCGGTAACACTCGTGAAGAAAACATCGGTGAAGATCGTTACCGTCGTTTGAAGATCGAACCGGAAAACGATTACCGCGCCGCTATGCGTCTTTACTTGAACCGTCAGTTCCTCGAAGCTGCTTATGCCTTCGGTAAGGTTCAGACGAAGTACCCGGCCTTCCACTTGGTCGACCAGGCTGCTTTCTACAAGGGCAAGTCCTTTGAAAACATGCGCATGCACAAGGCTGCTAAGGCTGTCTACGATGACGCTGTGAAGCGTTATCCGCAGAGTGACCAGCGCGCTAAGTATCACTTCCAGTTGATGAACATCGACTATAAGGAAGGCAAGTACAACGATGCTATGGTGAAGTATCAGTACATCGTCCAGCACTTCAGCGAAAGCGATGTCAAGGCGGACGCCGACTATATTGCTGGCCAGATCAAGTTCGAACAGGGTCTCTATCAGGAATCCATCGACCTTCTCTCTGCAATTCTTCCGGGTAACGCTAACTACTTCTATGCTCGTTACACCATGGGTATTGCAAACAGCCGTATGGGCAAGTGGGATGAAGCGGAAAACTGCTTCCGCGACATCATCGACCAGCCGGCATCCAACCAGTCTGAATTGGATCTCCAGGATGCAGCAAAGGTGAAGCTCGGTCACATCTACTTCTCTGGCGAAAATGCAAACATTCCTGAAGCTGCTGGTCTCTATGGCCAGGTGAAACCGGGTTCTCCGGTTTATGATGAAGCCATGCTCGCTCTTGGTTGGTCCTTCCTCAAGGTGAACAAGCCGGATGAAGCCATCAAGTATGCTCAGTGGATCATCAAGAATATGCCGGATTCCTTCCTCCTCTCGGAAGCTTACCTCGTCGAAGGTTACTGCTACTACATGAAGAAGGACTTCAATCGTGCTGAAAAGTCTTTGAGCAACGCTGAAAAGCTCACCGAACAGCCGGTTGTTTCGATGGCTGCACGTGATAGCGCTCGCAAGGCATACGAAGACAACGAAGCTCACTTCGACAGCGTCCAGGCTAAGGCTCTCGACCTGTCCCGTCAGCTCCCGACTCCGCGTGTTCAGATGAAGCGCGATCAGCTCCGTCCGGATTTCGATAAGGCTAACGCTGCAATCGACGACTATGCTAAGTTCATGGCTCGTTCTCAGCAGAGTGACCGCTTTGAATCCAACCGTAAGCGCGTTCTCGAAGATGCAGGCTTTACCTTGGCTACTGTGAAGACCAAGAAGGCTGAAAGCGGTGGTGGTTCTGCAGGTGGTGCTAACTCTCAGGAACTCCAGGAATTGGAAGAGTTGGACGACTTGGAATAAGTTAAACAAAGGGGATAGACCTGGTCATTCCGGGTCTGTCCTTGTTTTAAAAAGCTGATAGGTAGAAAATTCAAATGAAAAAATTACTTCTGGTCGCTTTGACGCTTTTCACCTTTGCAGGTGTCACTTACGCAGATCCGTGTAAGGATAAGACGAACGAAGCGAAGTCCATGCTCGCCAAGTGCAAGGCGATGAAAAAAGGCTCCCACGAATATAAGCAGTGCGCGAGCTCCTATAACCTTTTGAAAACCCAGGCTCAACAGGCATGCCGTTCCGGTGGCATGGATGAAAACGAAATGCAGGCCGCCATTAAGCAATGGCGTACTCAGGTAGACCGTTGCAAGGGCAAGCAGAGCTCTCGCTGCGCTAGTGCTCTTCAGCAGCTCGGTAACTACCAATATCGTTTGGAAGAAAAGTATCAGGTCGATGCCATGGCTCAGTACGAAGAAGATGTTTCTTGGTGCGAAGACCGTGATAACGAACCGGCAAAGTGCAAAAACCTCGGCTCGGGTCCGAAGGTTGACCACTCCAAGTCTTTGGGCTATTTCCTGGAATACATTGATAAGTATCCGAAGGAAGCTAGAACTCCGAACGTGATGTATCAGGCTTCGTTCGTTTATGAAGCTAGCGGTGAAGAAGAAAAGGCATACAAGCTCCGTATGCGTCTTGTGAAGGAATTCCCGGATAACGGCCTTGTCCCGAAGACCTGGCTCCGTATCGCAGAATATCACTTCATGAACCGTAAGTTCCGCGATGCTATCGATGCTTACAAGCGCGTGACCGGTTTCGAAAACCTCACGGGTAAGGAAGCAGCTCTCGCCATGTACCACTTGGCAGAATCTTATTATAACATTGCTGAATACGAAATCGCCGCTAAGACTTACTACATCTATATCGATGGTTCCGATAAGGGTAAGTATCCGAGCGACTTGCGTCTTGAAGCAATGGACTTTATGGCTGCCGCGTTCTCGGATATCGATGACGGTGTCCGCGTGGCTGCAAAGTTCCTCAAGGATAAGAAGGTCAACTTCAAGGACTCCCTCTACTACCGTATCGGTATGAAGAACAAGGATCACGACCGTAACGAAGAAGCCGTGCAGTCCTTCAAGTACTTGCTCGACATCAACCCGGACTACGTGGACGCTCCGCTTGCCGACGTGGCCATGGTCGAAATCCTGATCATTCAGCAGAAGTTTGACGAAGCTCAGGAACAGCGTAAGCTCGTTGTGAAGCGCTACAGCAAGAATTCTTCGTGGTACAAGAAGAATAAGCAGTATCCGAAGTCTGTAGAAAATGCAGAAAGAGCTATCCGTTCTGCAATGCTCGACATCCCGCAGTACGATCACGCTCAGGCTGCAAAGCTGATGAAGGAAGGCGATACGGAAGGTGCAAAGAAGCGCTATGGCGTCGCGATCAAGGGCTATAATGAATTCTTGACTCATTACAAGGCGGAACCATCTTGGGATGAATACAAGGTCTATGCAAACTTGGCTCTCGTCTATCAGGAAATGAGCCAGTATGCGAAGGCTGCTGATATGTTCAACAAGATCGTGGACGCCGATACGAACCGTTATGGTCGTCGCGCTCTCGGTTCTGCTGCTCCGTATAAGAAGGAAGATGCCGGCTACAACGCTGTCATTATGATGGATAAGGCTCGTGCCGACGCTCAGAAGAATAAGGCTGGCGATGATCCGGTGAAGGCTTACGATCTCCCGGAAACCAAGGCTTACTTCGCTCAGGTCGACAAGTACATGAAGAAGTTCGGTCAGCAGAAGGAAGCTGTGGAACTCGCTTACAACGCAGCAATCATCCGCTACCAGGCTAAGCAGTACAAGCAGGCTGTTGTGGACTTCCGCGCTTTGAAGACGAACTACCCGAACAACCAGTACATCTTGCTCATTAGCCGTATGCTTGCTCAGTCCCTCCTCGAATCCGAAGCTTTGGATGAATCCCAGAAGGAATTCGAATGGCTCTTGAAGCAGTACACCGACGTCAAGGCGACCCGCAATGACTCCATGGCTAAGATCATCCGTACATCGATTGCTGCCGTGCTCTTCCAGAAGGCCGATAAGGCTGTGAAGAACGGCCAGTTCGAACAGGGTGCTCTTGCTTACTTGGACCTCGTCAAGCATTACCCGAAGGAATCCTTCTCGGATAAGGCTGTGTTCGAAGCCGGTACCGCATATGAAAAGGCTAACAATTATGAAAAGGCTGCAACGACGTTCATGATGCTCCCGATGAACTACGGTTCTTCGCCGCTTACCATCAAGGGTATTCTCCGCGCTGCAATGGCTTATAAGAAGGCTGGTAAGCCGGAACAGGCCGCCCAGACGTTCCTCTTCATTACGAACAACTTCGAAAAGGATTCGATGGCATTTGCTGCAATCGGTTTCGCTGCTGCAACCTACGACTCCATTCCGAACAAGAAGATGGCCGCTCAGACTTACGAAATCGCGTATAAGAAGTATCACGACAACGAAAAGACTCCGGGCATGCTTTACAGCGCTTGCTTGACCTATGATGAAGCAAAACTTCCGGAAGAAGCAATCCGCTGCTCCAAGGACCTCGTTCGTGATTATCCGAAGAGCTCCTACGCTCTGGATGCTGCTTTCAGCATTCCGGTTGCTTACCAGAATGCAAAGCGCTGGTCCGAAGCTGCTGACGCATACATCTTCTTTGCGAAGACCTATACGTCTGATAAGGAAAAGCTCATCGCTGCTTACATCGGAACGGCTCGTGCTTATCGCGAACTCAAGGATGATAAGAATGCGGCTGACTACTACAAGAAGACGATCGACGCTTACGACAAGTATGGTCTCCAGATCAAGAATGCAGATCCGGGCGTTCCGGCTGAAGCTGCTTACTACCTCGGCGAAATGGAATACGCCAAGATGGAAACCGTCACGGTTTCGGGCAAGCAGAAGCAGAAGGATGCTGCCGTCAAGAAGCTTACGGAAATCTTGAAGGTTGCTGTCGGTCACTACTCGAAGTCTGCTACCTATGCATCTGAACAGTGGACCTTCCGTGCAACGAACAAGATCGGCTTCCTCTTCGTGACGATGGCTGCTAAGATTCGTGAACAGGAACTCAACGGTAAGACGAACGAAGAACAGTTTGCAGAACGTATCGGCATTGTTCAGCAGTTGCCGGGTTACTACGATCAGGCTCAACCGATCTTCCAGAAGAACATTGACCTTGCTCGTGACCAGGGCTTCTACAATGCAGACGTGATTGCCGCTGAAGAAGGCTACATTGAAATGTACTACCAGGGTTGCGCTGTGTTCGTTGAAGTGGGTGATGCTTTCGCTAACTCTCCGCTTCCGGATAGTGCTGAAATCGTGGCTCAGTACGTTGAATATGATGGTATGACGAAGGAAGACGCTGCCGCAGCTGCTGGCGACGATCTTGAAGCTTACCGTGAAGAACTCGCAAGCCGTTCTCAGGCGGCCCGCGAAGCTGCAGTTCCGCGTTGCGCAACGGGTATCCGCGCTTCTGAACACTACGGTATCGATAACCAGTGGACCCAGAAGCTCTATGACATGCTCCGTGAACTCGACGAACAGAACGAAGCTCTCCAGGTGAAGATCACGAAGTTCGACGCTACGAAGCTCTTCCAGGACCCGACGTACTTCAAGACGAAGGCTCGTTTGGATCAGGTTCGTGCTTCGAAGGTCATGACCAAGCAGGAACAGTTGGCTACATACCAGGAAATCTTGAAGGATGCTCAGGCTGAAAATGAAAAGCTCCGTGCAGAACTCAAGGAACTCCAGGCTCGCCTTGCTCCGCCGCCGTCTGCAGCCCCGGCTCAGATGCCGTAAATTGATCTTTTACACACGGAAAATCCCGCTTTTTGCGGGATTTTCCTTTTTTATTTGGGGGTAATGAAAAATTTACAGCGTAAAGGCGCCCCAAATGGCCAAAAATAAAATAAATATGCCTTTACAGGAAACAATCACAAATCACTCGTCTAAAAGGAGTATTCTAATGTCTAAAATGCTTGAATCGTTCAACCCGGCGAACTCTGGTTGGCAGTTTATGTGGATCATTCTTGCCGTCTTCGCGATCGGTATTGGTTTCTCGATTGAACGCATTGTCTACATCATCTTCAAGAGCGCTAAGGGTCGCGGTAAGTTCTTGAACCAGTTTGGCCAGCTCATCAGCGCTAAGCAGTATGATCAGGCTTTGAGTCTTGCTAACTCTTCTAAGCTCCCGATCGCTAAGGTCGTTGCTGCTATCGTTAGCAACCGCGACGCTGGTCGTGAAGCTATGGTCAACGCTTCCGATGCAGTCTTCCTCACCGAAGCTCCGCGTCTCACTCGTTACATCTCGATTATTTCCGTGATGGCTTCCATCTCCACCTTGCTCGGACTTATGGGTACGATTTACGGTCTGATCTTCACGTTCGACGCTGTTGCTAACAAGCCGGCTGCTGAACGTCCGAAGGCTCTTTCTGATGGTATTGCTATCGCTATGGGTACTACCCTCCTCGGCCTTATTTCTGCAGTTCCGCAGCTCGTCATCGTTGGTATCCTCAACATGAACAGTGAACGTCTCATTCAGGAAATGGAAGAAAAAGGTCTCAAGATTATCAACGCCCTGTCGTAATTGTTGTTGGTTGAAAACAATAAATTAAGATAGGAGATAAAATGGCAAAAGAAATCAAGAAACCAGGAAAAGTCGAAGAACCGGATTTGCTTCCGGCGATGGGCTTGTTCACAATTCTGATTCCGATGCTGCTCTCCATGACCGCGTTCTCGAAGTTGGCAATCGTTGAAGTCAACCTCCCGGAACGTTCGATGATGCAGATGGATGACCAGACTCCTCCACCTCCAGATGAGCAAGCATTGAATCTGTCCTTGGCCATTACTGATGAGTATCTCGTTATTGGTGCCCGTGGCGGTTTCCAGCCCAATGTCTACTTTAAGGAATTTTGGGTGTTCCGCTGCAAGTCCGATGGCCAGCTCATTAAGTATGCGGCTGATGACGTTAAAAAGGCAATTAGCGCCGGTTCTGCACCGAAGTGCAAGGACGGCTCTGAAATGGACGCCGAAAAGTACATCTACGATATCGAAACGATCGAATTGGATATGATCGAAAAGACTTCGGAAGAAGATGCCGGCCGTCTGATGTGGGGTGTCTATACGTCCCAGTCTGAAGGTCAGCCGGATAGCGTCCTTGTCGACGGTAACAACAACTTCCTCGCTCTCGTGGGTGAAGGCGATGGTGGCGCAAATCCGCCGTCTGCTCTCAAGAAACCGGGTGCTGGCGTTGGCGTTGCTACTCTCGCACAGAACTCTGCTCGTAAGCTGAAGCCGGAAGATGCTGCAAGGCTGATCGTCTATCCGCTCTCTGCGTATGACGAAATCTCGAAGCAGCTCATCCAGATCCATACGGCTTTCATTGACCTTGAAGATGTGGACAACATCATTATCGTTGCTAACGATAACGTCCAGTTCGACAAGATCATCCAGCTGATGGACCGTGCGAAGTCCGCAGGTTTTGTCAAGGTTAACCTTGCAAAGTTGGGAGGCTAATAATGGCACGTAAGACTCGTAAATATTCAGAAGACGTCCCGTTCTCCCTGACCTCGATGATGGACATGATGACCATCATTCTGGTGTTCCTTATCAAGAACCTCGATGCTGAAGGTCAGTTGATTACTCAGGCGGAAAACCTTGTCCTTCCGGTCTCCACTTCGAAGGTCCAGGCTAAGGAAGTTTCGCTTTCTGTGGTCGTTGACGCAGGTCACGTGGTGGTCGATAACCAGAAGATTATCGCGACTCCGGACGTGATGGCTCAGGAAGACCTGTTGATCGCTAAGGTCGACTCGGTCTTGAAGCTCCGTCGCGAAACGGAACGTGAACACGCTTTGAAGGCTGGTCTTCCGGCTGATGAAGCGGGTAATATCATTATCCAGATCGACAAGAACATCCCTTATGATGTCATGTACAAGGTGATGGCAACGTGCGGCTTCTCTGGCTACACGAATATTGCCTTCGCTGTGACCATGAAGAACGGCGGGGAGGAATAATCATGGCAAAAACGAAAAAACAACCAGTAGATCCGTTTATTGCTTCCTTGATGCCGGAATCCGACAAACGCTTTGCGGGTGTCGCTTTGATCTCTCTTGTAGTCGCTCTTTCTGTCTCTCTTTGGGCGTCCATGTATGAAGCCGTGGTTGACGATGTGATCTTCGAAGAAACCGCGTCTGAAGAACTGACGACGACCATGAAGATTGAAGAGAAGAAGGAAGAGAAGAAGGAAGAAAAGAAGAAAGAAGAACCGAAGAAGCCTCGTAAGAAGGCCGGTGGTGGCGGTAAGCCGCGCGGAAAGGGTCAGCCGAATGCTCCTCAGACCCGTGGCGTGCTGAAGCTCCTCACCGCTCAGACGACGAAGTCCAACTACGCTGCTTATGACCTGATGAAGGACCAGAAGTTCTCTAAGGACATTAACAAGGTGTTGAAGGACGTTGCGGGCCTCCAGACGACGGGTAAGACCGTTCTCGGTGGTCGTCGCGGTAAGGCTGACGGTGGCTTCAACGAAGGTTACGCAGAAGGCGGTTCCGGTGGTATCGGTGACGGCCTTGGCAGCCTTCTCGGCGGTGGCGGCGGTGGCATTGCTACCCGCGCCAAGGGAACGATCAAGACTCCGTCTGCCCGTGACATTGACATGGGTGCAGGTGGTGGCTCTCGTTCTGCTGCAGACATCATGAAGGTTGTCCGTCAGCGTACGCCGGGTCTTCGTCACATCTACAACAAGTACTTGAAGAAGCAGCCGGGATTTGCCGGTAAGGTGACGCTCCGCTTCACCATTGCTCCGGGTGGTGACGTTATCACGATCTCCATTGTGTCCTCCTCCACTGGTTACAGTGAATTCGATAACGCTGTGAAGAATGCTGTGAAGCGTTGGACCTTCAGCAAGGTCAAGTCGGGTAACACCACGGTGACGATTCCGTTCACCTTCTCCGAATAATTCGCCATTCAAGCATGACAAAAGGACTGGAAGTGATTGCTTCCAGCCCTTTTTGTTTATTTTTCGCTTGCGAAAAGATGGAATACAAATTAGTTTTACGAAAAACAGGAGTTGATTGATGAACTTGAGAACTGCCGCTGCGCTTGGACTCACTGTTGGAGTTTTGGGCGTAGGATCTGCGTTTGCAACGTTTGCCCGTGTAGAATCCATGGGTAAAAACACGACGTACATTATGGACGACGTGAGTATTTTCGATAACCCGGCCAATATCAACTTGTATCCAAACTACTTGAT